>SDBT01013545.1_pt1 | contig 13063 bp, 14 predicted proteins | sample 2277101 | NCBI WGS metagenome assembly SDBT01 (sample SAMN10404973, study PRJNA504765) | marine sediment metagenome | isolation source: marine sediment core GS10_PC15, 103 cmbsf | place: Arctic Ocean: Southern Knipovich Ridge | collected 2010 | reverse complement strand
ACGTCACGGTCGACAACGCCAGCATCGCCATTACCCATTCCTCTCTTGCAGTAGTTGGGTGCGGCACGGAAGCTGCGGCGATGCGCGTTACGATCGCTAACGACAGCACCGGCCTAGTCAGCATCGACGACGGGGGCGGGTCCATCACGGTTGACGCAGCCAGCCTGCCGCTCCCATCAGGCGCTTCTACCGCGGCCAACCAGACGTCGGTCATCGGCACGGACGGCAGCGCAGGCCCGGCGAGTGTCTTGTCGATGGGCGGCACGGAGTCAGGAGGTGACATCCACGAAGTGCTAGTCGACACTGATGGGCACCTCCAGGTCGACGTCCTCTCCGGCGGGATTGCAGGCACTGAGTATACCGAAGACGACGCCAGCGTGGCCAACCCTGTTGGTCCACAGATGATCGCACGGCGGCAGGACACCCCCGCTGCGGAGACTACGACCGACGGAGACGTCACGGCGCTGAACTGCACCACGGAAGGCTCGCTGCACATCGAACTGCGGTCCGGGACGGGCGAGACGGGAACGTCTGGCACACCCCTGCGCATAGACCCCACGGGCACCACCGTGCAGCCCGTCGACGACAACGGCGGGAGCCTCACGATCGACAACTCCACCCTCGCAGTGGTGGGAGGCGGAACTGAAGCCGCAGCGATGCGTGTCACCATCGCCAACGACTCTACCGGCCTAGTCAGCATCGACGACGGGGGCGGGACCCTCACGATCGATAATGCCACCCTCGCAGTGGTGGGGGGTGGCACTGAAGCTGCCGCGATGCGTGTCACCATCGCCAACGACTCGACCGGCCTGGTCAGCATCGACGACGCAGGCGGGACCCTCACCGTCGACGCACCCACCGGAACCCCGGTGAACGTGCAAATAGGCGACGGCACGAACCAGGCCGGCGTCGTGATTGAGGGCGGCGTGGGGGCAGTGGACTCCCTCGCTATTGGTGGAGGCACGCCGCACGATAGTGTCGACGCCAACACCAACCCGGTGAAGATCGGGTTCCAGGCCGCAGAGCACTCAACCGCTCCCCCGCAGGTCAGTCACGACGGAGACCGCGTCAATGCGGTCGCCACGCCCCAGGGCATCCAGTATGTGCTGGGAGGCGTCCCCCACATCCTCACGCGGGAGTTCATGTCAGACGACGGTGAAACTAACACGGACATACTGGGGGCCATCTCCGCGGGGCAGCACGTTGTCGTCCTCGGCCTTGAGGTCATGGTGGGCAGCGACGTTCCGGTAGATGTGGCTGTCCGTATCGGATTCGGGGCGACTACCGTCCCTGCCGAGCCCACGACCGGTAACGGGGTCGCTGGCGTGTTGTTGTCCCATCCCGCGATCGCTGCTGGCTCTGGCGTGGTGCGTGGCAACGGTGGAGGCATCCTAGGAATTGGTCCCGACGGCAATGAGCTGCGAATGACATGCACGGACCCAACCACGGGTCAGGTCCAGGTTCTCATCACCTATTACATAGCAACCCTGTAACCCCATGGCAATAGCAGATTTCATAAACGAACTGTCTTCTCACCAGTTTACCGACCTCCTGCACTTTAGGGTCACGCAGCCAGGCTTGGTCTCCAACGCCAAGGCGACATCCATCATGGAGTCGGAAGCGGCGCTCGACCGCAAGATGACAGCTCAGGAGGAGTCGTGGCTGGGGACGCTTGTAGCCAAGCTCGAAGCGCCACCACCTGCGGCTCCCGGCTTCTTCACAGCGCGAGACTTCGAGGCAGCAGCGCGGTTGTTAGAAGCGAATTGGATCACGCAAGCGGAGTTCCTGTTGTTGTTGGGGCTGTAGCATGGTTGTAGATGTAAGAGTTGTTGAGTTCACCTGGACTAACACGGGGATAAACCAAAACATCGACGTGGATGGCGGCCTTATTTCATCACTAACGGGTGCGGGAACTTGTGTAGGCTATGTCCTCATGACAAGTGATGGTCGCACCAACGGCACCGAACAAGCCCTTGCTGCATGGAGCGTAGGGTTTGCCTCTGCGGACGGGGGAGCTGACGATGCAGTTTCCAGCGGCTTCTCGCGAGATAACAACACGACGGCGCTTAGTCGAACCTTTACCGACCAAACATCCAGGGTCGCGTCAATCCATACGTCATCAGGTGGCTTCAGCCTGCATGCGAGGCACAATGCCTTCATAACCGATGGTTTCCAGTATCGCACATTCAACAACAACGACGACCTGGAACAGAGATGCAAGGTCATCATCTTTTATGACAATGATGGTGACACTCTTTGTGAGATCGTTCATCTCACCGCGTCCGCGGTTGACGCCACCGAGGTTACAGTCACGGTTGCGCGGCAGCCAGATCTCATATTTGTCAACACCGTCGACAATGAGCACGTGGGTGTCGAAGGCGAAAAGAACGCCCACAGTCTGGGGGTAGCGTCTTTTGTTGGCTCCACCATCACTCAAGGCTGCACGAGCCTCTACGATGAAGACGGTGAGGGCACATCGAACTCGCGGAGTGCCGCAGCTAATAACAGAATCGCCCATCACTTCAATACTACCGGGACCAACATCGACGCTGCATACGAAGTGACGACTATGAGCGCGACGCAGGTTGGTATCACAACGCAAATTGACACGGGAACTCCTGAAGCAATTATCTTCGACATCTTTTGTATCAACTTTGGTGGAGAAGTCGAGTTTGATGTCGGCGCGTTGACGCTACCAACCAGCACGGGAAACAATGGCCATACTGGCGTTGGGTTCACCCCACAAGTTGTCGTCATGGGTATGCACTTCGGCACGTCACACATTGTCGAGGGCGGGACAAGCGTTGCGGGGATCTCACAGTATGTCGGGATGGCTGACGGCACAGAGGAACACTGCATCGGCATCAACGTAGAAGATGACGAAGCCACGACCGATACCGGGTCCATGGCTGACGACTCCATGGTCAGCACGAACGACGAGGGAGGCGCAGCCGAACACACCGGGACACTCACATCGTTCGACAGCGATGGCTGGACCGTGAACTACAGTGCCGCGCCGGTAGCGTATGTCGGCTGGTGGCTGGCGATTGAAGATCCGGACGCGGGGGCGCCAACCACCACGATCCGGGACGTGATCGGCATGGGCATTGTCCCGTTTGCGAGGTCATAACACATGCTAGCAACCCGAATGTTCTTTTTCTGGGTCGGCCTTGCGGTAGACGTAAGCGTCGGCCTCAGGCGACTGGCCCGACGCGGCGGAGTGGCCGTTACGCTACCCATCGGACTTTCCCGTCAAGCGCGGGGAGGTAGTTCATTCACCGCAAAGCGGCGTTTTTAGGAGGCTTCCATGGCAGGCAACCCAGGCGATTTTTCAATAGGCGACTTCGGCTTGGCCCTGGAGATTACGGTCGTGGACCGCCTCGGTGTGGCCGACGACATCAGTGACGGCACCACCCTGGAGATGCACCTGACGGACCCGGACGAGGTGACCACCGTCTACACCGCGACCTTTACCAATTCCGGAACCGACGGCAATATCCAGTATGTCATCGCCGACGCTACGGTCCTGAGCAAGGCGGGCCAATGGTCCTACCGGGCCAGTATCGCGGCCCCAACCCGCACGTTCCGCACGGTGCCCGTGGACTTCATCGTTGTAGCGTAGCACCATGGGCCAAGTCGCCCGACAATTCAAGCCCGTTTACCAGCGCTGGCGAAACGACATCCGTTACTTCGCCGAGCACGGCATGGGCTTCAACGAGGCCCAGGGCAGGAAACTGTCAGGTCAGCAGCTCCAGCTGCTCGACTGCGTCCAGATGGAGTCGCAGTTGCCCCTGAACGAGCGCAAGAAGCGCATCGCGGTCAAGAGCGGTCAGGGGACGGGAAAGACCGCGGTGGAGGTCATCATCGGTTTCTGGCGGACGATCCAGGCCAAGGGGGCCCGGACCTATGTCACCGCCCCCACCCAGCACCAGCTCAATGGCGTGTGGATGACCGAGGCCCGGGAGAGCCTGTCCTTCTCCCACCCCCTGCTCCGGGCCTTGGTGACGAACTTCACCAACAAGGCCATCACGTTCGGGGGGCTGCCCAACTGGCGAATCGAGGCAAAGTCGACGAGCAGGCCGGAGAACTTTCAGGGCCTGCACCAGAACCGGATGACCATCATCGTAGACGAGGCCTCGGGCGTGGACCGGGAGATCATCAAGACCTGCAAGGCCACCGTGACCAACCCAGACAGCCTCCTGCTGGCCGCCGGCAACCCCAACAGCCGCGGGTGCGCGTTCTTCGACATGTTCCACAAGCCCTCGGAGCGCGACCTGTGGCACTGCTTCACGTTCAACGCCGTCGAGAGCCCGATCGTGGATCAGACCAACATCGAGAAACTGATCGCCGAGTTCACGACCGATTCCGACACCTACCGGGTGCGGGTCCTGGGCGAGTTCCCGTTCGCGGACCCCAACGCGGTCATGTCGACCGAGGATTTGTGGGCCTGCACAGGCACGAACATCTTCGAGTGCTCCAAGATGAAGGGCGATCACGCGGTTTCCAAGGCCCTGGGGATCGACCTCGCCCGGTTCGGGGGGGACGAGAGCACCATCTACCGGCGGTCCGGGCACTCGATCGTGGAGTGGGTGACGTTCAGCCACAAGAGCCCGTTGGACGTCCTGCGCGAGGCCATGAAGATGCAGACCCGGGCCAACTGGTCCAACAAGCAGTGCGTCTACGTGGTCGACGCCACGGGCATCGGGCAAGGAGCCATAGACCTGCTGCACGAGAACGACAAGCGGGTCTACGAGTTCCACGCCGGAGGCAAGTCTAGCGACCGGGCCTACGACAACAAGGTTACCGAGGCATACTTCCACGTCGCCAAGTTGGCCAAGGCCCGGCGCCTCCACCTCCCCGACGACGAGCACCTGATCTTCCAGCTCGGTAGTAGGCTCTACCAGACCGACGAGAAGACCGGGAAGCTCCGCCTGGAGAAGAAGGCGGATTACATCAAGAGACACACAGACGTTGACGCGACCCTGTCCCCCGACCGGGCGGACGGACTCGTGATGGCATACTACCATCCGGTCGAGTTGTCCGGAAGGGTGGCTATGTAGAGGTAACAGATGGCCAAAAAGCAGCCCCGTAGCCGGTTCGGAAAGATCCCCTTGCCCTGCAAGTGCTCCCTCGACGAGTATTGGGTGCATCGACAGGCCATTAGCGTGTCGTCGATCTCGCTATGGGAAATGTTCCATTGCACGCGGTGTCGGAAGGCCGGCCTCATAGACTTCAGCATCTACTACCCCACCTACGACCTCTACCCGTGGGTCATCAAGCACCCGATCTGCCAGCTCTACATGAAGCAGTTCCGCTCCAAGGCGGGTCCGGACCGGGTCGATTTGTCTAGCTTAGGCGGATCCTCGCCTTCTTGAATTCGCGCGGGACCTCTCTCCGGATGAACCTGTCCAGCTCTCGGAAGACGATGTCGTCGGCCGCGTTCTCGAACGCCCGCCCGCCCTGGGAGAAGAACGGGGTGCCCGAGGCGGGCCCCACCCGGCCCGGAGAGCCGTCGTCGTTCACGACGATAATCATGAACTGGAACGGTCCGCCTCCGGGGTTGGCCGCCTCCCGGCGCCGGTTCTCGGCCACGCCCGCCCGGAACTGCGTGGGCGTCAGGCTGGACTGGTTCGCCGCACGCTGCGGCGTCGGCTTCCGGGGGTCGTCGTCGGGGTTCTGGAAGTAGACCAGAAACTTGGCCGAGCTGGGCCCGAACGACCCCCGCCCGTCGTGGACGATGACCGCCCAGTAGTGGGGCAGGAAGAGGTCTCCTTCTAGCCCGCGGTTGCGCCGCTGGAGCGCGTCGCGCAGCTGTCGGGAGGGGATCTGCGGCTTGATGACGAAATACGCCTTGTCCAGCAGCTTGCGCATGAGCCGGTTCGTAAAGTCACTGATTGCGCCGGTTTCAAAAGTCAATCTTCTATCAACGCTCGGTAAAGGGTTCCGTAGCTTCGGGCCCAGACGTCGGCGTGGTGGCGCTTTCTCGTCTGCCTGTGTGTCCAGGTCATGATGTGGGCCCACTCGTGGATGATCGTGTCCATCTGGAAGCGCCACGGCATGCAGCTGTTGATGGACAGCTCGAACCAGCGCTTGCCCTTGGCGTCGTGGTATTGCAACACGATGCCGTCCATGCCTTCCGGCCAGGGACCGCGGCGAACGCGGACCGGGTAGCGTGTCGAAAAGTCACGGCGCAGGAGGCGGAGAACTAGCCGGAAGCGCTGGTCGGTGGTGAGGTGCGGGAGGCCCTGTAGATACTTCGCTTTGTCAGAGTCACACACGGGGGGGTCAGATCTCCAACATCTGCTGAATCTGGTCCCGTTCAGCGTCGCGGATGCTCCAGACGCGGTCTCGGAACGTGGCGATCTCCTCGCCCACCTTGATGGCCTCGTTGTGAATGTGCCCCGTCCCCATGTCGATCGTGGTGAAGAGAGCCCCGCAGGACCACGCGTTGAACTCTACCGGCCCGGCGATGTAGCCGGCAGCCACTGCCTTCGGGTGGGCCATGCAGGGAGTCTGATACCAGTCGATCACGCCCGTGGCGTAGGAGCCGAGGCTGATTTCCTGTCGATCGTGCAGATGCCCGTTCGTGCCGTTCGTCATGAACCGGCGCGCGTGCTTCGCGGGCGCGTCCTTGCCGCACAGGAAGCCGTGCACCCAGGTGAAGAGCATCCGCCCGTCCTCGGAGAACAGTGTCTCCCAGTTCTGGGCGATGTCGCGCTCGCGCTGCGCAGAGGTAAGGAACAGGAAGTTCGTGCGGCACACGAGCCCGATCTTGAACCTGTCCAGCTCGAAGTTCTCGGCGAAGTTGAGGTTGTCGAGAGACGCGAACATCGGACCCTTGTCCGCCATGGCGGTCACGAGACGCACGTCGTGGTTCCCGACCAGGAACTTGATGTCTGACTTTGGGTTGTTCTTACGCAGCGGCGCGAACAACTTATGCTTGGCCCAGTTGATCTCGTCCTGGATCGTCATCGGGAAGTGGCCTGGGAACTGGCGGTGCGTTGAGAGCGAAGGGAAATCCACCACGTCGCCGTTCAGTCGGATACCGTCCGGCTTCTCGGACTTGTTGACGTCTTGGAAGACGCGAAGCGCGAACGGGTTGCAGTAGTGGCTGTGGAAGTCGCTGCCCGTCAAGAAGGACAGTTTTTTCTTTTTCTTGTTCAGCCGGTCGTAGGCGCCGTCCCAGGGGCGAATGTGCTGGTCGGCGTAGCGTGCGAGGTCTTGCGCCCGCGCCGTCTTTGCGATGTTGCGCTTGACGGTCTTGGTGTGGAGCGTGTCATAAATGCCAGCCTGACGCTGGAACTCGGCCCACATGCCGTAAATGAAGTCGACGAGGCTGGTGCTGTAGTTGCCCAGCTGGCGGTAGCGGTCCCGGCCGGCGCATTGGCCCAAAAGCTTGTGGGGGATGTTGTAGACCCGCCGGAGGTCGGTCTCCATCAACCCCTTGACGTCCTCGGCCAAGCCGGGGTCCTCGCGGATGTCTCCGAGGAGGGACTTATTCTTGACGCGCTCGGCCTTGGCCTCGGCCATTAGCTGGCCGAGCTTATCTTCCACCGCAGCTTTTTTACTCATTCGGGAACAGCTCCTCTTGCAGTTCGTGCAGTTCCTTCAGGATTTTTCGGCGCATGTTGTGGCCATATATTGTAACATCCTCGCGAAGCTCCCGCAGTAGACCGTAGAGGGCCAGCAGTTGTTGCAGACGAGCAGGCCGCACCCGGACATCCGGCGGGCCCGGGTCGACGGTTATAAACTTTCTTCTGTCTTCCATACCCAAGTCTACCACACCCCTAGGAGTCGCGCCCGCGCTCTTCTGCCCCGGCGTTCAGGTCGCGCCCCCGGAACTTCGCCTCCGAAGCCGAGTCACGCATCGTGCTCATGGTGTCCATGGCGCCGAGGTTGATCTCCTCGGTGATGGTGCGGAAGCCGTTCCCCTTGTTGTCCCTCGGGGTCATCTGCGGGTCGCCAGTCGGGTCGGGGTTGGGATCCATCTCGGGCGTGCCCTCGCCCAGGAAGTCGGCGGCAGTCAGCCCCAGGTCCCCGTTGAGCTTCGGGTCGCCTAGGGTGCCGGCCAGGATCGCGGAGATCTGCTTCTGGGCCTGCGCGATGACCAGCGTCTGGAAGCCCATGATCGAGTTGGACATCTCGTTGTTGGCGCCCAGCTTGCCTGGGATCTGGATGCCCGCCAACAGGGGAGGCACGCGGTGCGCGGTCACCACCTTGAGGGCGTTGGCGTCACTGAGCTTGGAGTGGTCGCCCGTCGTCTGTCCCTCCAGGGTGAAGGGGATGAACTCGATCGTGAGGTTCTCGCCGCTCAAGTTGGCGAGCATGATTTTGCGCCGGTTGCCGAGCCCCTGGTGGCTCTTGAACTGGGTCTCCAGCGCATCCCAGGTCTTGTCGTCCATCTTCCCCCCGGCGACGACGAAGAGCCCCTCGGGCACGCCCCCGTTGAAGAAGAAGTCGAACTGGTATTGGGTCAGGCACTGGTCCAGCTCGATGGACGACAGGCAGCCAACCCAATCAGGGTAGCCGTAGTGCTGGGACCGGTTGCTGCTGCGGGGCAGGTAGATGACCTCGCCAATCTCCACGTCATCCGGGGCAGCGAAACCAGCGATACCGCCGTCGACCCCGGCTCGGGCCCGGAGATTGTCGACGTCGCCGAATCGGGCATACCGGCGGGAATCCTTGAGGTTGGTCGGGAAGATCGTGCTGACCTCTCCCGCCACGACCTCGTAGTGGAACTCGTTGGGGCCATTTTCCACGAACGCGAACAGGGTCGGCGCGGGGAGGTGGTAGACTCCTCGGATGTTGCCGCCAGAGTTGCGGGAAATCTCGATGGCCCCGCCCCCATATTCCCAGTAGTCGGCTGCGGCCTCGTTCACCACGTCCTGGAAGCTGAGGTTGCAGTAGGGGCTGAGTGTCTTGGCGATCTTGGGAGACTTGAACCCCAGCCCGACGGTGGCCGAAATCTTGGCCTCCAGGCAGGCCGAGTGATACTCGTTGTGGTCCTTCAGCTGCTGGATGCCCTGCATGTCGACCGGGTGGGCCACCCGGCCCAGGATCGACCCCTGCTTGGAGTCTTCTTGGTCGACTACCCCGACGGTTTTGCAGACGGTGGCGACCAGGGACTCAAGCCGGTCCCGGTCCTGCCCGTAAAGATTTCGGCTGTTGAGGAAGACTTGGGAGACGCGCGGGGAATCAGACATAGTTTTTTGACACGAATGGGCTTTTTCAGACGATTTCGAGGATCTGTGCGGGCGTTCCCCCCATATACAGTCTAGTCTGTAGATGTAGGGAATGCCCCCACTTTCTCAGCATTTCCCCCTCCCCGGGACACCCCAACCACATTGCGCCGCATCAAAAAGGCTAGGATCACGTTCATCTCCCTCGTCCCCGCGGGCGCGAATCGGATGCCGGTGATCTATAAGGCCGATGACACCGTCGAGTTCGCCCCCCTCACCAAGTATGATGAGGAGCGCGGCGAGCTTCTGAACGTCGTCTACGCCCCCGAGCACCGGGACTCCCAGGGCGACATTGCCTCGGCCACCGTCATCAAGGACATGGCCTACGACGCGGCCCGGCGCGGCGTCGACATCGACATCCAGCACGACGGCAAGGCCCTGTCCAAGGACGAGGCCTTCCTCGCGGAGAACTTCCTCGTGGCCAAGGGCGACGAGCGGTTCCTGGGCTGGACGGACAAGGCCGGCAACCCGGCCAACCTGACCGGGGCGTGGGCCACGGTCATCAAGCTCGAAACCGAGGCGCTGCGGTCAGCGGCCCGGAACGGGCAACTGGGCGGGGTCAGCATGTTTGGCACCGCTGAGATGGAACAAGAGACTATTCACAAGGCCCCGGACGAGCCCAGCTGGTTCGCCAAGGCCATGGCGCGGATCACGGGCAAAGAGCCCGTCACCAAGACTGAGGATTTGGACATGGATCGCAAGGAACTGGAAGAGGTTCTGGCCAAGAGCCAGGAAGCACTGGTCGAGAAGCTCGCAGAGGCCCTGAAGCCCGAGGGCAAGACGACCGAACTCACGGTCAACAAGGTCGAGCTGGACCTGACCGACGCCAAGGCTGTCGAGGCGCACCTCGCCAAGATGCGCGACGAGCAGGGCCCGGACCTGTCCAGCGTCGAGTCGATTGAGGCGCACCTCGCCAAGATGAAGGCCGACGAGCTGGTCAAGAGCGTCGACTTTAGCGACCCCAAGCAGGTCGAGGCATACCTTGCCAAGATCAAGGAAGGCCAGCCGGCCGAGGACCCGAAGGTCACCGAGCTGAAGGCCGAGATCGAGAAGCTTGAGAAGGCTTCGACCCCCAGCAAGCAGGTCCAGAAGAAGGACGACGACAACGAGGACGACAACTTCCAGTTCCAGCTCACCAAGGAAGAGCGGGAAGACTGGGCCCTCGGCATGGAGGTCGCCAAGGCCATCAACGAAGTCAACGGTTACAGCACCACCAAGTAGCCCCCCCACCCACTCACGGAGTAACACATGGCTCTCTCAGACAACCAACTTTTCGCATCCGTAGCCGGTAGGGGCAGCGAGATCAGGATGGAGGTGAAGACCAACAAGGTCGGCACTCTGGCCGCGGTCTCTGGCGCACCCGTCCTTCCGAAGGGCTGCCCGCTCGCCTTCGCCACGTCGACAGGCTTCTGGCTCCCCTGGACCCAGCCGAGCGACGCTGCGGTCTACACCCTGACCCGTGACGCGGGAGCAGGCGACGGCGGCACGTTCCTGCTCGTCATTGACGGTGAAGCCGTCGTGATGGACTGGGACGAGGACACCGCTGGTGTCCTGGCCAATATCAACGCCGTCCTCGACGGTGCAGGCGCAGGCTACAACGTCACGGTCGCGAACTCCGGTTCAGGCACCGACCTCGGCACCTCTGCCAACGTCCAGACCATCACCTTCGCCGAGGCGGCCGGCGCCCCGGACGTGGTTTTCGACGGCGATGGCCTGACTGACGGTGGCGTGATCGAGCCCACGGGCATCGCCCTCGCGGCGACCGACGCCGGCACCGCGCTGAGCTCCTCCAACAAGATCCGCGGCTTCCTCCAGGACGCCGACCCAGGCGTCTCTGTCATCGCCGGTGTCCAGTCGGATGCGTCCGATGAAATCCAGATCGTGGTCATGCTCACGGGCAGCGTCCACCGGGACGACATCAACACGGCTGCCATGCTTCTGGCCCTTTCAGGTTCCCCCTCCGAGGCCGAGCTGGATATCGCGCTTCAGGACCAGGACCTCCTGGACAAGGGACTCGTCGTTCGTGGCCTCTCTGGCATTGGCTAAGCCGTAACCCCCGCATATACCACCGGAGTAATCCCCCATGGCTCTCTCACAAAACGTCCAGACTTGGGCCTCCCTGACGGCCGCGTCGAACGAGATCAAGTCCCCCAACAGCTTCCTTCAGGACAGGTTCTTCTCCTCGCGGCAGAACTTCTCCACGGAAGAGGCCGACCTGTCTCAGATCATCGGCGACCGCGTGATCGCGCCCTTCGTTCGCAAGGACGGCGAGGCGATCATGGTCAGCGGATACACGGAAACCTTCCGCAAGGTCGATTTCCCCACGATCCGGATCAAGCGACCGCAGACGGCTTCCGAGGCCATGTTTACCCGCCGGGCGGGTTCGGGCATCTACCCGAGCCGGTCAGAGCAAATGGCTGCGATCAACGGCCACCTGGCCCGCGACCTCCAGCGAATGCAGGACATGGCGACGAACAGTGTCGAGCTGTTGTGTGCCCAGGCCCTCACGGGCACCGTCAGCTACTCGGTAGTGGACGAAGCGCACTTCCAGGTCGACTACCTCAAGCCAGCCGGACATACCCTGAACGCCCCCACGGCGTGGGACGGTGCGGCGATCATCTACGATGACGTCCTGGTTGCGATGCGCCTCGTTCTAGAGGAGCACGGCCTTCAGATCACGGACTGCGTGATGCCGGCCGCGGTCGCCAACGAGTTCCGGAACAACACCTCTGTCAAGGATCACCTGGACAACAGGCGCACCGACGTTCAGGAGCTGTTGCTCCAGGAGCAGTTCGCCGACTCCGGCGCCTTGCTCATCGGCAAGCTCTACGGGGGCATCAACTTCTGGGAATACGACCGCAGCCTCAACGGCTCGGCCCTGATCCCGGCGAACTCGGCGCAGTTCATTGCCGCCGGCCCCGCCGCAGAGATGCACCTCTGGTATGGTGCGATTCCGGACATGGACGCCCTCGGCGACAGACTGTTCGTTGGCCGCCAGTTCGTCAAGAGCTGGATCCAGCCCGATCCGTCGGTCCGGCAGCTCCTGCTCCACACACGCCCGCTGCCTGTCCTCAGGCGCTCTGGCTGCGTAGTGGATATGACTGTCCTGGGTGTCTAGCAACGTAGGGGGCGCCTGGGCGCCCCCGCATCAACCTTGAGAGGAAACGACATGGGACAGGTGGTCTTCTATGAAGTTGCCCAGAAGCGAACCGTCCGAGACGGGCGGAAGATCTTCTGGAGCGGCGATTCCGTGTATCGGTCAGACATCAAGAGCGACTATCGGTTCGAGGAGCTGATAAAGATCGGAACCTTGATTCCCAAGCCCTCGACCAAGACCCGGCCCAACGGCCCGATCAGCCCCTGGCGCATCAACCCCGCCATGATCCAGCAGTTGAACCTGGACCAGCTGAATATCATGGTCCTGGAGCTGGACCCGAGGATGGATCCCTTTGAGACTGTGGAAGAGGCAACCGGGCAGCTCACGCAGGACTGGACTGGCTAATGGCAGCGGCTCCGTTGTTTCTGGCCTCCGTTGTCCGCGTCAAGCAGAAGCTGCGGTTGACCACGATGCCCACGGCTGCTGGCGCCGCTGACATCCTGGATGAAGCCATCCTGTCGGTGCGCGTCAACTTTATCCGGGAACTCGGGCCTGCCCGGGTGATCGTGCTACAGGCGCTGGCCTTCACGGAGAACCCCACCACGGCGGACGAGACCCTGCGGGCCGTAGCCAACGTCACGGAGGTCAACTGGATCAAGCTCAAGTTGCTGAAGTCGCTGCCTATGCGGTTCGCGGACGGTAACTCGGACGAGCGCCAGTCCTACTT
>SDBT01013544.1_pt1 | contig 13064 bp, 16 predicted proteins | sample 2277101 | NCBI WGS metagenome assembly SDBT01 (sample SAMN10404973, study PRJNA504765) | marine sediment metagenome | isolation source: marine sediment core GS10_PC15, 103 cmbsf | place: Arctic Ocean: Southern Knipovich Ridge | collected 2010 | reverse complement strand
GTCCAAGCGCGTCCTGGCGATCACCGTGGCACGTTGCTCCGATCGATACGGTCTCATTCGCGATGTCCATCTTCGCCCATTCCGTGAACTTGGCGTTCTGTGAGCGGCTGCTTGACCATGCCCCGGGCCTCCTTTGCGATGGGGAGGAAGACTACTACAGCGGGCAGATTATCGAAGAGAGAATATGCTTGGAGCAGGTCCAGGACTTCGTGGATCGGCTCGACGAGAATCTTGGCGGACCGGGAGCGGAATATCGGCATAACAACATGAATGTGGTCGACATGGTGACTTCATTCCATCCCGGACCCCGGCAATTTGCCGGGTACTGCAGCGGCGCAGGGTACGGACAAGTGGTGAGATAACGTATGCGACAACACGTCTTCTTGGCTTTGGAGGGGTCGGACGGCAGCGGCAAGACGTCGTTGCGGATGCACTTGTTTCGCAAGGCGCAGGCACTGCGGGAGGATCTCTTGGGGTTGGTGTCGTTTTGCTGGCTTGACGCGCAGCACACTGAGATGATTGTCGGGGCGCGGTATCTGGGCAGGAAGTATTCGCCTGACGTGATGCTGAAGGCGCTCGTGGGAGACAAAGAGGCGCTGTGCCGCAGGATTATTGTTCCGCACCTAAGTTCCAGACACATCATCTGCGATCGCTACATCGCCTCCGACATGGTGCAGGGGCCGACGCACTATGGTCTGGAACCGTCGGCTGTCTATGAGGCCTATTGCCGGAGTCGAATCGTTGTGCCGCAATGCACACTGTTCATCGACACGCCCCCAAAGCTCGCTTGCGAACGCATGGCAGCCAAAGGGAAGGGGTCGTCGCGGCACTGGTGGGAGGTCCTTGACGTGCAGCGGAGGCTGTACGATCGATACATCGATATTCTGTTCGGACCGCGATTCCCCTTGCTCAAGCCCGTCATACGTATTGACAACTCCAGAACCATGGAGGAAACGATCCGTCAGGTAGAGGATGTTGTGCTGCCGATGCTCGATGGGGCGTGATGTCGCCGGCTCTGCAGGATTCGGCCAGAAGGTTGTGGACCCCTCAACAGGTGGGATGCCATGTGTGGTGTTTTCGGATATTTCAATAGAAACGGCCGAAAGGCTTTGTCTGAGGAATTGGATCGTATGGCGGGTCCCATCCGTAACCGCGGCCCGGACGCGTATGGGCAATACCTTCGTGAAGATGTCGCGTTCGGGCATCTTCGCCTGAGTGTGCGCGACTTGGGCCCGAAGGCGGCACAACCGATGGTGGCGCCCGACCAGCGCTCTGCGTTGACGTATGCAGGAGAGCTCAACAACAGCTCGCAGTTACGTCACGCCCTGGAGCGGCAGGGGGCCCGTTTCGTTACGACCTGCGACACCGAGGTCGTATTTAAGTCGCTACGACAATGGGGGGTTGAAGAAGCTACAAGACAATTCCATGGCATGTTCGGGTTTGCGTATTACGAAGCCAATGAAGGCGTTCTCTGGTTGGCGCGTGATCCTCTTGGCATCAAGCCTTTGTATGTCGCTGATTGTGGCGATGTGTTTGTGTTCGCCTCGGAGATAAAGGCGTTATTGGCGCATTCGCATGTCCCTTGTGAGCCTAACGTTGTTGCAGTCACCACCCATCTGGCGAATGAGTACGTCGAGTCCCCTTGGACGCTCTTCAGAGGGATTCAGGCCGTTGCTCCTGGTGCTGTATTGAGAGTGGATTCCGAGTCGATCCGACAGACAAGGTACTTCGACATAGTCGCGAACTTGGATGTGCATCGCCTGGTGCATTCGCGGCAGACTGCTCCAGGAGTGCTCCTGGAGAGGTTTGGGCGGACCTTTCAGAGTGCGATTGCATCCCATTTGGCCAGTGACGTCCCGTTGGCGACCTCTCTGTCCGGAGGTGTAGACTCGAGTCTCATTACGGCTGTGGTCGGGGAGAACGCGGCCAACATTCCAGCGTATGTGGCCAACGTCGAAGGAGCCAAGCCGGAAGCCGAGAAAGCCCGTAAGGTCGCTGCCCATTTGGGGGTGCCGCTTCGGGTGGTGGACGTTTCGGATGAAGAGTATCTCTATGAATGGCCTGCAGCAGTGTGGCATCTGGATCATCCTTCGTCGTACGCGAGCGATCCGGCCTTCCTGCTTGTGGCTAAAGCTTGCGAGCGTGATGGCGTCAAGGTCATACTGACCGGTGAGGGCTCTGACGAGCTGTTCGGCGGCTACCCTTGGCAGGAGGCGGCGTATCGCCTGTGGAAGCGAAGGGATAGTTGGCTGAGTCGCCTGCTGCAGCGGCTCAGTCGGCTGGGTCGGGCGGCTGAAGAAAGCCGATTGGGGACGGATCGCCTCCTAGAATGGACGTTTTCCCGTTTCCCGTTTCCCAGCCCATTTGATGAGCACCGGATACTCCGGCAGCAACTCAGCCAGGGCGGAGGCATATGCCTGTCGCGCTGGAACTTGTTGCTTGACAAACTGGACGTCTTGACGCCTGTAGAGGATCGCATTATACTAGCAATATGTCTCAACGACATGTATGGGCATCTAGAGAGCTTGCTGCAACGGGCTGATCGCTTGTCCATGGCGGCGTCGGTCGAGTGTCGCGTACCGTTCCTTGATGACGCCCTGGTGGACTTGGCGATGCATGCTCCTTTGCGGGCGAAGTATCACAACCGTACGGCGAAGTGGGTGGTCCGGGAATTCGCGAGGCGCTATCTGCCCAGGCAGATAGTGGATGCGGCAAAGATCGGCTTCTCGGTCAACAAGCGACTGTTCGCATATGGACTGTCACTGGTTAGGAAGGGCGTGATCCGGGATATGTTGTGTTGGTCGTCACAGGGCGCCGAGGCCCTGCTGAGCCGTGTAACGGGCAGTCCCAACATCCTTTATCAGTTGGTGTCAATGGAGTTGTGGGCTCGGATGTACTTCGACGGCCAGACGAAGGAAGAGTTGGGCGAGCAGTTGGTTCACTGCCGCGCCGGCGCAGGCAAGCCTACAAGATGAGCTGGCATCGCACACATGGCGCAATCGACTGCACCTTTCAAGAGATGAACTTAGTTGGCGCGTGACGAAGATAAACTTGTAGCTGCCGGCGGGAAAAGCCGCCCGACTCAAGCGGGCGGACCGTCCTGTCGCTGCGTGATTGGCTCTGCTGATGGAGAATCCGTCTTCCTGCATAAGCAGGAGGGGGCTTGGTCGCTTCCGGGATTCTGCCTGCCCCCCCAGCGGTTCCGTTTCTTTCCAGATTACGTGCCCCAGATCCAGACCGAAACGCGGCTGCGTTGGGGAATCAAGGCGACTGTCTTGAGACACTTAGCTGACTACGACGATCGGCACTTCTGCGAGCTGGAGGTTCACCAAGGGAGCGTGCATTCGGCGGACTGTGATTGCCGCTGGGTGCCGCGCAGCGATCTGGGCGGCGCCATATGGGTGGATTCCTGTGGTTGTGCGGTGGTGGATGCATGGCTGCGCGATACTGAGTGCGGCGTCGCGCCCCCATTACAGGCCCCGTGGGAGCGGAAGGGATGGTATGACGAAGCTGTCGCGTGGATTACCGCCCAAGCGCAGGACAGGGGGCTTCGATTGCTCGAGCCGATCGAGCAAATCAAGGGCGCTTGGCCATGGTCTTCCATTCTGCGCGCCTCCACGACGGCGGGGCGGTGGTTCTTCAAGGCGGGCTATCTGAAACCGCCGCTTGAGGTTCAGATTCTTCAGAAGTTGTCGGAGCAATGGCCTCTGAACGTTCCGGCTCTGGTTGCCGCCGATGTCGAACGAAACTGGATGCTGATGGAAGACTTCGGCACATGTGACTTAGAGGACCTTGCGCCACGCCACTTGCTCAACGCAGTCGTAACCTACGCGAAGATGCAGGTTAAAAGCGTAGACGATATCTTATCATGGATACGCCTCGGTGTGCGGGACTTCAGCCCGACAGCGTTGATGCAGCACTTCAGAGCCTTGCTTGAAGATGATGCGGTCCTTAGTTCCGGGCCCAATGCGCTCGAAGACCACGAGATCACTGCCGCCGGGCTCGGCGCCGCCAGACTGGACGAGGCATGTGATCGTCTGGCTAGTGGGAAGGCGCCTCTGGCAATCATGAGCGATGACTTTCGCCCGGGCAACATTGTCCTGCACCGCGATCAGTACCTTTTCTACGACTGGGCCAATACCGTCCTGGCCCATCCCTTCTTCAGCATCAGCTATTTCTTGAACCGTCTACCTAGGCCGGCACACATTGGTCCGGCCGAGTGGAGGAACGAGTTGGAGGCGGGGTTTCGAACGGAATTGGCGAAGGCGTATCTCTCGGCGTGGGAGCACGTCGTGCCTGCGTCGGAAGCGATGGAGGAACTGGCAGCTGTGCGCCGTCTCTTCGGTCTGTACGAGTGCATTAGGGTATATCAAGATATTCAGTATCTGGAGCCCGGAGCGCCATGGACAATGCAGGCCATAGAGTACATCCCGCGATGCATACGCTTCGTGCCGGGCTTGTTGGATACCTAGGCTGCAATTTGTCTCGCCATCAGATACTTCGATACTGGCAAATAAGGACTCCCAGGATATAGGTCGCCGCGGTGTGACAATCCCAGATACTCTGGTGGGGCTGCATCTGCCAACAAGCGAAGGTGACGCTTCGGATACGGTCAGTTGGGCAATAAGACCCTGGACGAACCATAGGCGTGCGATCTTGCGAAGTGCTGTTCTCCAAGATGGCGCGTACCTGCTCTGGCGCCAGATACCAAGACGGAGAAAACCATGGAAGAGCTACCGAATATTCTCTGCAAATTGCCTAAGCAATTATCTGCTGCGGAAACAGTCAAAATGCTGCGCTAGCGGTTGGGCTGGCTCGGACTGCAATTCGAGACCACCCCTACGCGGCCCTGGGCTGTCGGCATCTGAAGTGGGTGAAGCTCAGGGAGCGGCGTCTGGGACTGAACTCGCAAGGCAAAGGCGTCACGGACGAGGCGGCCATGGCAAGCGGCTGTGCGAAAATGGTCGAACGCATATACAATCGCCTGTGCAGCGGCAGCGTCCGATATGACTGGTGTCATGTTAACGGCGCAGATGACTCCGAAGAGATGGCTCTGGCAGGCGATTCCAGGCCTACGAGTTTCTTCGGGGATACGTCCAGGCGCACAAGCGGGACGGCTGCTCTGCAAGCCGACATGTTCCGCAGCAAGATCCCGGACGCGGCGCATCGGGAATTGACCGTGATCCTGCTGGGCCACACGGTGGTCTGGTGGCTGATCTGCCAGGCCGCCCGCTGACAAGGATGCTGGATCACATCGCCCATCGAACGAGTCGCCATCAGCCGGATCGCACCGAGTCCCGTTGCATTCGACGCGATTCCGTACGATACACCATCCTGATAATTCCCCAAGACAAAGCACGATTCAAGTCAAGGCCATAACTTAGGGGCATTGTGTTGAGTGATTGGATCGCCACCCAGTGGCACAACGTGAACGAGGATACCTAATGGCCAGAATCAACAGTTTGCCGCATCTACTGAAGAGTCCTCAGCTTTCATACTTAGTCGATGCTCACAACGCCTTTACAGCGCGCATTGCCCAGGATGTCGGTTTTGACGGAATCTGGGCGGGCAGCCTTGGGATTTCGACGTCCCTTGGTTGTTGTGACTGCAATGAGTTAAGTTGGACTGAGGAGAGTGAGATGCTCGGATATATGACAAGCGCTGTCGAGATACCGATTCTGTTTGACGCCGGGCCTGCCCCGGTCACGCCATCGGTCATCCGACGGCTCGTCAGGAAGTTGGAGAGCGTCGGAGTTGCGGGGGTTGCTTTCGAGGACAAGAAGTTCCCCAAGTATAATAGCCTTGTTGACACGCGAACCTGCCAACTGGTTCCTGTTGAGACGTTCTGTAAGGCGATAGAGGCGGCTAAGGCTGCCGCTCGGACACCTTCGTTTGTCGTGGTTGCGAGAACCGAAGGGCTGATCTACGGGGAGTCGGTGGACCATGCGCTGGAGCGGGCGTCGTGGTATGCTGAGGCCGGCGCTGACGCGATCATCCCACATTGTCGGAACTCCGTAGCGGATCCGGTCCTCAGATTCGCCTCCCGATGGCGGAGTCGCAAGCCCGTTATCACCATCCCCACAACGTTTGCGAACACGCCGCACGAGATGTACAGCGAGGCAGGCATCTCTCTTGTCGTTTGGGCGAACGTGTCCATCAGGGTATGCTTACAGGCCTTGCGAACGGTCCTGCCCCGACTTGTAAAGTCCAGATTGATCCAAACCATAGCTGACGGCATTGTGCCCGTAGACGATGTGCTGCAGATGTTCAACGGGGCAAGCCTTGAACAATTCACGAATGATACGCAGCGCAAGTAGAATTTGTGCGCGTTAGGTGATTGTTCGGGTTGCGCGATGTAGAAAGAGATGGCAGACTATTCGGCGGCAATATCGCCGTCGGAAAGGAAGCCGTCATGCAGGTATCGTTGCATCGCCCAGAGGAACTTGTGACCCTTCGTCAGCTGGTCCGGAAGGAACAAAACGCCAAACAGCGGGATCGGTATCGCGCGGTCCTGCTGGCCTTGGAAGGTTTGAGCGAGCCGGAGATTCGCCTTCGCCTCAGTCGTAGTCGTGGATTCATTTAACGCTGGGTCTATGCCTATCGCGATAATGGCATCGGTGGGATGAGCGTCAAGAAGCCCATCGGCCAACCTCCCAAGCTGCCCCGCGACCGAGAAGCGGAACTCAAGGAGTTGCTCGACCAGCCCGGCGGGCCACGACGTGGTCGGGACGTGGCGGACCTTCTGCAAGCACGCTTCGGTGTGACCTATTCTGTTCGGGGGGCGTTGCTCTTGCTGCATCGGCTGGGGTATGAACCACTCAAGCCCCGGCCGGTGAATCCCAAGAAGGATCCTGTAGCCGAAGCTCAATGGCTGCAAGCAGCCCCCCTTTTGTCCAGCGGGTTCGAGATCGACACCCCGACAAGTGCGTCGAAGTCTGGTTCCAGGACGAAAGCCGCTTCGGACAGAAGGGATGCTTGAGTAGGGTCTGGGCGCCGCGGGGCAGCCGACCGGTTGTGCCGTTGCAAAACGAGTACGAGTGGGTCTATATTTATGGCGCGGTGAATCCTCAAACCGGTGAGTCATGTGCATTGGTCCTGCCGTGGGCCAACACCGAGATGATGCAACTGCACTTGGACGCCCTCAGCACCCAACTCGGTCCGGACCGCCACGCGGTGCTGATTTTGGACAATGCCGGCTGGCACGGTTCAAAGCGGCTGCATGTTCCGGAGAATCTCACCTTGCTGCCGTTACCGGCGTACTGTCCGGAACTGAACCCAGTCGAACGCCTGTGGCATTGGCTCAAAGACCATGAGTTCAGCAATCGAGTGTATCCGGACCCCAATGTGCTTCTGGACGCTGTTGCAGACATGTGGAACACGCTTACCGCTGAACGCATCCAGAGCGTCTGCCGGTGTATGTGAAAGCACAAGGATTAACTATAATACTCCCCAAAAACTGGGCGCTGGACTAAGGTACATTCGCCGTCTTTACCGAAGGATGAATCGGGAGACGAACGAATGCAAAACAGACGACGGAAGCACGGTTCAAAATTCACGGCATCGGGGCTCTTGCAGACCGAAGGATCGTCAAAGATCACGACGCCGCCCGTCGAAACGCACACGCCGAGCCAACCGAACGTATTCAGGCCTTTCGCTGACGTTGCTCCGTCTGTGGCCTCGCAAGCTGTCTTGCCGTCCAGGCGAATCGATGAGACCATCGTTATGGTGCAGCCTATGGTCAAGCGGAACGTCATCGACATGGCGAGAGTCGCCCCGGACTCTGTCTTACGGCCGAATCATGTTCGTCTTGGCTCCGGAGTTCGTTGGGGAGTATCCGGTGTAGGATCGGGTGCGGGCCGCCGTTGCCTATAGGCCTACCCAGCCCGCTTCGCGTCGTGTCGATCTTGTCCATGCAACCTTCACGGCTTCCCTTACAGCGTCTGCCCAGAAGAAGTTTGGGGGGCAACCATGATCGAATAGGCCACGCCGGTTTGCTGTGACCGGATCGGCGTTCATGGCCTTCACTAGGTCACCTTCAATCAATGCAACAGGCTTCGGGCCACAGGAATGATATGCTAGAAAGGGTTTACTATGAACAATGCAAAATCTCTGTCGGACTTTGGGGAGGCAGTACGCCGCTGTGACCATGAAGTGCAATACACGATGGCGACATCACACAGCAGCGCTGTCACCAATCTGGAAGATCTCGAGTTGATAAAGCAGCGCCTCCATGAGGCGCAGAAGACCAAGTTGTCGCAGCAGCCTCTGGCTGGTGCAGGCGTCAATGCAGTAACAGTAACAACATAGGTAAGACCACCATAGAGTCAACTGTCTAGAAGCGTGTTGTTCCTGTGCCCGACCTGTTGCATAGCTGAGGGGGCAGTTCGAGTGCCCCTACTGTGGCCAAGACCTGTAGCAAGATGTCAGCATGAGATCAGGGACGATCAAGAATCCCGGTAACGTGTCCGAGGCGGCATCCGAGAGATCGCATCATTGCTCCCCAAGCTTTCAAGACCAAGGAGTGAAGTTGAAGTCGGCTCCGCGCAGTGCATCTCGCGTGGAATCCTCTAAAGTGGATGGACTTGTGAAGCACAATATCCTATCCGAAATGGCTTCTGCTTCGGTAGTGGCGCCGGCGCTAGGATAGGCTTATAGACGGCTGTTGCTTATCGACCACGTGGAATACAACACTACAGGCTCAACCTGGTCCAAGCTGTCTCCGGGCTTGATCTCCTTCGAACAGTATGCCAATGTCCGGCACAGGGCGCTCTATGCGTACCGACTGAGGGCGGGGACCAGGCGACTCTACTATATTGGCGTAAGCCATAATCAGACTCTGAGTGATTGGCAATTCTCCCGGATTGCAAGGGTTATACGGGCGAGTAAGCCCGATGTGGTGATAATCGAAGGGGCTGGAGATCTGTTGGGCCAGGGCTGGTCGGAGTTGCCCGAATGTTTGCGGTGCCTGAAGCCTGACCAGGTAATTCGTCTCTTTGGCGAGAACCTGTTCGCTGCACGCATCGCCTATGAGAGCGGCGCCAAGGTCTTGTCCGGCGATGCGGGTCTTGCTTCACAGGCACAGTGGCTCTTCCAGGAAGGCTACAGCAGAGCTGAAATATTTGTGTATTTCGTATGCCAGCAAATCGTTCAATCGCTGGATTCAGGCGACGAGACTGATCCGCACCTGTTTCTGGACGTGAGGCTTGACCGCCTGCGGTCTATTCTTGGGTGGTCGGATTTTGAGTTCTCGTTGACCTCTTTCCAGAGGAGCCATCGACTGGTGCTGGGGACAGACGTCAAGTGGCATGACCGACGCTTCTACGAAGTTGTGCTGGATCCAGTGGACCGAGCTTCAACGCGAAATCGATGGACTCGTCTCAACGCACTGTCCCAGAGCCTGAACAGCTTCAGAGACGCGCGGATCATTCAGGAGGTGTCCCGCCTGGCTAAGTTGTTCGAGACGATTGTGATTGTGTACGGAGCGACTCACGCCTACATGCAGCGCGGGGCTTTGACCCAAGTATACGCTGCGTTTGACGCCCGGCAAGACGAAACGCCTAACAGCGGGCAAAGGCATCCAGACACCGCCGGGGATGTCCCCTAAGGCGCCTGCAGGGAAGTGTACACAGTCGGGAGGCGGAGCCATAACGAGGCGCTTCTGTCTGGAATTGATGCTTCTGTGGGGCAGCATGATGGTCCGTTCCGGGTTCTCGACTGCCTGCGCAAGCAGGATGATCGCGTGGTTGAGCGGAACTTGTGAAGTTTGCGGAGTGCCGTTCGCTCCTCTGGTGTCAACAAGTGGGCAACAAAGAGCCGTCAAATGGCTCCGCCCGCCCATGGCCGACTGCAATGTCTTCGGTCAGTTCGTCAACAAGAGGTTAGGAGTTGCGCAATCACAATCGCAGGCAGTGCGCCGAGCACGTGCGGAATCGAATCGCCTGTGCCAGCAAGGACATGGTTGGTGATGGGTGCGGTCTTTGTGTACTGGTCAATGTGGCCTGCAGCCGGCGAGGGGGATGAAGTATCGCGTTCGGCCTCGGCTTCTGCCTGATCGCACCGCGACAGTAGTGGCGCTACGAAGGCATACCAACCCAAAGTTGACGTCACGCTGATCCTGCTCCCCTCTGTGCATCCTTGTGTGATGAAGTGTCATCTGTGCTTGGCATTTTCTCCCGGAGGTTCGTGCAGCCGGGGTCGTTACAAGTGGGTGGCGCTGCTCCATACGATATATCCAGGCAAAGAGCGAAGTGCAAGAACAGGTTCCGCCAGATGCTCGCAAGCAAGGAAGAACCGATCAGATCACCTGTGCTGATATCGTGCAAGGCATCATTTCTCGACCGAAGGAAATGTTCTTCCTGCTGCCCAACCTTGAGAACGTGGCTAAGGAGAAGGATGACGTTCGCCTGTCGGACTCGCTGGCTTCGAACAGAGCCACGGCGACGGTGTGTACGCGCAAGGAGGATCCGAAGCATTTGTATGACTACCGGTGTGCTGGCTACGCCGAAACGCTGCAAGTAGCGGTCCCACCCAGCGTTGCATGGCTGGAGCCGCTGAAGAAGTTCGTCGGGAAGCTCAAGGAGGTCCTGACCACTGCCGCCGGCGGCTAGGCGCCGGCCCGCTGGAAGGCAACAACAAGAGCAAGACGCCTGAGCTCGACTTTTGCCATTTTTCCGGAGGCGAAGCCCCCAAAACATTGGGCTTTCCGGAAAAGCCCTCCGATTTTTTTGCAAACCATCATCTTTTCGATGGTGTTCAAGAAACCGAGAAAAGTATAAATCCTTACACATATTGGCCTTTTGTGCCTTCTTAAAATGGCAAAAGTCGAGCTGAGAGCCTGTGAAAGAATCTAATCTACAGTAATAGGCTGAACGGGTAACGATCTGGCCAGTTGACGGTCAGAATCGCTGGCCAGCGTGGCGATTCTGGTAGGTCGCCTGTCAGATCAGCGGCGATTGGCTGTTTCACGCGGCTTGGCCAGGCCGGCCGGGCGGATTCGCGAGAACGCCTCCCTGAAGACCTGTCACCGCCCCCTTGGTGTTGGGGCATGATCCAGAAGAGGAGCGTGCGATGCGTACTGATGAGAAAGTGAAGGAGTTGGACAGAAGGCGCGGGAGGCGCTAGCGAGTAATGTTCAGGATGTGCCTCGTTGCAGCAATCGCCGCGGTGATCATCGTCGTCGCCGTGATGAGCCGACGGGGCGCCCCACATCATGGCGAGATTCGTCCAGAGCCAAACCCCTCTGTCATTGAAGCAGACGGCCGCACAGACAGGGCGAATGAGGCGTTTTCGGAACCTGTGCGGGAAAGCGGCCTGGTCGAGAACTTCGAAGCAGTCATGGAGCCGACCCAGCTGACCGGAGAACTGCAGGAGCTGAGGGAGCACGTGTCTGCGCAATACAGTATCGTAAGATCCTTTAGACGCGAGATAGTGATGGATACGGGGGGCTTTGGGAAGTCACAAGATAGTAAGATTCAGGAACTGTTAGACGGGTACAACAATGAGCAGATGCGTCTTGCATCAGTTGAGTTTGCAGGCTTGTGCCGCGGGAACTGGTCTGGCAACCGATCGGTTAGGTGTGATTTTCAATTCAGACGCGAGAACTACGAGGCTGAGATTGAATTCAACGGGAGCCCCGGATCAGTATCTGTAAAGGCGGGGCTGGCTTGGGGCGGACCGGAATGGCAAGACAAGATGTGTCACTTGTATTATCTGGATGCATTTGCCGTATTTGACCCTGCGAGGTTCGGTGAGATTAGCACTATGGATATTGAAGTCGCCGGCGCTGACGACGACACGACGCAGGAGCACCGCGTCTATCGAGTCGAGTCAAAGGACAGGGTCCTGTACTTCGATACGGAGGACAAGCGGCTATGTAGGATCGAACACAAAGACCCGGCAACGGGCAAGCTGCAATTACGCGTGGATTGTTCATCCTATACGACGTTGACCGGTGAGGGCCAAATACCGCTTTCAATACGGGTATCATTCCTCGACACAGACAACTTTCCGCAGTGTCCGGAAGCTCAAGTGATGCAAATTGACCTGGATAGCATACGGATAATTCGCACAGCGAACTCCGTTCCATAGAGGCGGCCCCGCGAGCTTCTATGAGAACTATCGCCGTGACCTTCCATGAGCAGCGGCAGTCGGTCAACGATGGATTGTCCGCATACGAAAAGTGTTTCGATTCCCTGGTTCGACGGTTCATCCTTCTTGTATATCTTCAACGAAAGTGGCAATCCAAAGGCCTTGAATCAAGTCACGGATTCGACTGTTGACTGACCGTCTCTGGGACTGTCCTGTTGCTCGTACGACGTCGGGTGAGCGTTCGTTTTTCAATGCAGCCCGGCGGGCAAGAATCGCTTCCCGTCGGCCGAAGTATACGTCGTCGGGGGTCACGTTGCCAAGGGTTTCGTGATACCTGTGGCTGTTGTAGTAGGCGATTGAAGCGGGCGATCTCCCGCTCCAGAGCCATCGACGTCTCCCAGACCTCCAGCAGTACCCGCTCCTTGCAGGAGCGGTGGTATCGCTCGATCTTGCCGTTGGTCTGGGGATGATACGGGCTGGCCAGAATATGGCCCAGGCCGCGGGCTTCGAGGTATTCTCCGAAGTCCCGACTTATCAGGGCTGAGCCACGATCGGTCACCAGGAGCGGACGGTCTTCCGGCGGTATGCTTTCCATGCCAGTGGCCTCACAGGCCAACTCGATCACTTCGCTGAAGGCGTCGGCGTCCATGCACGGCTGAAGCTTTCAGGCCAGGATGCGCCGGCTGAAGTCGTCCAGCACGCTGATCAGATAGTACCAGCCCCAGTTCTTGGCGTGCAGGTACGTCGCGTCCGGGTGGTCGAGCTTCCATCGCTGCTTGAGCGTCAGCACGCGGTCAAAGAAGCACTTGTTGCCGTACGCCTTATGCATGCCGAAGGTACTGCTCTGGGAGACCACGCCCCCCGGCGGTCGACGGGAACGCTACGTGCCCGCAGGTGGCGGAACAGGAACCGGGGACGACGACTCTTTTGGCGGATGAGGATGGCCCGCAACTGTCTGCGGAGGTGCGGATCAATAC
>SDBT01013543.1_pt1 | contig 13064 bp, 16 predicted proteins | sample 2277101 | NCBI WGS metagenome assembly SDBT01 (sample SAMN10404973, study PRJNA504765) | marine sediment metagenome | isolation source: marine sediment core GS10_PC15, 103 cmbsf | place: Arctic Ocean: Southern Knipovich Ridge | collected 2010 | reverse complement strand
GGCAGTTTCCACAGTGCTACGGATTACAGCAATAATTTCTTCTTCAGAAGCATTCTGAAAGAGGGCGCTAACCGCTGCACCAAGTGCTTTAGCTTGTTCAGCACTACCACCAGTCATGGCAGTACCCAAAGTAGTCAGAGAACCACTGAAAATTTTAACTAATTTCAATTGCAGTGGAATTGCTTTTTCTGGTGGCATTTGAATAACATAGTATTCGCGCCCCCCGATTGTTGTTGAACCTTCCTTACAAGCCATGATTAATCCTCATTGGTGGCACCAGGAACAACCCTCACGGCTAAGTGGTGGATTAGGTTGCTCCCAGTACCGTTATTTAAACGTTAAGACCAGCACCGTGAAGCATATCAAGTCTTTCAACTATTATACGCCATTCCTGTGTTTGTACCGGATTCCCTCGAATAGCATCAGCCGGTCTAGTTAAAAAGCCTTTCGCACCTGTAATCAGATCGTTACCAAGATTATCTTTGTAAAGTACTGGTACAGGCACGAAAGCTCCATTTTCAGCTGCTGCTATTAATAGTGAAAAGAACTCATTATCTTCATGCGTTTGCTGCAATTTGACAATAATCTCACCTACTCTATCAGCGCGTGTGAAAACTACCATCTCACCTTTATTGCCAATAGTGAAATCAAAACTATCTACTAAACGCCGCATTTGTATATTATCGTCTTCATCAGTGAAGCCCGTAATTTCACGGTCTGCCACAATCAAAGACGTTTCTTCAAACGAATAATTCTTCATGTTACGTTAACTCCTTAGGGTTGAAAGACGCCATTTATTTGGATACTATGAATTGCGCCAGCACCCAAAGCAGTGAATGATATAGGTGGACCTATACGCGCAGCCTGTGAAGACTGGTCATGGTCCTGAATTGACACAACACTTGTGACGTAACCTTTTGATAAGAAGTTGCCATCAAGGTCAAAACCAGGAGCCAGTAACCCGTTAAAAACAAATTGTGCTAGGGCATTTTCTACACGTTGCTGAAGACTTGCAGCTCCAGGGTCTGTCATAGGAGTTTTGGTTACATCAGTAAAGAGTTTGCCAAACACTTCTGTCTCTATGGCATTCTGCAAGGCGTCAATACCATGTACCTCATCAAAAAACACCTTAGAACTGGCAGTGCTAGCAGCCATGAAGCTTTCACCGTAAATCTCATTGCCACCCACTTTAAAGAAACTATTACCTGCTTTGTCATCCATAGCAGTTTTTTGACTGGTGGTCAAATCTGCTGCTGTAATTCCAGGCATATTCTTAAATTTGAGAGTTATTGTACTGTTGGGTGCGTTGAAGTCAACCGTAAATGCCCTGCCCGCTGTTGAGACAGCTAAATATTGACCAGCTACTGTATTGAAATCTGTCTTTGTACGTCTATAATTTAGTGCGTCCAAAACACTCGCAATGTCAGTGGTGGAGTTAGCGTCTAAAATATCAGAATCATCAGAGTCATTGAAAAACGTCTTAACACGCGCTTCTACCCATGACGCCGCTGCGTCTATATCGTCTGAAGAATCACGTATCTCTTTTGTTACAGCTAATCCATACCAATCAGCACTGACATTATTAATGGCGTCTAACGCATTTGAAATATTTGCGCCAGTTTCAGCCGCAAAACCATCAACTTTGCTAACAGCTGTACTAGAACTTATCTCTAAAAAGCCTGCACCCTCAACCGCTGTACCTGTACCTACATTTGCCGCAAATCCTATGGTTGAAGTTACACCAGTAGTGCCAGATGTAACAAAGAAACGATTGGCTATGGCATCATAGGTCACAGTAGCAGCCACAAACGCTGCATCAGCTGCCTGTAAGGCTACTTGTGTGGTGGCTGCTACGTCATCAAGTGATGTTATAGCAGTATAGTTTATACCTGTGACATTAGCAGTAACACCATCTATCGTAGCTACAAAAGTACCATCAGTGATAACTTGCCAAGTAGCTAATACCGTTGTTGGTCCTGAACCACCTTTTATTTGAGCTGCTTGATCAACTGTAAAACGTCTAGAAATTGCCAATGTGGTTGGCGTGGGATTTTGTGAGAAATAAGTAGTTGCTGCAATGCTCTCTTCAGTAGTGCTCAAAAAGTCATCACTAACCCCGCTTATATCATTATAAAAGCGTATTCTTTCGTGCACATCTATTACGGTAGAAACGCCTAAAATGTTAAGTGTGCCAAATCCAGCTCTGCTAGGAAAAGCCGGTGTAACGCTGATTGACACATTTACTATAGTTGAAATCGGAATTGCCATTATGTGTTCTCCACTTGTATTACTGCATCATAAGGATTAAATTGCCCACGGTACATACCACTAATTTCAATGCTCTCGATTGAAAGTACGATATCAGTCAGCGTCTGGACAGTATTATAGTATACGTCAAACTGAGCCTCTTGGGTTCTTTCTGCGTCATCCGGCGTACTTAAATCTCGTATGTCAGTTGATCTGGATAACGCCATGCCAAAAGTCAACATAAACTGCCTTGCCCACTGCTTACGCAAGTTAAGCCGTATAGCTTCTGCTACGTCCATGGCGTCTTCACGAAAAATCTTAACTGAAAACCATGCTTCCCTAAACCCTGAAGACGTTTCTACCATATCAGGAGAGGTCATGTCATTTGTGTATATATTTGAGTCTTTACCCCTAGACAAAAGTTCAATCAAATTCACTAATATAAACTGACCAACAGGTTTAGGACCACCTGGATTTGCAATAATCGCAGACAACGTACCTATGCGCGAATCTTCAATCAAAGAAGTTAAAGCTTTCATTAGGGTTTTACGAGTACTGATAGCCATTAAGCTGCCTCAAATTTTTCAATCATGTACCAATTATGCCTTTCACCTAGACCCCATGGTTTTTCACCAACAACCCGCCAATTAGCACCCAAGTGATTTAAAATTTCATCACCAACTATACCTAACTTATCATCTGTAGTCCGTAATCTGGTACTCGTATTTAATACTCTAAATGAGTCAGCCTTGTTACCTTCAGACAAAAATTTTGTTTCTTTATCATTCAATGGCCGTGGATTAGCAACAATATTAAATGGTGTTTGGGGTGTTCTCACATATTCATGATCAACAATAACCACGTCATACCGCTGCACAGTCAGTGGTATTTTCCGTTTAGCAAGTATCGCATTGCTACGTATTACCATTTTATACCTCTGTCAATGCCCAACGTATTGAACCGCGTAAATGGCCGGTGACTATCAGTGGTTTAGTTTTACCAGCTGCTGATTTAATCTTAGCGTAAGCTGGCGCATTAGGCGCAAAAGGGCCGGTGTCAATTTTCTTTTGTACATCTATCTGCATTTGCTCACCAAGTAACCGTAACCCTTGTTCTAAGCTAGCACCCTTTTTCCTAGCAACTCGTTTGTGTATAGCTTCTGCTAATTTAAGCCAGTCCCCCCGTTTCTCATTGACAGTGCTACGCAAAAATGAACGTTCAGGTATGGATATTGTATGAGGTTGAGTTTTACCCAACACCAAAAACCCTGTACCTTTAGCCATGAAACGTACTTTACCCTCTTCAGCTTCACGTTCAGTCCTAAAACCATAAGGCACACCACCCGGATTTTTAATTTCACCACCAAATTCATGTATAGTGCCAACTGCAATAACGCTTGTTCCATCAGGATATGGTTGAGAATTAGCCGGTAAGCCTACAGCTAGTTGCCGTTTGCCACGAAAAAGCTTAGCAATCCGTAATATTTCCTCATTAGTAACCTTTAACTTTGGGTCACCTTTCAAAATAGTTTTAATCTTGAGAGCCATTACGGCAACCCTCTAGCTGATGCATTAGCACTTGAGCCACTGGATGCCACTCCCAGTATAGCTTTAGAGCGTAATTCAATGTATTGTTGACCATACAAAGTAGAGGCCAACAGCTCATCAGTACCTGCTCCAGCAAACCCGCCACTTGTAGAGGTGCCACTACCGTAACTAACATTAGTGTCACCTTCTGCCTCACTATCAACTCGATTGTGAGTGTTTTGCCCCGCTGAAGAACCAGAACCCGTACCACCCGCCGCTGTCATATCCTGTATGGCAAGATAGTGAGCTACAAGAAAAGCTTGCCCTTTAGCAAAGAAACAACCCCATTGACCTTCATCTATCTCACACTCAGTGTCGTCAATGTGAATTTGTATCCTGGCATCGGAATAAACAACTAAATCATCAAACTCTATGAAACGTGCTCTAACGTCTGCCGGTGTAATGCTTGCCATTGTGTCACCCTAATAAGTCATCAGAAAGTGTTTGTGCATTATTCTCAACTATATCCCTACCGCCAGGACCAGCCCCCTTAGCTACTGCCAAATGTGATATAGGACGGGCATCGCCAGGAATCACAGATGCAACTCCAGCTTTACGCTCCATTTGATAAACTTCAATTTTCGCTTCATCACGAACTTTCTTTTTCATAAGTTCATCTTCACGCGACTGTTTAGCATTGCCCACTAATGCGCCACCCGCCAAGTAGGATTGTACAATCTTATTTTCACAACTCAATCGCCAAGCTTCATCATTAACTACATTGAAACCGGGATTCAAAGTTACTGTCTTGACTATAGACAAATTTTTATCGTTCTTCACGCGAAAACGTAAGTCAATTTGTCGAGCAGTCTTATTTATCACACCAGCCATGATTAATCCTCCATTGTGATTTTAAAGTTAAATACCTTCTGCGAAACGTACTGACAAAGGATAGTATACAATAGTGCCACCAGTTTTAGCCCAAGCAGGTACTGAAAGTTCAAGACCTACTTCCTGAGGTGCCAAAAATTGCAACTCTAATGGTACTTCCATGGTCAGCTTGTCAGGGTTACGATCATACGCTACCATTACATCAGTAGAGTCCCCTGTACCAATCGTACCTATGCCTATTAAATCAGGAATCGGCATGATATCCTCAGTAGAGTTAATGTAAGGGCTATTCTGTACAATATACTGCAAAATGGTTGTATCAGAATTGTCCGAACGTGGTGATGAAGTTATCAAACTCCATTGAGCAGTAGGCAACAACAACGTATTAGGTCGCTCCTTTTGCAAAGTCACAGTAAAAATCGTGCCCATGAAGCTGTTAACGTCATCAAGTATTTCTTGTGGCGTTTTAGTAGACCAGCGAGTATCACCACCACCTCCAACAGCAACTACACCAGCCGGTATGTTAGGATTATCAAAGAACCCTTGCAACCCGCTAGGTGAATCACCAAACAAGGCAATCCTGTCAATGGTTTCTTCAACACCACGCTGAACCGCATTAGCCCTACGTTGCTCAAGAGAACGACCTGTCTGATTAGAGGCCAAAATCTCATCAACATTATAGGCGAAAGACAAGCCAATTACACGTACAGGACTTGTGGTCTCAAAACCTGCCACGTCTGCACGCGGTAAGTCTTTAGCATAACTTGATATAATTTTAGCCATACCTACTTGGTCAAATGTGCGGTAAGTAATACTATGTGCGTAAGCACCCGCCTCGTTTGACGTGGGTAGAATAGTACGGGCAAAAAGGTCTTGATAAAGCACGTCATAAGACTTAGCTTTAATGTGCTCCAGCTCTCTGTTGAAAAAGATGCTGGTGTCTTGGTCTAGATTTCGAAATTCCATAATTGTCTCCAGGGTTAACTGATTAATGAAAGTCTGTTAAGCTAGTAAGCGCATCAGGATTATTTCACCCGCTGCACCGCCTTGTTCAATACGGCTACCGACAAGAGCCACTGCACCAGCATCACCAGTATCAACAAGTAAACCAACTGCATTAAAGAATGCTTGGTCACCTTCGACAAGTGCTGTAGCTGGAGAATTATTGTCCAAGAAGATATATCCAGAACGTAAAACACTCACAGTTTCTGTGGTTGCATATTCTTGGGTATTTTGCGTGACAGACTCTTCATTAATTAAAGAACGAGTTGCAATACCGAGTACTAATGTAGTAGTATTGCCGACAATAACAGATCTACTAGCTGTACCCTTGATTACAGATGCACCAAAAGGTACGGTAGCCTCTGCATCATGTGAGGTGATATCCGCTGTGCCAAAATCCCAAGCTACCTGCCCGTTAATGGCTTGACGAATGTTCTTAGTATATGAGGTTTGAACAGTCATACTGTTTAACTCCTGATTGTGTGTGTTAAGTTTAAACCTAAGTCTTAGCTGGCCATTTTATGACCGCTGTTACGCATGGCCATTTTCTTTTTCTTCTCGATTGCTTGATCACGCGCTTTTTTGACCATCTCACCAGGCTCATCACCTAAATCCTGAGTAGTAAAGGCATCACCTAACGCCTGATTACCTTTAGACGGTTTTTTGTCTACTTTCAACCCGTCAAATCTGGCCTCAATGTAGTCTTCACTTTTACCATCTAAAGTTTTCAGGTCATCACACTTATCAAGCACTACTGCACTCTTGATTTCAACCAGTGACTTACCTTTGCAATCTAGTTTAGGGCTTAAAGTTTTAGCCTTAGTAACCAATTCTGCCCTTTGAGCTGCTAATTCCTCAAGTTTATCACTTGAGGGAATTTCAGTTTTGAGTTTATCGATTTCAGCGTCTTTGGTGTCGATAGTCGTTTGCATCTCTTTTACTTTAGCTTCGACAGCTGTTTGGATACGTTCATCAACGTTTCCTGCGTTTGTAATGACTTTCGCCTTGGCGTCTAAGTCAACCTGAAGTATACCTACAGCTTGCGCTACCTGCTCTGAAGCTTCATAGGATACGCCGTTAATTGTTACAATGGCCATACGTTTTTCCTCTTTATGTGGATCAATTGAATCTGAAACTCTACATTCAGGACCATTACGGCCCGCTATTACAATGGCTACGTGGTTAGGACGGATTTCTATTTGTTCACAATCAAAAGCCTCCCCTTCTGGCGTAAGCCCAGAATTAAAAATGTACTGGCTGAAATACCCGTTAGATAATTGATCCTTACCCTTTTCAATGTTACTTATGGCGGTCTTATCAGTGATCATCAAATCAGCAAACATTACGCCATTCTCAACACGTACTTCACCATTTATATGTCCTTTTTGAAATTTCCTCGTATTGTTTACGTTTAGCATTTCAGCGGGGTGGTCATCAGTAACTGGTGCACCTGAAAATCCAGCCGCTGCTTTTTCGATAGTTTCCTTTGAGCGAAAAACTCTTATAGGATCAGTGGGTTGCCGATCTGTGAAAGCATGGGGTTGAAAATTAGATGCCAAATAAGTGAACACACCAGCTTTAGCTATCTTACAATCTTCTATTAACAGAAATCCTTGTGGCGTAAGACTACGCTTGGTGCCACTTGGACTTGTGAAATCAAGTATCTGAAATTCTGTACTGTCAAAAGTAGGTAATGTGATGGTCATAGCTTATCCTTAAATTTCATTGTCAAATTATAGAGCCATAAAAGTTTTAACGCTTCTGTCTAGCTACTGTCTTAATAAATTATCTGTCAAGCCTAAATCCTGTCAAGTTCGATTATCGGTTCGGCAATGCAGCGACATTGAATTGGCTCTCCAGGGTAGCCTATGCCGTCTGCATTAGGGTCTAGTAAGACCGTACCATCAGCAAGTTTTTGTCCCACAAATTCACGTTTCCAAGCATACACTTTACCATTACGTCTGCGATGTTCTTCCCTGACAGCTTCATCACCAACTGTACGCCAGCGAAAGGCTCTTACCCCTGAAGCCATTTGCCTTTCCCTTGTCAAAGCTCCATTTATCTTGTTAGTCTGATCACGGGCTATCAAACGCGCACGATTTTCGGTTACGTCATAAACACCACGAATTTGATCAATTATGCTGGTAGCTGTACGTCCCTGTACTGTTTCACGCATGACAATACCGCGAATTTTGAACAAGTGTTGTTGAGGAATGCTAGTTATGAGGTTCACATTTTCGCTAATTGCTGCCTCTATGGCATTAGATAATCCCTCACTTTGTACAATGTTAGCTACGTCAACTCCAAGTGCCCCGCCAATAGACTTTGCAAGCCTACTTTTATCTGTCTTGTCAACACGACCAACAAATTGATTAGAGAGTGTTGAAGCCATTTGATCACTTATGTTCCATCTAGCCTCAAGTAAGTTAAGCATATCTTCAAAATCAGACACAAAACTGTCACGAACGTATTCTATTTCCTTACGCTCTAGACCTTTGACAAGTGTATTCTCAATGTCAGCGTTCATATCCTTTATGTATTCAAGCATTTGCTTAGTGTACCAGCTACGGGTAGCTGCATCCATTCTCACACCACTTGCATAACGTATACCCATACGCCGTTGTCGGCTTTGCTGTAATTTTTGTTTCTGCGTCAATGGCAGTAGTTTAGTTCGTGGCATAATTACATACTCAATAAATCTTCAGGGCCATCATCATCAGGTTCATCACCATTACCACTAGGGTCTACTCCCGGTGCAACTTTTGCTTGCGCTAACATATCTTCTTGGTCTTTCTTGAGTTGTTCAATCACCTTTTCGAGTTTATCTAGGTATTCTTGATCAATATTTGTGTACGTGCCATCCTCGTATAATTGACCAGCCACTATAAGTTCATCGATAACACCAGCTGCCAAATGTTTAGTATCTCTGTCAGCCCGTATATTTTCCATTTCAGCTATTTCCTTCTCAGTGAGCTGGAATAAGCTATCCCATGTGAAACTCCATTCATCAGCCTCATTACCCCAAAGAGTGCGCTGCATTATCGAATCAAGTCTACGTAGTTGCGGGTTGTACTCCCTGCGTTGTCTGGCACGAATATTATCATAGTAGTTCTTTAAGTCACCCTCACCAGTAGCGTTCAGACCTTTGGCACTTGTACCCACAAGCCGTGTTACGGGTATATCCGCTGCCCCTGCCACTAGAGCAAGGTATTTATCAATGAGGTCTGATAATCCAGCAAAGGTTTGTTGGTGCGACTCATAACTTTCTTCCTCATCAAGTAGAGTTATGTTGTTTAAACTTTTAAGCAATTTCATTAGATTGAAACGCGCCCGTACTTTTTCCTCACCTCCAGGTTGTGACAGAAAGCCAGTTAAACCTTTGTACTTGATAACGTCTACGGACGCCTCAGACATCAGAGAAGCCACACCATTTACGCCTAAGTCAGAATTTGACACTGCTTCCATGACACGTCGCATAACTGGAGCACCCCAAAATGCCAGCCGTTGACGTTTACGTAGATAGTAAGGCAGTGGAATACCATTGAAAAATAGAATACGTGATCTGTGAACCGTTTGAGAAGTACTGGCAACCCGGAAAAATTCAGGTTGACCAAAGTCAGGGTCCATGGGATCAATGATTATAGGTGCACCTGTATAGGTCAGACGCTCATTCTCAATCACAGTCAAATGTTCAATTGCACCCTTACCCAACAGTTCAATATCCAAAGGTTCATCCATGGGGCCACCTTGCGACTCCTGAATGCCAAGGATTATGCCACAACCACCATATAACCTTGCCCATTTAGACGACTCATTGAATTTATTAACCACGTCTAAGTCTTCTTCAAACTCTTCAAATTCCTTTACTCTTTCCGGTTTTTCCGTAGTGTTTATCGTACGCCATTCTCTTGTCATGTCATCAGGAATAACATCAATGATTTTGCCGGCAAGCCAGTTTTCAATGTACATGGCTTCAAGTTCGGCTCTACTGAAAATATACTTTTCCCGATAACGGGTAAACATACGTTTATCGCTATCAGAGCCTATACTGGCCACTAAGTTCTCCATGGCGTCCAAAGCCATGAAGTAATTTACATCTGGCACTGTAGCTGGTTTTATCTGTACCACTTTGTTTGTCATAACGCCTCCTAAAATAGATCGTAGAAATGAGATTTGTTTATCAAAATATCCTTGATGGCCATAAGAGTAGTGTCTATTTGGTCATCATTGGCATGTGTCATCAAGGGAGTGAAGGCGCTAAATTCGCGCACATATTCAGACGTGTAGTCTGCATCAATGGGAATCCACACATTACCCGCTGCAATTTGCGGAATGCAGCCCACTGCCTCAAAGACTTTATCAGTGTTCTTCTGAACTCCTTCAATGGGAATAAAAGTTTCTGATCTAATATCTTGAATTAGAGATGAACCAGACGATTTATCCTCTACCTTGACAACCCTAGCATTGACAAAGTTGTTTTCCCTGTTAGGTTCTTTGTGCTTATTCCAAAATGTTATCATATTTTTCTTCAATTCTGGTGCTTCCCACTTACCCCTGATTTGATCAAGCAGTATTATACCTTGAGTTGGACTATACCCCCAACACTGAAATACACTATAGTCATTGTGTTCTTTCGTCTTCTGAGCTGTATCAGCGTAAATACATCTAAATACAATGTCTTTGGGTAGAGCAGGATATTCACCGGCAAATTCAGCTGGTTTTATAGCGTAGTATTTCCACCACTTCTCTCTGAACAAACCACCACCAAGTGGTGAGGGTCGTTGAGCGTACTGCGAAGCATAAGTATACGGGTCCGATTCCTTAATCGTTTCAAGTTCTTCTCTAGTGTGCTTGAATTCCCAAAGAGGTCCAGGCTCAAAATCATAGGGTATAGGTACACCATATGTGTATTCTTCTGGGTACGGGTCTATTTCTTCTTCAATAAGGGCAGGCAATACCAAGTGATGCCATTTTTCTCCAGACCCACCCTTAAGGAGAAACCCGCAAAGGTCATCTTCATGTACCCGCTGCATGATAACCACTATGGGCACTGACTCTACCGCCAGTCTGGACTTCATTGTGTTATTGAAACGGTTATTTACACGGTTACGTTTAGAAGCCGAATACGCATCATCAGGTTTGATAGGATCATCAATTATAAATGCACCTGTGAACTTGCCCTTTTCCATGCGGCCAGCTCGAAAGCCTGTAATAGCGCCCCCTGCTGCTACCGCCATCATACCACCACCTTCATTGGTAAACCAACACTTTTTAGCATTCATGTCAGTACGAATGGTCATGGGGTATAGTTCTTGGAACCCCTCACACTCAACTGTATCACGAATTGCCTGTGAATTGCGTAAGGCCAAGTCATCAGCATAGGAAGCGTGGATAAATTTTGCTTTGGGATTTATGGCTAAACCCCTGGCAATAAAGTTGATTACGGCTTTTTCTGTCTTTGTATAGCCAGGAGAGATATTTATTATCAGACGAGTTATATCACCGTCTAAAACCCGTTGCAAGGTTCTATCGATCAACTCATGGTGTTTATTGAGTATCCACTCAACATTTTCACGTTGTTTAAAGAAGTACCTATCAAACGCGTTACCGTCACGTTTTAGGTACTCCCTGAGTATTTTCTTAAATTGCAGTTGTTGAGCTGGTGGCAACTCAATTAGTTGCTTACCTCTTATGTCTTCAAAACTGGTCATTAAACCAAGCCTCAAACAGGTCTAGTTCATCATCAGTTAATTTTGGCACCTCAACTTTACCACCCTCACCAATAACCTCAACGGATTTACGCTTAGGGTGTTGGTATTCGGCCAGCGTAATAGCGGCCCTTTGCGAACTAACTAAATCAACTGGACTAGGCTCATAGTCGCGTTCTACAGCTTCAACTATTTCCTCCCACTGATCATTAGTAGGTGGATCACCAAAATTCTCTTCTTCGATAATTTGTACAAGTTGCCAGATATGAGATACCCGTCTAGGGTCCACACCTGACATAACTGAAGCTAAAAATTTTAACGGCCCTTCAATGTCAACGTCTTTACAGACCTTGCTTACGGCACTTTCTAGATTCACATTGAACCCTCTCCAAAATTGACTCTGGAGAGGATTATAGGCTTAAAGGTGGATGCTGTCTAGCAAAGACGCAAAGGAGAGTTGTGCTGCGTTACGGGCTTTTTAGTATCACGGTCAAACCATAAGCGGGTTGATCGCTGACCAGGAATAATGATCACAAGTGATACTCTATTGCCAATTGGTGTAGCTGTGGTGACTTCACCTTCATATTTGTTGCCTTTTTGATCGTGTACAGGCAAATAACGCGCACCTGCACGTAGACACTGTACCCGTTGAATAGCCAAAGATGCCAAAAACGGGTTAACTGTAGCCTTATGCTTTTTATGCCAATTGAATTTAGTACACCAGTACCCGTATTCCTCAGCCAAAGTGTAATCAAACAATACATCATCACGTATATCTTTGCCTTTTTCTACAAACTCCTTTACTTCTTCCTGATAATAGTTAGGGTCTCCACTTTCATTGGCAAATATAAACATAGCAGCTGTTGAAGTATGATTGTTAAGAAAAGGATTTTTCATCTTTTCTATACCAAACGCCAACAAGTCCTCCATACCGCTACAGTCTAACAGGTCTTTATCATTTGTCTCAAAACTTAATAAGTCATCAGTCATCGTACTATCCTCCAATTTAGTTTTATGGACCAACTCTCATATCATGAGCAATAGCGGTTAATCCGCAATGTTCACAAAATGCTGTACCTCCATGCGGTGTTAGCACCCAACCAGTGAAAACATGTTCGCAATCACGTTTGTAGTGTTGTTGTACACAACTCACTGAATCTAAACCGCATTTCTGACCACAAGTGTAGCCACAATTACATTTACAATCTCCCATAGTACCCTCTAATTAAAAGTTTAAGCGTCCATCGCTGGACGCCCCGATTGGCTAACCTTTATGCTGCGTAAGAAGGCAACCTTTCATAATTTATGTGATAATCCATGCGAAGACGTTCAGCTGTATTGCCTTCTTCTGAAATATCGCCAAACCAGTAATGTCCGTCAAACTCAATGTTTTCATAAGAGAAGCGTTGACCCCAAACGGCGATTGCGTAATCTACTACAGTGCCTGCACAAATTTTAGAGCCAAAACGAAAACCGTGAAGATTGCCATTGAGGCGACGCATCTCAATTTTCTCAGCAGCTTTGACAACATCGTTTTCAGACCGCTTTGAAGTTATTACCATACCACCTTTTTCACATAACAACCACCGTGAAGTTTTTACTTTGGCCACAATCATTTCTTTGTCATACACATCAATGTTATAGGTTTTTTCAGCTTGGTTCAAGTCAAAAGTGCGGTAAGTCATATCGT
>SDBT01013542.1_pt1 | contig 13065 bp, 12 predicted proteins | sample 2277101 | NCBI WGS metagenome assembly SDBT01 (sample SAMN10404973, study PRJNA504765) | marine sediment metagenome | isolation source: marine sediment core GS10_PC15, 103 cmbsf | place: Arctic Ocean: Southern Knipovich Ridge | collected 2010 | reverse complement strand
GATAGATTCATACCTAAACCTCCATGTCCTATCCAAACTGCCGGATTCCCTTCCGGCCACCCGCAGATTCTCCCACTCTCCTCCAGAAAATGCCAGGCCAATTGCAAACCGCGAGGTGCGCTCGTGCCATCGGGGCCATCGTACTGCCCGGGAATTGCTCTTGCCCGGGTTGGGGGGGATCCCTATACTTGCAGCCCGCTTGGTTTGCGCCCGGGAGGGGCGCTCTTGCGTAACTTCTTGCAGGGGATAGGTTTAAGGAGGGACCACGATGGCCCGAAAACGGAATAGCCCGACGACAAAACACTCCAACTCGCGTCCAGTGCGGCTGAAGATGATCCTCGGCGGATTGGCGGTCATCGTCGCATGTGTTGCAATACGACAATTCTGGAGTAGCGAAACGGCCAGTGCCGACTCTCCGCCCCGACCTGCCGCCGCCTCGAGCCGGTCCAATCGGGCGCCCGCGGCGCCGGCCACATCGACATCGCGTCCTCGGCTGGCGGCGATCATCAGCGGGCAGTCGATCACGTGGAAGAGCCTCGCCAAGGAGAGCCTGGACCATCACGGCAAGAGCGTGCTGCAATTGATGGCCAATAAGCTGTTGATCGCCCAGGAATGCAAGCGGCACGGTATCTCGGTTACGATCGCCGACGTCGACGCCGAGATCGACCGAATGGCCAAGCCGTTCGGCTGGACTCGCGGCCAGTGGCTGAACATCATCGAGAGAGAACGCGGGGTCAACCCGGAATACTATCGTAGCGATGTGGTATGGCAGATCCTGGCGTTGCGTCGTCTGGCCGGCGCGCGGATGGACGTAACGCAAGAGGATATGATCGAGGCCTACGAGAAGCAATATGGCTCGGCGGTGGTTGCCCGACTGATCGCGTGCAAGGACGCGAAGACGGCGGCCTCGGTCCGTGCCAAGGCGGCGGCCGACCCGGCGAGCTTCGTCAAGCTGGCCAAGGACTATTCGCAAGACGCCAGCGCGAGCATCGGGGGCGCGATTCCGCCGATCCGCAAGCACGGCTTCTATAAGGAGATCGAACAGGCGGCCTTCACGATGAAGGACGGCGAAGTCTCGCAAGTCATCCCCGCCGGCGGACAGTTCGTCATCCTCAAGCGCGAGCGCGAGTTGCCCGGCCAATCGATGGTCCATTTCAAGGACGTGGCGCCGCGGCTGGAAGAGATCGTTCGGGCCGACAAGACGCGAGCGGTGGCCGAAAATGTCTTCCAACAACTACAGAGCAAGGCCCAGATCATCAACGTCATGAACGACCCGGTGAAGAGCCGGACCATGCCGAGTGTGGCCGCTTTGATCAACGGCTATCGGTTGACCAAGGAGCGACTTGCCGACGAATGTATCAAGCGTCACGGGCCCGAGGTTCTCGATGGCATGATCGGGCGGAAGCTGATCGAGCTGGCGCTGAAGAAGCGTAACTTGCAGGTCACCGACGCCGAGGTCGACGCCGAGATTGCCAACATGGCCGCCGAATGGCTGCCGCCGAAGGACAAGAAACCGAACGTCGAGGGATGGCTGAAGTTGCAAACCGACGAGCAGGGGATCTCGGTGGCCGTCTATCGGCGTGATGCCGTTTGGCCGACGGTCGCATTGAAGGAGCTCGTGGGCACTAACTTCCGCGTAACACAGGAAGACATGCAAAAGAGCCTCGAGGCGAATTACGGCCCCCAGGTGCGTGCCCTGGCCATGGTCTTCAAGGATTTCCGGCGTGCGCAACGGGTTTGGGACATGGCCCGAACCAATCCCACGACGGAGTACTTCGCCGAGTTGGCGAAGAAGTACTCGGTCGATCCGAGCAGTTCCGCGTTGGGAGGTCAGATTCCGCTGATCCGCAAGCATGGCGGCGAGCCGGTGCTCGAAAAGGAAGCGTTTTCGTTGAAGGAGGGCGAACTGTCGAGCGTCGTTCAGGTCGATCAGCGCTACATTATCCTACTATGCCTCGGCCAAACGGAACCGACGACTATCGATGTCGAGGAAGCCCGCGACGCGATCTACAAGGACCTCTTCGAGAAGAAGCAGCACGCGGCCATGGCCCGATACTTCCAACAGATGCAGGACATGGCCACGATCGACAACCTTCTGACGAAGACATCGCAGTCGCCCCCGAAGAAGACGACGCAGGGTAAGGCGTCGGGCAGCAGGTAAGTGGCAATCGAGAAAGGGCTTCCCGATTGTCGTGGTGGCTACGGTCGCCAGACCGTGGTTGTCGATGCGGCTCCACGCTCTGGCGAGCGTAGCTACGGCTGTTGGCCACTCCCAAGATCCACTCCCAAGATCTATCGTACCCGCAATACCGGCACAACCGGTTACCGTGTCTGAGAAACGCGATCCGCGCCGCCTCGTGTCCTTTGGCAAGCTACGTTTGAGTGTGGCTGGCCGGGGTTCTCCGCGGATGGGCGATTCTTATCAAACGGGGACAAGTTGGGATCTACAATGGCTACTGCCGTGGCGGAAACGACGGTTGTTAAAGTGAAGATGGCGGGCATCGATTTTGCCAGGAGTCCCGATGCGCTGGAGACATTGCTGGGCTCGTGTGTCGGGGTCGCCGTATGGGATCGAACCACCAAACAGGGCGGACTGGCCCACGTTGTCTTGCCCGAGAGTCGTGGCGAAGTCCTATTGCCGGGGAAATTTGCGAATACGGCCGTCGCTGAACTGAAGAAGCAACTGATCGCCCGGGGTGCCAATCCAACAAAACTCACGGCCAAGATTGCCGGCGGAGCGACCATGTTCGGGCAGCGAAAGGAAGGCGACATTGGAGAAAAGAACTACCAAGCCGTCCTGAAACAGCTTCGCAGCGCTCGCATTCCCATGGTGGCAGAGCACATCGGCGGCAGCAAGGGCCGAATGATCTGCTTCTCGACCGAGGACGGTTCCGTCGAGGTGAGCATTGCCCGAGTGGCCGTGGCGACGCTCTGAGAGGCCCCCGGGATCTGCGAGGACTCTGGAATCAGGGGTTGCTGTCAGATTGACGGTTCTCGGCCGTTGTGGTAGAAATATGGGTTCCGCTGTCTGATCTCCCCCTACCTTTGGGTGTCGTCGGAAATCGTTCCATCCCGCCACATCGGACGGGCCCGCCATATCGGACGGGAAACCACCGCTAGTCGAGGAGCCAAAACGTGCCCTGTAGCGAACGTCGGAAAGAGATAAAGCGTCGTCGTCACCGCCGTAAGAAATCGGCCCTATTCGTGAAGAAGCTACCCAATGCGACCGTTTCCGAGAAGGCAACGATCGCGGAGAAGCTTCGCGCCATGACCCCCGGCGGCCAAGTGGTCATCGATCAGTGGGGCCTGGAGAAACGGTAGGGGCCTAATCCCCCCTGTCGGTAAGCCATCGGCCGCCGGTGCCGCGCGGTACATGCGCGGTCGCTTTGCGCGCCACTTGTAAGAACTGCCATGGACCAACAGCCCAACAAGCCGCCTTCGGACGGCCCGCCGCCGACGCCGCCTCGCCGCGGACCGCCGACTATCTGGTTGCTCCTCTTGGTCGGCGTGGCCGTCGCTTGGCTGTGGAATGCCAATAGAGAACCGGAATACTCGGAAATCTCGTATGGCATGTTCGACCGCCAGCTCAAAGACTTGGACAACCTGAGCGAAACGGACTGCAACATCGCCGAAGCGACCGTGCAGGGACAGACCATCATCGGCAGGTTCAAGGTAGCGCCAAAGGATCCCGACCCCCAAAGGCAGGAAGCCGCTGAAGAGAAAAAGGGCGCCGGCGGCAAGGACGACGCCAAAAACAAAAGCGAACCGCTGCGGCTGAAAAAGGACTTCAAAACCGAGTTCTCTACCCCCTTTATCAACGAGGAACACGACAAACTCCTGCTGCAACACCTCGGTGCCAAGTATCACGCCAAGGAACGCGACGATAGCAGCGGACTGATCATGATCATCTATCTGATGGTCACCGTCGGGATCTTCGTCGGGCTGTTGTGGTTCATGTTCCGCCGGGCACGCGATCAGTTCATGGGCGGCGGTATGTTGGCCGGGTTCGGAAAGAGTCCCGCAAAACGATACAACTCCGGCGATATGCCGACCACTTTCGACGACGTCGCCGGGCTGACCGGGGTGAAGAACGATCTGCAGGAAGTCGTCGACTTCTTGAAGAACCCCGAAAAATTCCAGCGGCTCGGCGGACGAGTCCCCAAGGGAATCCTCCTCATGGGTCCGCCTGGAACGGGTAAAACACTGCTCGGTCGGGCCGTGGCCGGTGAGGCCGATGTCCCCTTCTTCTCAATCAACGGGTCCGAGTTTATCCAGATGTTCGTCGGCGTCGGTGCCAGCCGCGTCCGCGATATGTTCGCCACGGCCAAGGAAAACGCCCCGGCGATCCTCTTTATCGACGAAATCGACGCCGTCGGCCGACACCGCGGCGCAGGGCTCGGCGGCGGACACGACGAACGCGAGCAGACACTCAATCAGATCCTCAGCGAGATGGACGGCTTTCTGCAAACCGAGTCGGTCATCGTCCTAGCGGCGACCAATCGCCCCGACGTCCTCGACCCGGCCCTACTGCGACCCGGCCGTTTCGATCGCCATATCATGGTCGATCGCCCCAACTACAAGGGACGGCTGGCTATCTTCAAGGTCCACAGCCGCGATGTCCCCCTAAGCGACGATGTGGACCTCGAACGTATGGCGAAGGGGACCGTCGGGCTGACCGGGGCCGATATTCGCAATCTGGTCAATGAAGCGGCCCTTTGGGCAAGCCGCCACGACCGCGACGCCGTGATCATGGACGATTTCGATCACGCGCGCGACAAGATCCTGATGGGCTCGAAACGCGAGGACGTCCTCTCCGGCAAGGAGAAGACCATGACCGCCTATCACGAGTCGGGCCATACGCTGGCGGCCTGGCTCGTGGATACCGGCGATCGGGTTCACAAAGTCTCGATCATCCCCCGCGGTCGGGCCCTCGGCGCCACACAACTCCTGCCCGAGGAAGATCGGCTCAACGTCGGCGAGTCCGATCTCCATAAGCGATTGCTCGTTCTGCTGGCTGGACGGTCGGCCGAGAAACTCATTTTCGACGAACACAGCGCCGGAGCCGAAGACGACCTGAACCGCGCGACCCAGCTTGCCCGACGCATGGTCACCGTCTGGGGGATGAGCGAGCGGCTCGGCCCGGTCGCCTTTCGAGACGTCGAGGACCAACCCTTCCTGGGCAAGGAAATTGCCGAACCGCGCCGCTTCAGCGAGCACACGGCCCAGGTGATCGACGAGGAGATCATTCGCATCCTCCGCGAGGCCTCGGAGCAAGCCGCCGAGATGCTCGTTCGCCACCGCGACAAGCTCGATACGCTGGCAGGAGCCCTCGAAAAGGAAGAGACCCTCGACGAGGCCGACATCGCCGATCTGATCGGACCGCCCGCCTATCACAAGGCCGATGACGACGACAGGTCGTAGCCGTCGGCTCGAATCGGCTTTTTCGCCAAACGGAGCCGGCGTCTTCGGCTTGGCGTTCAACGAGCAAAGGAACCTGCCCGTGAAGGCACTCGTGCTGACCGAAACCAATCACCTGGAGTACCAGGATGTCCCCCTGCCGAACGTCGGGCCGCGAGATGTCTTGGTCGAGGTTAGGGCCTGCGGTATCTGCGGTAGCGACGTTCACGGCATCGACGGCAGTAGCGGCCGGCGGCTCCCGCCGATCATCATGGGCCATGAGGCGTCCGGCCTGATTGCCGAAGTGGGAGATCGTGTGACCGACTTCCACAACGGCGATCGGGTAACGTTCGACTCGACCATCTATTGCGGCCGATGCCATTTTTGCCGACGGGGTCAGACCAATCTGTGCGACGATCGCCGTGTGTTGGGAGTTTCCTGCAACGAGTTTCGCCAGGACGGCGCGATGGCCCAATTCGTGGCCGTGCCAGATCATATCGTCTACCGGCTGCCCGAGTCGCTCTCCTTCGAGCAGGCCGCCACGGTCGAGCCCGTGGCGATCGCGATGCATGGGGTTCGGCGGCTGCCCGTTCAGCTGAACGACACGGCCGTCGTGATCGGGGCCGGTATGATCGGGCTGTTGGCCGTCAGCGCATTGCGGGCCGCCGGTTGTGGACGGATCATTGCCGTGGATATCGATCGGCGGCGACTGGCGTTGGCCGACCGCTTAGGGGCCGACGAAACGATCTCGCCCGAGCAGACCGACGTTCCCAAAGAAATCATGCAACGAACCGGCGGCCATGGGGCCGATCTGGCCGTCGAGGCCGTCGGCATCCCCGCGACCGTGGCGACTGCTATCTCGTCAGTTCGCAAAGGGGGCTCGGTCTCGCTGATCGGCAATCTGGCGGCCGAGGCGGTCCTGCCACTGCAAGCGGTCGTGACCCGCGAGCTGACGCTTTACGGCTCGTGCGCCACGCGAGGCGACTACCCCGACTGCTTGGAGATGATTGCCCGGGGAGCGATCGACGTCGATTCGCTCATCAGCGCGGTGGCTCCTTTGGCCGAGGGGGCTTCGTGGTTCGAGCGGCTGGTTGCCGGCCAGGAACCGTTGTTGAAGGTGATCCTCACGCCAGAGCGGCCATAACGTAGGGCCCCTCGGGAATGACGGCCATCGTGGCGTCCTGGCCATATTCCTGCAACGCATCGGCCACGGCATCCTCGACGCTGTCGGCCGGCTCGACGAACAACCGCCGCAAGGTCTCGCCCGAGAGTCCGTCGGTCACGACCTTGACCTTCGCGTGGCGGAGCACTTTGGCCAGTTCCTCGAGTTGCCATTGGTCCATCACGAAATAATCGGTCGTGAGGATCCGTTGCATGAATGCTTCGGCCGAGTCGTTTTCGTCGAAGAGGCTCTGAAACTCCGGGCCGCCGATCCCCTCGGTCATGCTGCCGGCCAGGATGATCGTGCCACCCGGCTTGAGGATCGGCAACGCGGCCACCATGCCCTTGATCGACTGGTAATAGGTCACATCGAGCGGATAGCCGGCCGATGTGGTGACCACAATGTCGACCGGCTCGGGGACCGTGTCGGTGACCAATCGGCGAACGAAGTCGACGCCTTCGAGATGCGCGGCCTCCATCTCGCCGGCGACCACCGATAGAATCTGCCGCTGGGCGTTGACCACCACGTTGAGAATGAAATCGCATCCGGCCATTCGGCTAACCCGAATGCCCTCTTCGTGAATCGGGTTGCCGTCGAGACATCCGATTCGGGCGTTGGGGTGTTCGATCAGTTTGGGGCCATGCCAAACTCGGACGGTTTCCAACGCGGCCAAGCCGGGGCAAACCAGCTTGCGCCCGCCGGAGAAACCGGCCATGAAATGCGGCTCGATCAGACCGGTCGTGACCTTCAGATCGGCCTGAACGTATCGCGTATCGATCCAGGCAGGCACGCCGCCGGGTGTCTCGCCGAGGTGTGTGTGTTCGGTCGGCTCCTGACCGTGATGGTTCTCGATCCGATAGTTGGCCGCGATCGTCGGCCCGACCATCTCGGCCAACTCGTCGCCCTCGTTGGGTCGATGCATGCCGGTGGCCACGAGGATCAAGATCTTCTCGCGTGGGATGCCGCCGGCCTCGAGCGCCGCCAGCAAGGGCGGAAGAATGACCGCGTTGGGGACCGGCCGGGTTACGTCGCTGATGACCACGCACGCGTCGCGGCGTCCCCCGGCCAACTCGATCAGAGGCCGCGTGCCGGTCGGAGCGGCCAGACGCTCGGCCACGGCCGCCTCGGGAGCCGGCAATGGCGAAGACGACTGTTGCCGAAGGCACTTGACGACCCGATCGTCGGGCAATCGGACTTCCAGACCTTCTCGACCGTAGTCCAGACGGACCCGCATGAAGCACACCTCGAAGAAAGCCCCAAGGTATCGAAAAGGGAACTCAGGTCGTCGCGGCTTCCCCGCCCTCGCCTTCGCCTTCCTCTTCTTCCTTCTTCTTTTTCTTCTTCTTCAACGCCATCTTGATAACCCGGACCTTGTCCAGGCCGAAGGGGCTATCGCCCTCTTTCCAGCGGTCGGTCGCTTTGAGGCGCTCGATTCGTTCGGCCCGAGAAAGAACGCTTCGCGAGCGCACCAATCCGGCACGCACTCGTAAACTGGGGTCCATTGTCATCGTCGTCACTCTCCTAATCGATATACTGCCGCAGGCCACCCGGCCGTCCGCCGGTCAGCCCGAGAATGTTTTCATAGGTATCTGCATCGGCCGCGCCGCAGAATCAATTGAGTATATGCCGGATCGCCGGATCCTGCAACCGCTTAAGAACCCCCTCGCGGGAGTGTGCTCCACTCACTGTCGTAGCTACGTTCGCCAGAACGTGGCCGTAGCCTTCTGATCTACCCACGTTCTGGCGAACGTAGCTACAAATCTGTGAACAATCCGGGCCTGTGAACAATCCGGGTTGATCCACAGCCCTACTCCGAGTCCTCATGCTCGACTTTCCGGATCTGGCGGAGGAAGTCGTCGATCGACTTGCATCGCTCCTGGACGTTCGGTTCGATGCACGAGTGGATTGCTTTGGCCAGTCTGGGGTTGATCTTGGGGCGATGAGAGCGGATGTCGGCGGGTGGCTGGTCGTGGGACATGGCGGCCATGCCGGTGGTCCCCCTCGTCCAGGGGAGTTCGTAGGTGCAGATCTCGTAGGCCGTTACTCCGAAAGCAAAAATATCGACTTGTCGGCCCGACGCCCGGCGGCGAACCAACTCCGGTGCCATGTAGTTGGGCGTCCCCGTGCGGTTACCCGGCTGTCGGAATGGGGCCGTGTCGGGGACCGTCAGCCCGAAATCGATCAACTTCAGCTCCTCGCCGTCGGTCGAGAGCATGAGATTGCGAGGGCAGACGTCGCGATGAATGAACCCGGCGGCATGGACGGCCGAGAGTGCTTGGGCCGTTTGACGGATCAGCTGGGCTCGGCGACCCTCGAGAATCTCGTCGCGGCCGACCAGCAGTGAGTTCATACCGACCCCCTCGAGAAACTCCATCACGAGGTACTGCTCGTTGTCGACGGTCAGGCCATGTTCGAGGGTCTCGACGATGTTGGGGTGCTTCAGTTGGACGGCGATTTCGCCTTCGGTCGGTTTTTCGAGTCCCTTGAATCGGCTCTCGAAGAAGGCCGTTTTATCCGGATCGAGAATCTTCAGGCCGACGATTCGATCGTTTCGCAGATCGCGGGCCATGTAGAAGCTCGACATGGTTCCCGAGATGGCCGCTCGCAGCAGGGCGAAACGCGACGGGACACGGAGCTTTCCGCTGGCCAGCAGCGATTTGAAGCGATCCAGAAAGGCCATGGTCCGATGGAGTCCCTACTTGTTGCAGTAGTCGATGGCTCGGGCAAGTTCGCTTTTGAGGTCCTTTCGGCTGACGATTCGATCGATAAACCCGTGCTCCAGCAGAAACTCACTCGTCTGGAATCCCTTGGGGAGTTCGATGCGAATGGTGGCTTTGATGGTTCGCGGCCCGGCGAACCCGATCAGGGCCTTGGGCTCGGCAAAGACAACGTCGCCCAACGAGGCAAAGCTGGCCGCGACGCCGCCCATGGTCGGATTGGTCAGCACCGAGACGAAGAGCCCCCCGGCGGTATCCAGTCGGGCCAATGCGGCGGAGACCTTGGCCATCTGCATCAGCGAGAGCATTCCTTCGTGCATTCGGGCCCCGCCACCGGACCCCGAGATGATGATCAGAGGGAGTCCCCCTTCGGTGGCCCGCTCGATAGCCCGGGTTAGCTTTTCGCCGACCACCGATCCCATGCTACCCATGATGAACGAGGAATCGGTCACGCCGAAGGCAACCCGGCGGGCACGAATCATTCCGGTTCCGACCACGGCTGCGTCGGTCAGTCCGGTCCGCTGTTGCTCCTCGGCCAGTCGCTGGTGGTAGGGTTTCTTGTCGACGAACTCGAGCGGGTCGGTCGGCCGCAGATCGGCGTCCCATTCCTCGAACGTTCCCTCGTCGAGCACTTGGTCGATTCGCTGTCGGGCAGAGACGTACCAATGGTAGTCACACTCGGGGCAAACGCCCAGGCGTTTTTCGGCCTCTTTTCGGAAGATAGTTTGCTGGCAACCGGGGCAGCGTTTCCAGAGCCCCTCGGGGACACCCCGTTTGGGACGCTTGGTCATGTTCTTCCCGTCACTCGCGACCGGTCTGTCGTCGGCCATGGGCTCGACCTCGGTTTTTGGTAGGGTGGGCACTGCCCACCATGAAATCACCGCTTGCCTCTGGTTCTTGGTGGGCAGTGCCCACCCTACACGGCTCGTACGATGGCCCTCCGAGGCCGTCGGCATCCAATAGCGACGGCCTCGGAGGGCCATCGTACAACGCGTCTGGATCTGTCTTCCGACAAAACACTAGCCTCCGTTTTCGCCGATCTGTGCGAGGAGTTCTCCCGGCTCGACTTCCAGGGATTCGAAATGGCCGTGTTCGTCGGCCACTTTCCAGAGATCTCCCAACTCGTCCTGCTGAATGAAATGGCGAACCAGGCTGGCCATCGGCTCGGAGACAACCAGGCCGATTACCCCTTCTTTGTGCCGCTTCAAGAGTTTGGCCATCGTGGCGCGCACTCGCCCCTCGGCCTCATTGAGCATCTCGCCCTCCGGTGGGCAGACATTCTCGGGTTGCTCCTGCCATTGGCGATAGACTTTCGGCTGCTTTCGCCGGACATCCTCGATTCGCATCCCCTGCCAGAGGCCCTGGTTGAGGTTCTGCATCCGGTCGAGTTTCTTCAGCTTCACTTTGAGCGCCTTGGCAATGGCCTTACCCGACTCGTGGGCCGGTTGGCCCACCGAGGCATAAACGGTTTCGATCCCCATTGCCTGCAACTGGTCGATCAGTTGAGCAACCTCGACGTTCCCCTGTTCGTTCAGCGGGATATCCAACGCCCCTTGGATACGCTGTTGCTGATCGTAGTCGGTCGATCCGGGACGGATAAGCACAATCTGGAGCATGGCTAGTCTTTCGTTGCCGTGCAGGATCTTGCCAGACCGGTCATCTCTTCGATGAATCGGCCATAGTCATCTTGGGAGAAAAGGGCCGAACCGGTGACGAACATATTGGCGCCGGCCGCGGCACAAGCTTCGATGGTCTCGCGGTTCACTCCCCCGTCGACCGACACGAGTGTGTCCGGACCGACCAGCTCGCGAACGCGACGCAACTTATCCAACGCGACCGGCTCGAACGACTGGCCACCGAAACCGGCCGTCACACTCATGACGAGCACCAGATCGCACAGGTCGAGACAATCTTCGATCCGGTCGATCGGTGTCGCGGGATTCAGTGTGATTCCAACCCCGGCGCCCAAGCCGCGGATCTTCTCCAACAAGGGGCCCGGTTGCGGCACGGCCTCGATGTGGATCGTCAGCAGATCGGCCCCGGCGTCGCGAAACGCCCCGACATAGCGACCCGGCTCGCTGATCATCAGATGGACGTCCAACGGCAGCTCGGTCACGCGGCGCGCGGCCTCGACGATCGGCAGTCCGAAGCTGATGTTCGGCACAAAGTGGCCGTCCATCACATCCAGATGGAGGATCTTTGCCCCGGCCTCTTCCACTCGATGTATCTCCTGCTGGAGATTCGCAAAATCGCACGCCAGCAGCGACGGCCCAATCAATGGGACGGCGGTGTGCAACTTGGCGAAAATCGGCACGGAAGACATACGCGAAGCGCCCGGGGGGATGGGAGAGAGAATGGCGGCGGCCGGGGTACAACAGAAATGCTGCGATAAACGCTCAGGCGGGTGTTTCCCGTCTGCTCACAGGATGGTCTCTCGATCGGTAACGCTCGACCGCGACGAACCTCTTCTTCACTGGCCGCCTTTTAACGGGCCACCTCAGAGCGGGGCCCCACAAAGACTCAATTGTAACAAGGCGGGCAAGGTTCGTCTGCGCTTGTCTTGACGATTTCTTAAGTCTCGCTATAATAGCAACTTAAGACCAACTCCCACGGAATCCGCAGCCTCCCCATGCTCCAAGAAAGACCTCAGGTTCGCCTCGTTCGCACCCTCTGCGGCGTCTACGTCTTGCTGTTGACGGCTCTACTCTTGTTGCCCGACCCTAAGGGACTGCTGGCCTCGCTGCTGGGCCTGGACCACCTACCCTCCGGTACTCCCGGTGGGATCGGCGAACATTTCGTCTTCTTCACCTTGCTGGCCACGTTGGTCCTGTTCAGCCGCTTGCCTTGGTCGCCTGCCGTCATCGCAGCGCTGTTGTTGGGCTACGCGATCGGCTTGGAATGCATGCAGTATCTCTCTCCGTCGAGATCCGTCGAACTGAGGGACTTCGCGGAGAACCTGCTCGGGCTGACCGCGGGGACCATCGTCTGGCGATACCTCGGCAAGCCCGCCTCCTCGGCGACCGACGGCGACCCTCCGGACGTCGACCCTCCGGAAGTCGACCGATAAGGGCCCAACTACCGCTGCAGCCCGGGATAGAAACTGTTGTAGTTGCGGTAGTAGTCCAGCGAGGGCCGCCCTTGCAACGACCGCGTGTCGCGATTCAACATCTGAATGGCCGATCCCTGTTGCCGGGCCGCGCCTTGCAAGCCGCGAATCTGGCCACCGAACCGGACATTGGCCTGCCGCTGCTGCAGCGCCGGCCGGACCAGCGTGAAGTAATTCGTCGCCTCCGTTGCCCCCGTACGATACATCTTCTCGTAGGGGCTGATCGGATCGGGAAGCCGGTAGTCCTCGAACGGCTTCTGCACAATGTACCCCGTTCCGATCGACGCCGTCGGTCCCGTCGGACCCAACTGCGGCTGCATCGCACGCTGCGCCGCATAGGAACTGACGCCGGGGACCTGCGGCGAGTAACGCGACGGGCCTCCGGACTGACGTCTGGGGATATAATGGCCGCCCGGCGTGTTCACACCGCCGCCGAATTCCGGCAGTATCAGATTCGGCGGTGCCTCGTCGGCGAGACCAAATAGGTTAGGGTGACTCGCCGACCGATCCGTCGGAACCGTCGGGAGTTGAGCCTTCGGAGGCTCGACGGGAACTTGCGGCTTGGTCGGCTGCTCTTGATCCCCGGCCTCGCCACTGCGGTAGGAGTGGGGTCTGGGTGCCGAAGGCGGGGCCGGACGCGCTGCCGGCGCGCGGGTCTCGGTCTTTGTCACGGGCCTCGTCAC
>SDBT01013541.1_pt1 | contig 13065 bp, 14 predicted proteins | sample 2277101 | NCBI WGS metagenome assembly SDBT01 (sample SAMN10404973, study PRJNA504765) | marine sediment metagenome | isolation source: marine sediment core GS10_PC15, 103 cmbsf | place: Arctic Ocean: Southern Knipovich Ridge | collected 2010 | reverse complement strand
CCCAATATTCAGAACCTAAATTATTATAGGCTAAAAAAGCGATTTTGGTGACATCTCGTGATGAACCTGTCGAGGTATTGATTTCTCTGATTATTGGAGAATAAGCTTCAGTTTCTGAAAAACCTCCACCGACGTAATCAATCCCTTCCTTTCTTAACCTCAAATAAGTGTCTTCCATAGCTTCTTTTCCATAGTCAAATGTATGGTTATTGGCTACCGACAAAATATCAAATCCAGTAAAAACTAAACCTTCAATAGCTTTAGGGTTTGCCTGAAAAGAATAAATACTGCCGACTCTTTGACCCTTATCAGAGATCGGTCCCTCTAAGTTCCCAAATAAAATGTCGGCATTTTTTAAGTAATTAGCGATTTTTAGAAAAGGGAAGTTAAAATTCCCATTTCCATATTCTTCAACCACATACTCAACTCCACGGTCAAGCATGATATCACCAACAAAAATTAAAATGATAGGTTTTTCAAAATTTCTTTTTGGTTTCCCTAATTGAGCAACTATTGCTTGAGAATAAAAATAGGTTAATTCAGAACTAAGATTATAAATGTAAATGAAAAATAAAAAAACTAAAAATAATAATCCGACTAATATAAAAAGAGAAGGTTTATTTTTAATTCTCAAATTTCTCATCTCGTTCAGTATATAATAAAAACCATTCTCTGATGGTTTTCTTGTTTTAATTTTCTAATTTTAATGACTAACAATTTAAATAAAAAAGTTCAATCACTTTTTCTTGCCTTCTTTCTTCTTACTTTGATTCTCCTAAGATAATATTAAAAGTTTTAACTGTTTCTTCTGTTTCAATAGTTTCTAAAATCTCCACAATGAATTATTGTGATATTAAGCTTGACCATTTACCACACCTATCTCCCCAACGTGCAACAATTTTTTCATCTATTCTAGCTTCAATCACCTCGCAACGATTGGGACAATCCTTGCATTGAAAAGAGGTACATCTAATGTCTTTGTCAGAAATTTCAAAGCCAAGAAATTTGGTCTTTTGAGGTGGATGCTCTTTTATTAAAAAAGCCGCCCCCAAAGCTCCCATAACAGTATTATATTCAGGAATGATAATTTTGTGACCCAAGGATGTTTCAAATGATTTTCTCATTCCTATATTTTCTGAAACACCTCCCAAGAACACAATCGGAGATTGAATATTTTTTCCTTTGGCTACATTGGCTAAAAAGTTTCTCGCCAATCCCTGGCAAAGCCCAGCCACAATATCTTCCACTTTGTGTCCAATTTGTTGTTTATGAATCATATCTGACTCTGCGAATACTGTGCAGCGGCTTCCGACATTGGTCGGGTTCTCTGATTCCAAAGCCAGTTTTCCAAATTTTTCAATCGGAATTTTTAAACGAAAAGCTTGAGCATCAAGGAATGATCCTGTGCCGGCGGCACAAATTAAATTCATAGCAAAATCAACTGCCACTCCGTTTTCCAAAATAATAATCTTTGAGTCTTGTCCTCCAATTTCAATTATTGTTTTAACCTCAGGAACAAAGAATGAAGTTCCCTTTGCGTGGGTAGTAATTTCGTTTTTGATTAAATCAGCTCCCGTGATAACTCCGGCTAAATAACGAGCAGATCCTGTGGTTCCTACTCCTGCAATTTCAATATTAAGATTTTTAATTTCCAGCTGCTTTCTCAGTTCCCTTAAACCGTCTTGGACGGCTTTGATTGGATTTCCTCCTGTTCTTTGGTAAAGCCAAAACAAAACTTGATTTTTTTCATCAACCAAAACCAATTTAGTAGAGATAGAACCAACATCAATGCCTAAATAAACTTTCATATTTTTTAAACTCGCGCGAGGTTAGAATTAAAGTTCTTGTCTTTATGTTTATAATAGTTTTTTATTAAGTCAACAAAAGCTTCCAATCTGGTATCAATTCCAACTTCAGCTACCTGCTCATCCAAAGATAGAGATAAAAAAGGAATACCGCTTTCTTGGTGAATTTTCTCTAAAATTGGCCTAACAACAACCTCTGGCATGCAGCCAAAAGGCAATAAATGAATCACTCCATCAAAATCTTTTTTTACATAATGCAACATTTCATAAATCGCGTCTCTTCCATGTCCGCCTACAGTTGATTCTAAATAAGGCTTTATTTTTCTTTGTATTATCCAGTCCTTCCAGGGAAAAACTCCTTTTTTCAGATGGTAAGTGATATCCATTTCTCGATGAATCTCAATTCCTTCTTTGCCCAATTTTTGTTCAATCTCGTAGTTAATAGATGGATCACAAACAGTATAAATCTCTCCAATCAGAGCCACTTTAGGAATATTTTTGTTTTTATTTATTTCAATCTCAGAAAATTTCTTTAAAATTTTTCGTTTCATCTTTGGAAAATCCTTTTCTTTATCCAGTTTTTCAAATCCAGCAAGAGACCATCGCAATATCCTGTCTGTTTTCCCTTTTTCAATTTCCCGTGGCCTATAATAATGAGCTAGTCTTTCAATCTTTTCAATTAATCTTAATTCTCTAAAGAAAAAACGGATAGCTCTCATAATTTTCAAAAAGGAAGCTCCTGATACTTCTTTTATTGTTAAATAAAGATCTTTTGGTGAAAGTTTTAAATCAACAAAATCTACTTCCCAATCATTATCTTTTAAAGCTTTCTCTTGAATCCTACCATAATATCTTTGCCTGCAAGAACCACCGACATTCTGGGTCATAAAAATAGTATTAGCTCCTTTTCTTAAAGCGGCCAGATAATTTCCCAAAGTTACCTTTAAGGGAAAACAAAACATTTCGGGACTTAATTTTACCCCTTCAGCCACGCTCTGAGAATTTGTTTTCTCAGGAGGAATTACCTCCAACCCCAACTGCCTAAGAAAGGTTGTAATAGCAATGGTAGAATTCCCCCACCTGGGAAAAGTTACTTTAGGTTTTATAGATTTTTCCATAATTTTTATAAATTATAAAGTATCAATAAATGCTTCTAATCTTGTCTGAAAACCTGCCCCGCCTGTGTGTTCATCAATGATTAAGTATAAAAAAGGAATCTTTTTTTCCTTAAAATCTTTTTCCACAAATTCTTTTAAGACTGCATCGCAACCACACTGAAAGGATGAGATTTCAATTGCTCCAGTAATATCATATTTTACTATTTCTTGAATTTTTTCAATAATCTCTCTTCCAAATTCCCAATGAAATTCAACACTAAGATTATCGCGCAAATTAGCAAAAACAGGAACTTCATCAATAAAAATTGGCTCTACTCCCAATTCTTCTAATTTTTCTTTTATTCTTAAGTTTACATAATCATCATACAGATTATAAGGATGAGAAATCAAGACAATTTTTGGTTTTTTTGAATTAATTTTTTTAAAAAATTCTTTCTTTTCTTTTTCTTTTAATTCTTTATCTTTTAAGAAAGCTGATTTTGCAGCTTTTTTGATTTGATTCTTCTCTTTTTTTAATTTTTTCCCCAATTTTTCTAAAGTTTTTTCAAACTTTTCTTTTCTTTCATCAAAAGTTACAGTTAAAATTTTAGTTTTAACTAATATCTTTGCTAAATCCGGAATTCCAAAAAACTTTGGACAATACTCAAATTTCTCTTCAGATGCACTTTTGGGGGACCATATTTTTTTCGTCTTTAGTCTTGGTACAAAAATTAAATCGCATTTTTTATCTAACCAAACTAAATGTCCCCAATAAACTTTATTTGAAAAACAAGTTTCAGGATCAGCTATTTCCACCCCCGCTCCTACAATCTCTTTATTGGTTAAAGGGGAAATCAAAACTTTAAAACCTAAGTCCTTAAAAAAATTTTCCCAAAACTTGGGTTTTTTCCAATAAATTAAAGCTCTCGGAATGCCAATAATCATATTAAAGTAAAATCCCTTGTTTAGAAAAAGATTTTTGTTCTCCTTTAGAAAAAATTCCTATTTTCCCATAAACTCCATCGTATCCTGGCTCAATAAAAACTTTCCCTTCTCTAACTCTTATTATTCCTTCTGCAATTTCTGATAAAGCCACCTCTTCTAATTCTTTTTGAGAAACATTTAGTAAAATCTCAAGTTCATTATCAAATTTATCCAATAAATCCTGATAATGCTTTTTGACTTGTTTTGTATTCACTGTCAAATTCAAAGCTTCAGCAATTATTTCTGCAAGACAAATCAAACTTTTAAAAGGGATAGCGTTTTCTGGATGGAAATCCTCGGGTCTATCGGCTAATTCCTCAATCCGGTTTAAAACTCCAATGGTCAAGGGTCTGCCACAATTGGGGCAAATATTGTTGCATTTTTTTGATTCCTGAGGAGATAATCTCACCTCACACATTCTGTGGCCATCATAATGATATTTACCTTCCTGAGGAAAAAATTCAATAGTGTATAAAAAATTTTGAGGATTCTTTGATTTTACCGCATTAATAATTGCCAGATAATTTAATTCAGTATCAAAAACATTTGCTTCTCGCCCTATTTTCGGGAGCGAATGGGCATCTGAATTTGAAATTAAAGTTAGTTTCTGCCCGGCAGGTATCCGCCAAAGCATTGCAGGATCTGCAGATAATCCTGTTTCTGAAGCAAAAATATATTTTGAATACTCTTCAAAGCATTCTTCAATTGAATCAAATCCAGACCTTGAACCAAAAACAGCAAACCATGGAGTCATTACGTGAGCTGGAACAATTAAGCAATCCTCAGAAATCCCTAAAACAATCTTGGTTAACTCTTTAGCGTCCAGTCCCAAAATTGGTCTTCCATCAGCAGATAGGTTTCCAATCCGGCTCAAGTGAGTATTTATCTTTTCTACAACCTCAAAAGAAGGAGCAAAAACTATTATATGAATTTTTCTAACCTTTCCTCCTTTAGAATAAATACAACTAATTTCAACAGTTAAAATAAAACGAGTTTGAGAATCTTTTATTTTTTTTAATTTAAAAAGGCCAGACTCTGCTGGCTCCAATTTTTCTTTTAAATTTTTAAACCATTCGGGATGAGTAAAATCTGCTGTCCCTAAAACTTTAATTCCCTTGATTTTTGCCCATAAGTCAAGATTTTCTAAATCCATCTGAGGAGAAGTTGCTCTCGAATACTTTGAATGTAAGTGAAAATCTGCAACGAACTTCATTCCCTTTTCCTAAAAATTTTACTTTCTAATAAACCAAAACCCGATAGGACCAAAAGAGCTAAGAGTGTAGTAAAAACAGCTAAAAAATAAAGTTTAATACCAATAGCTATGCCGATAGCTGCGGTAGTCCAAAGACCAGCAGCAGTGGTCAGGCCTACAGTTCCTGAGGGTTGACGAAAAATAACTCCAGCCCCGATAAAACCGATTCCAATAGCTACTGCTTGAATAATTCTTGAAGGATCAAAGGTTATGTTCCCTCTTCCCCAAGAAGCATTTACCAGTTCAAAAGATAAAATAGTAAAAAGACAGGTACCCAAAGCCACCAAGCTATAGGTTTGAAGACCAGCTTTTTTACCCTTATACTCTCTTTCCAGGCCAAGAAGAGCACCTAAAAGGATAGCTAAAAATAACTGATAAACAATTTGGTTATCCATATAATAAAAAATTATAATTTATTAAAATTTATCAAGAAGGAATTGATATATGCTTTAAAGCTTATAAACCTTGTATCCCTTTCTAGTTTTTTGTTCTATTTTTAATCCTACTGAATCACCTGCTTTGGACACCTCAACCTTTTTATGGTCTACTTCCATTGATTCAATCACTTGTTCAAAGTCTGTTTCGCCTCCCGCTATTCTAATTTTGTCGTCTACCCTTAGAGTATCCGACAATTTAATAACCGCCACCCCAATCTTCCCATAGTAATGGGTAACTTCACCAATCAATTTCCCCTCTTTTTGCTCAGGGGTTTCGTTTGGCATATTTAATCACGAAGAATACACAATTATCTCAAATATTCACCAATATTATTTGTGATAATTGGTAGTTTTTATTCATGACTTATTAATAGTTTATTTTCCGACCTTTGTTTTTTCTTTTTTAATGAGCCGAATTAATTTTTTAACTAATCTTTCAGGATCTTTATCATAAATAATTTTTTTTGCTCCCCTGAAAGGACCAGTAGTTATTTGTCTAATTTTGTCAGCTGTTCCTCCGGTTCCTTCTAAAACTGCAATTGACTTTTGAAGCTCAAAAGCAGTGGTAAATTCATGCAGCGTCCCCATTCGACCACAAACTACAATTACACCGTCTGCGGCTTTAGTCATTAAAATATTTCTCCCTGTATAATCAGCTCCGGTATAGACAATTACATCAAAGGCATCTGTAGGAAGCCGATAAGTTTTCAAGTGAGCAGCTTCTGATATTGCAGGAGAAAAACCAATAGAAAACCCGCCTGCCTCCTTGCATCCTAAAGCAGCAAAATAAGGAACACCAGTGGTGGCTCCGGTTACCAAAATACATTTTCTACGAGCGACTTCTCGGCCAATTTCTTTAGAAATTTTTTTAATTCCCTTGCAACAATGTTCAACCTGAGCAGCACCAGAAATTACTATTTTATATCCCATAATAGATACATTTTAACTTGTAATGGCTTTTAAATCAAACTCTAATTAAGAGCGAAAACGAAAGCTTAAAAAACTAAACCCCGCGAGATTAATTTTCTCGCGGGGTTTAGTGAGGGGGAACAATTCCCTACGAATTTGGCATAAGCTCGAACCCGGTTGGACTGACCAGGGAATTCCTTTTACCTTGCTCCCAGGAAAATGCTGTCCTGCGAGAAATATCCCACACCCCCCTCAGGTTTTTATTTTAGTTTACTAAAAACTCTTGTCAAGCTCTCGAAAAACAAAAATTTATTCTCCCTTCCCCAGAGAATTCAGAGCCTGTTCTCTGATTTCCATAAAATTATACTCTTTTTATTAAACTCTAAAAAATATTTACAAAGATTTTTCTGCTACTAAATAAATATTCTGCCGATTTCCTCTTTCATTTTTAACTATACCTGATTCTTTAATTCTAAAACCCGCTCTTTTAACCAAATCTTCTAATTCTTTTTTTGAAAAAAAATGATAATATCTATTAATTTTTTTACCCCAAGGTTCAAAAATATCTCTCCAATCTAATTTTGACTTTTTAATTATTTTCAAAAGTGTATATTTAAATAGTAAGTATAGTTCTCTTAATCGATGAAACCTCCAGACAGTCAAAATTAACAAACTCCCTGGTTTTAAAACTCTTTTTGTTTCCTTTAAAAATTGAATTCTAAAATCTTTAGTTGGTATGTGGTGTAATACCGCAATGGAGTAAATCTTATCAAAAAAATTATCAGGGAAAGATAAATTTAAAGCATCTCCTATTTGAAACTTAGCTTCTTTATATTTTTGTCTTGCGATTTCAACTAATTCAGGACAACTATCAATTCCCAAATAATCAACTTTTTTTTCTTCAAAGAGAGAAAAATATCTTCCATTCCCGCAACCCAAATCTAAAACCCTTTCTCCTGGAATTAAATAATCGTTAAATAGAAATTTTATCTCCTCCCATGGATTTCTTCTTGTCCTTGAAAAATCCTTTGCGATTAAACTATAATCTTCTTTAGTCTTTTTTAATAAATATTGCGCATATTCTTTTTCCATATGAAAATTGAAAAACTAATAATTAGGGATTTAATTAAAAATCGAGTTAAAACTTTGACTAGTTTGGATGCTTCAAAAAGAAAAGCTGCAAAAAAATACAAAATCCCTCTTCCAAGCAATATCCAACTATTAAAAGCTTATCACGAATTATTAAGACAAAAAAGGATAAAAAAAACAGAGTGGCTGGAAAATTTATTGAAAACCAGACCAATCCGTTCACTTTCAGGAATCGTTAATGTTTCCGCTCTAACCAAACCCTATCCTTGTCCGGGAAAATGCCTCTATTGTCCTTATGAAAAAGATATCCCCAAAAGCTATTTATCTGGAGAACCTGCAGTAGAAAGAGCTAAAAAATTAAATTATAATCCTTATTTGCAAATGAAAAAAAGGATGGAAATGCTAAAGCTTGAAGGCCATCCAATTGATAAAATTGAATTAAGGATAGTAGGCGGAACCTGGTCGTATTACCCTAAACAATACCAGACTTGGTTTCTTAAAAGATGCTTTGATGCTGCCAATCAGAAAAAAAGTGAAAACCTTAAAAGAGCCCAAAAACTTAATGAAAAGGCAAAACAAAGAATTATTGGACTCTCTGTAGAAACAAGACCAGATTTTGTTGATAAAAAAGAAATAAAACGATTAAGAAAGCTTGGAGTTACTAAAGTAGAAATTGGAGTTCAAAGCATATATGATGATATTTTAAAACTGAACCAACGAGGACACAGAGTTAAAACAACAATTCAGGCAACAAAACTTTTAAAAGATGCTGGTTTAAAAGTTTCTTATCAAATGATGCCAAATCTACCAGGTTCAAATCCTAAAAAAGATGTAAAAATGTTCAAAGAACTATTTTCTAATCCAGATTTTCAACCAGATTCATTAAAAATCTATCCTTGTGCCCTATTAAAAGAAGCTCCTCTTTATAAGTGGTATTTAAAAGGAAAATATAATCCCTATTCTAAAAGAAAATTAATAGACATTATCAAAAAAATTAAAAAAGAAATTCCTCATTATGTAAGGATAGAAAGAATAATAAGAGATATCCCTTCTCCAAAAATTATTACAGGGCCTACTAAGACTTCAAATTTAAGGCAAATTGTCGGACAAGAATTAAAAAAAGAAGGGTGGGAATGCAAATGTATTAGATGCCGAGAAGTTAAAACAAAATATAATTTAAAAGAAAAATTATTTCTCTTTAGAGAAGATTATAGTGCTTCAGGCGGAAAAGAAATATTTTTAAGTTTTGAAAACAAAAAAAGAGAGAGGATTTTTAGTCTATTAAGGCTAAGAATACCCTCTTATTTCTTTGAAGAAAAAAAACATTTTCTTCCCGTTTTACAAGAAACCGCCATTATCAGAGAAATCCATACTTATGGACAGCTAGTTCCAATTTCAAAAAGAAAAACAGCTCCCCAACATAAAGGCCTTGGTAAAAAACTGATCAAAGAAGCTGAAAAGATAGTTTACACTGAGTTTAATAAAAGTGCTAAAAAAGAATTTAATTTAAAAAAAATTGCTGTCATTTCAGCTATTGGAGCTAGAGAATATTTTACAAAATTAAAATATAGGCTAAAAGATGAATATATGATTAAAGATATCTAATCAAGATTTAAAAAACTTTGCTAAATTTTTTAAAATCTCTTTTTAAGATTTTTTTGTTTTTCTGGAATCTTATACCAGCTGCTGGATGGTAAGTAATAAAAAATTCTTTTCCATTTTTTTTTATTAATTTCCCTCTAAAATCTTTTAATTTTTCTTTTGAAAAAAAGATTGAAAAAGCAACTTGACCCAATAAAATAAATTTTTCAGGATTTATAATCTCAATTTGTTTTTTTAAATAAGGTAAACAAATCTCAATTTCCTTTTTAGTGGGTTTGCGATTTTTGGGCGGAAAACATTTAATAGACGAAGTTATAAAAACTTTTTCTCTTTTAATGTTGGCTATCTTCAAAAGTTGATTTAAAAATTGACCCGCTCTTCCCACAAAAGGTTCTCCGGTTTCATTTTCTTTAGCTCCAGGCGCTTGCCCCAAAATAATAATTTTTGCACTAAGGAGCCCTTCTCCTGGGACAGCATTTTTTCTTGTCTTCCCCAGATCGCACTTTTTACAATTTTTGATTTTAAGATTCAATTTTTTCAATCCTTCACTTCTTGCCATTTTATCAAAAAATTTTGGTTAACAAATAACCGATTATTGAAAACAAAGCAATTGGAGGTAGAGCGGGGATGGGCTGAAGTTTTTTTTGAGAAATAAAAAAGAGAAAACCCATCAAGAGTCCAATCAAAGAAAAAAGAGCAACTACCACAGAGTTTAAAATTCCAGAAGATATCAAAGACACTGAAAAGATCAAGGGAAAAACAATGTCTCCGCCCCCTAAAACTAAGGATTTTCCTCCGGACTGAATCTGGCCTAGGCCTTCTTGAAAACCAGAAATATTTGAAGGAACGACTAAAGCTAAAATAGCTTTACTCTTGATCATCTCTTTTGCCATTTGAACCATATGTTTAGTTTTGTAAACAGCAATGAAATCATAGATTGAAAAAATTATTAAAAAAATAATTACCAATTCAGGAGTAAGAGCTAAACCCAACACGCTGCCCACTCCAGCTATTCCCAAGATTACACAGATATCTTGTATTAGAATTGAAGGCCATTTCCACCACCAAAGAATTAAAAATCCCATTAAAAAGAGGGATGGAGCATCTGAAATCCAGGCCGAAAGCAACAAAGCCCCACCCCAAAAAACAGCCAAAACAAAAAGGAGCCTGAAAATGGTTCCTTTTTGTTTCTTAAACTTTAAAAAACGAATAATTATTAAAATAAGTAGGGTGGTTCCAATAAAAGAAAGAACAAAACGCCAAAAGGAGATTTGAGGTATTTCAATATTTCTAACATCTAAAATCGTTCTTATCCTTATCGCAGTAACGATGCCTATGGTTAAGGTAAGCAAAAATAAAAAAGCTTCAATAGTGAAGACTCTCCACGGTTGTCCAAAGGAAACTTTTTTCGTTTCATTTTCTTGAACCAAATTTTCTTCTGGCATTCTTCTTTTTATCAAAACCTTAAAAAGCTTTTATTTTTCTTCTTTTCTAACCGAATCTAACGCATAGTGAGGAGCTATTTTTTGGATTTTATCCGAAATTTTCTTCTTTTCTTTTTCAGTTTTTGCTTTAAGATATCTCTCCTTCAATCCCTTAATCTTCGCTTTTCTTTTGCGTTTTTGCTTTATTGTAAATTGTCTTCGTTTTACAGAAATTTTACTCATAATTTCTTGTGAATTAAACTCCTCGCTAAACGCAAGGATTTTCTTCTATTTTACTTAAGGCGATTAATCCTAATTAATCCAGAACAAGGAATAATCTCTGTTCCTTTTTTTTCTAATTCATCTAAAAATTGATTTATTCCTAAAGAGTCAGAAGACATGTGGCCGGCAATAACCACATTGATGTGAGCAGCTTCAGCTTCTTTTCTATGTTCTTCTGATTGATGCATTGCAACTACAGTACCAATACCAGCTATAGCCATCTTTTCATATAGCTTTGGTGAGCCCTCTGTTCCCCCTGTAATTTCTGTGATGGCAATCTTTCCGCAACGTTTTTCTTTGTCTCCAACAAAAATTTTAGGTCCGGCTCCAAATTTTGTAGCTTCTTTATATTCAGGAATAGATTTTAAAAGATTTAACAAATCCCCAATTCTCATCAAATTGTCTTCTTTTTCAATCTTATCTTTCAAGAATTTTGCTGCCAGATTGTCACAAGGTGTATGAAGACAGATTAAATTAAATCCTAAGAGTTTGGCAGTGTCAATTGTTCTTTGGTGATTCAATTTATTAAGTCCTCGAGCTACCTCTGAAATTCTTTCTTTCATTAAGCCTTCAGCAATATTAATGGGTACGCCATATTGATTCAAAACATCACATTGAAGTTCCATGACATCATGTAAATTCGCCAAAGCTTTTCCCAGAGGATGGTGGGAGATTATTAAATCAATATTGCCAATTTCTTTAGCTAACAAAATTTCAGCAGGTTCCACGTCAATTCCCATCAAAATCCTTTTAATTTCTTTATCTTCAGCTATATTTAGAATTCTTGAGTCCAAGTAAGGGTTTTTCAAAGTTTCCAAATCAAATTCTTTTTTTTCTTTTTCTGGCAATCTCTCATATTTTTCTTCCTTTCTTTTCAAAAAACCTTCTACTCCTTTCCTTCCCCTAAAATCAGCTTCGATTCCCATTTTTATTCCGAGATTATAAATTTCTTTAATGGTCATGTATTTTATCCTTTTTGAAAAATCTTTGATACAGTTCTTGGATTTGCTTTTGTTGTTCTCCCAAATCTAAAATCTCCCGACGAATCCGAGCTTTTTCTTTGCGAATATGTTTTCGTAAACTTTTTGGCATTCTCTTTTTCTTCATAGCTAAAAAATAATTTAATAATTTTCTCATTTTTACTCTCCCTTAATAACAGCTAATGGTTTTAATTTAGCTATTTTTTTAGCTAAGTTAGCATTATGAACTACTTCAACCACGCTATCAACATCTTTATAGGCCAAAGGAGCTTCTTCAGCAATTCCTCTTAAGCTCCAACATTTAATGATGATTCCTTTTTGTTCTAACCTTTTTATCACTTCTTGTCCAGAAATTGCTCTTGTCGCTGCTCTCCGGGACATTCTCCTGCCCGCTCCATGACAAACAGTATACCAAGCTTCTTTAGATTTTTTAGTTCCTGCTAAAACATAAGAAGCTGTTCCCATAGTTCCTGGAATCAAGACAGGCTGTCCAGTTTCTCGGTATCTTTCAGGAATCTCCAAGTGGCCGGGAGGAAAAGCCCGAGTTGCTCCTTTTCGGTGGACAATCAACCTCATTTTTTTTCCATTAACTTCGTGCTCTTCAATTTTAGCAATATTATGGGCAACATCATAAAGTAAATGAAGCTCTTCTTTTTCTCCTAAGATTTTTTTCCAAGATTTTCTTATATAATGAGCTATCATATGACGATTTGACCAAGCAAAATTTGATGCAGCAGACATTGCTTTAAAAAATCTCTGACCCTCTGGTGAACTGAAAGGAACACAGGTTAGCTCTCTATCAGGGAGCTTAATATTGTATTTTGGCATAGCTTGCATCACCACCCTTAAATAGTCTGTACAGTTTTGATGACCGAGCCCACGAGAACCAGTATGGACCATCACTACTACTTGATCTTTAAATAGTCCAAAAACCCTAGCTGTTTCTTCATTAAATATCTCTTCTACTTTTTGAATTTCCAAAAAATGATTGCCTGAGCCAAGAGTTCCAACTTGATTTCTTCCTCTATTTTTAGCTCGTTCAGAAACACAAGAAGCATCGGCTAATCCCATTCTCCCTCCTTCTTCACAATGTTGAATATCTTCTTCTTCCCCATATCCCTGTTTTACTAAATATGGAACACCCTCTTCTAAAATTTTGTTGATTTGTTCAACGCTCAATTTTATTTTTCTCCCTTTTCCCAGC
>SDBT01013540.1_pt1 | contig 13065 bp, 11 predicted proteins | sample 2277101 | NCBI WGS metagenome assembly SDBT01 (sample SAMN10404973, study PRJNA504765) | marine sediment metagenome | isolation source: marine sediment core GS10_PC15, 103 cmbsf | place: Arctic Ocean: Southern Knipovich Ridge | collected 2010 | reverse complement strand
ATTGTGGGGATGCCGACCTCGGCCGTGATGCGATGGGCCATCTCGGCCGGAATGCACTCCAACACCATGGCGAACGCCCCGGCCCGTTCGGCCGCCTTGGCGTCGGCTAGCAACTGATCGCGGTCGCGCTGGACTTTATAGCCGCCCTGTTGGTGGACACTCTGCGGACGCAGACCACAATGGGCCATGACCGGGATGCCGGCGGAGACCAATGCGGCGATAACCTCGGCCTGCTCGACGCCCCCTTCGAGCTTCACGGCCTGGCATCGGGTCTCTTTGAGGATGCGGCCAGCGTTCTCGATCGCTTTGTGGATGCCCACATGATAGCTGGGAAACGGCATATCGACCACGGCCAGCGCATGGCGAACTCCCCGGCCGACCATCTCGGCGTGATAGATCATCTCGTCCAGCGTGACCGGCAGCGTATTGCCATGGCCCTGGACGACCATCGAGAGGCTATCGCCGACCAGGATTCCCTCGATTCCAGTCGAGTCGAGTAACCTTGCGGTGGGGTAATCGTAGGCCGTCAGCATCGTGATCTTCTGCCCGGTGGCCTTCATACCGGAAAACTCGGGCACGGTGATCTGTCGTGGTTCGGCGGCGAGTGGTTCGGTGGTCAGTGGTTCGGCGGCCATGGGTAGATCCCAATCCTTAGCAAGTTGAGTGTATTGCGATTAGTCGATTGTAGAGGGATAACCGGCCGCGGGCCAGAGGCCGAGTCGCCTTTCCGGCTGTCCCCCCCCAGAATCGTGCTGGCCAATCGGGCGATCGGCCGGTATGCTCAATAGGAGACTGTTGCAAGAGGCCGGGTGCCATGCTCCACGCTTGCGTGGGCATGCGGGCCGTCTTCCGGGTGGATCGAACATGCCCACGCAAGCGTGGAGCATGGCACCCGTCGACATAACAGGAAAGCCCCCTATTCAACGCGAGGCAGAAGCCATGTCGTGGCGAATGATGATCAGTGTGTCCATACTACTGGGTACGGCAGCCGCCGCTTGTGGCCAGGGAGTTCCCGGTCGGCAGCAAGTCCGGCCTCCCGGCAAAGTCATAATGATCCGGCCCTTCGAGCTCGGCGGCACGATCACCGGCGTGCGGCGGGGGCTGATCGCGGTGAAGGCACCCGCCGACGAAGTCCCCTGGATGTTGGCCATGCCGGCCAAGGTCGAGGTCCGAGTGACCGGCCAGGCAGACCCCAGCGTATTGCGGCCGGGTATGTTCGTCCGGTTCGTCGCCCAGGTCGATAAGCGAAAGAGTCTCGTGCAAGGGAAGGTCACCCGGCTGACCATCTTCACCCCGTCGCAGGAGTCGGGCCGTATGCCCGGCGTCTTCTATCCGGGCCAGGGCGAAGAGGGTTTTGGTATGGGGCCGGGTGGTGGCCTTCAGCCGCAGGCCGAGCAGGAACCGGCCAACGAGAACATCGTGACGCTCGACATTCGGGGACGTGTCTCTTCCGCCCGCGGGCGTTTGGTGACCGTCTATGCGCCGAACCAAATCATCAAACCATCGCTGAGATTCGAGCTAACCGAAACGGCGACCCTCGACCTGGACCTGAGCGACTACTCGATCGCCAAGCCGGGCGACAAGATCGTCTCGATGTGTTATCGGCCCAACGAAGCGATGCCGAAGGCGGTGACGGCGCAGAAGGTGAAGATCGAATTGGCCGAGGTGTACGGCGCTCCAAAGCGAAGGCCGGGTCGAGGCCCCCATCCCCAACCGCAAGAAGGAGACCAGCCGCCCGCGGGAGAGCCGCCGGTGCAGCCGCCGGTCGGGGACCAACCACCCGTGGGAAATCAGCCGCCGGTTGGTGGGCTACCGTTGCCGCCGGGAGCCGCCGATATCCCACTGGTCAAGCTGTTGATGCCCACGGCCGAAGAGATGCAAGGGAAGCAGGGGATGAAACTTGGCATGAACGGCGGTGACCCCCTGCTGTTCATCCCATGCAAGCCGATCACCGAGAAGACGATTCGCGAGACGATCGGGCTGCCCGAGAGGGCGGTGAAGATCAATGCGTCGTTGCCGATCGGCGAAGCCGGCGCGAAGGTTGAAGTGGAATGGCAGCTTTGGATCTTCGACCCGGTCAACGTGTTCATCGACGAAAAGGGCCAGGCGAGATACTTCGCCGTGACCGAGAAGAAGGCAGAGGAAGAAGAGGGGCCCTAGCTGCCCGTTGAAACAAGGAGTCGGGTGTGCCACTGCTTCGCAGAAGCAGTGTTTTTCCGCGGGGAATAGACACGGCACTGCTTCTGCGGAGCAGTGGCACACACGTTTACGCCTCGTTGCCAGGCTCCGGATTGGGAACGAGAGAGAAAACCGAAAGAGGCTTTCCATGTGGTTTCGTGTGATCTTTACGATATCGATCGTGGCCGGGCTCGTGGCGTCGGCCGACGCCCAGGTTCGTCGCGGTGATGCTCCGAAGCCCAAGATGGAGCGGTTCGCCGCCGACGGCACGGTGCAGGGGATCGCCGCGGGCAAGATCTGGATCCTCACGAACACGAACCAGAAGTGGCTGATCCTTATCGATCCGAAGGCGACGATTCACGTCGTGGGGACGGCCGAATTGGACTTCCTGAAATTGGGCCATTTCATCCGTTTCACGGCGGCGGTCGACCAGCGTGGTCGGGTTCAGGAGAAGATCGGCGAGCTGGCCCTATTCACACCCCGGCAGCCGGCCGAAATCGGCGTCTGGCCAGAGGGAGACGACACGGGAGACGACACGGGAGACGACAATACGACCGATCAATTCGACGACGGCACGAACCGGCGCCCGCCCGTGGCGACCGTCCGTCTTTACTCGATCGCCGGGCGAATCGTGGGCATCCGCAAGGGCAAGGTGACGGTGAATGCCGGCCGGGGTATGTTCCAGATCGAACTGGCCGAGCAGCCGAAAATCACGGTCGACCTTGCCGACTATTCGGTCGTTCGGCAGGGCGATAAGATCTCGATCCGCAAAGGGAAAATGCCGCCCGTTCAGGTGCCGCCCGGGCAAGTGGGATGGGCCAAGGCCACCGAGTTGACCATCGAGATGGCCCATCCACTGACCGGCCCCAGGAAGCCGCGGCCCGTGAAGCCCAAGCCCTAGGGGTAGTAAGCCCGTTGAAAACGTGAGGATAGATCGATCGCGGTCCCTCTCCTTGATACCATCCTCCTCCCGGAGATTTCCGATGTCCGTCCGCGACCTGTTCTCCGACGACGCCGACAACGAGCCGGACTCCGGCTCCGCTCGACAGATCCTCTCGGTCAGCGACCTGACCGCCCAGATCAAGGGTCTGTTGGAAGCATCGTTCCCCTCGGTTTGGGTTTCCGGCGAGATCTCGAATCTTGCCCGGCCTCGCTCGGGCCATTGCTATCTGACACTCAAGGACGACCAGTCGCAAGTCCGCGGGGCGATCTGGCGCAACGTGGCCGCTCGACTGCGATTCGACCTAAGCGACGGCATGGAAGTCGTCTGCCGGGGATACATCGACGTCTATGCCCCGCGAGGCAGCTACCAGTTGATCATCGAGCAGATCGAGCCGGTCGGCGTCGGGGCCTTGGAATTGGCGCTGCGCCAACTCCGCGAGAAACTGGGCAACGAGGGCCTGTTCGATCCCGGGCGAAAACGGCCGCTGCCGAAGTTCGCTCGACGAATCGCGGTGGTGACCAGTCCGACGGGCGCGGCCATCCGCGATTTCCTCCAAGTGCTCGGGCGGCGCTGGCGCGGGGCCGATGTGCTGATCGTGCCAACCCGAGTTCAAGGCAAAGGGGCCGGTCGCGAGATTGCCGCCGCTATCGAGATGGTCAACCGGCTGGCCCGGCCGGTCGATTGCCTTGTGGTCACACGCGGCGGCGGCAGCCTCGAAGACCTTTGGTCGTTCAACGAGGAAGTGGTGGTCCGGGCAATCGCCGCCTCGACGGTCCCGGTCATCTCGGGCGTCGGCCATGAGATTGACGTTACGTTATCGGACTTAGCGGCCGACGTTCGCGCGCTAACGCCCAGCGAGGCGGCCGAACTCGTGGCGCCCGATCGCGATGAGTTGACCGCCCGGCTTGGTCAAACCCGACGGCGTTTGTTCGCCGCGCTGCGATCGACCGCCGCCTCGGCTCGGGCAAGGCTCGACGGCGTGGCGGGGCATCATGTCTTTCGACGCCCGTTCGATCGGGTTCACGACTTGGGCCGACGGTTGGACGACCTGGGGAATCGCTCGGATCGGGCGATTCGAACCCGAATCGAGTCGGCTCGAGCCCGAACCGATGCGATGGCCGGACAGTTGGAATCGCTCAGCCCGTTGGCCGTTTTGGGTCGCGGATATAGCCTGACTCGCCGAACGGCCGACGGTCGGGTCATTCGCGACGCGGCCGAGCTAACCCCCGGCGATCGGATCACCACACGATTTGCTCGCGGCGAAGCGACAAGCCGCGTCGAGCAGTCCGGCCTTGACTTTCCGAGCCCCGATACGCAATAATTGGGACGCAGTAATCATCAATACACTTTCCGTTTCCCCCCGAGGAGTTCTCGCGATGAAAATCGAGTTAGCTTATTGCACTCAGTGAAATTACAAGCCACGAGCCGTCAGTTTGGCGGACAAAATCGAGGCCGCGTACCAAGATCAGGCCGGCAAGGTCAAGCTGGTTCCGTCCGACGGCGGATGTTTCGAGTTGACGCTCGACGGTGATCTCGTTTACTCGAAGCTCCAGACCGGCCAATTCCCCGACGAAGACACGATGGTGAAGTTGGTCGGCGAACAGTTGGGATCTCCATGAAAAGCAACCCGGTCAAAGCAAAACTTCGCGAAGGAAAACCCTCATTCGGCACCTGGCTCTCGCTGGGTAACCTGCATGCTTCTCGCATATTGGCCCGAAGCGGGTTCGATTGGCTGACGCTCGACCTCGAGCACTCGGCCTTCGATTGGTCCGAGGCCGCAACGATCTTTGCGGCCGTGGCCGACGGCGGCTGCGTGCCGCTGGCCCGGGTGCCCGAGGGCGATCATTATTGCATCAAACGGGTGCTCGACGCGGGCGCCTGGGGTATCGTCGTGCCGATGGTCGATACGGTCCAGCAGGCCAAGACGGCCATTGCCGCCGCGAAGTATCCGCCCGAGGGAAACCGCAGCGTCGGCGGAGGGATGCACTCGTTGAACTTCGCGGCCACGGCCGGCGACTATTACCAACGGGCAAACGACGAGATCCTGGTCGTTCTACAGACCGAGAGTCCCACGGGCGTCGAGAATGCCGAGGCCATCTATAGCCTACCCGGCTGCGACGCGATCTTCATCGGCCCGAACGACCTGCGATTCAACATGCGAGAGCCCGACGGAACGATGCCCACGGCCGAAGCGCACGAGGCGATGGTCCAACGCGTGATCACTGCCGGCAAGAAGGTCGGCACGCCGACGGGCATCCACGCGATGGATCCCGACAGCGCGTTGCAACGGGCCGAGCAAGGGATGCAGTTCATCGCCGTGGCCAGTGATCTGCGCATGCTAACCGACAGCATGGGGCGATACGTAAAGACGCTCCATCCCGACGAGGGTGACAAGGACCTCGCTAGATATTGAATTAGAGCGGGGCGGGAGTATCTGATCGCTCCGTTCTTCACGATTCTCCGTACCAGAGCAGGCCTTACGATGACACATTTCCGATCCTTGGCGACTCTCGTGCCGATATTGGCCGGCGTCGTCGTGTCCGGCACGCCGGTTCACGCGGCGGAACAGGACGCCACTCCCACACCGGACCAGGTCGTGGTGATGTGGGGAAATACCCTGCTAAGCCAACCTGGAAAGAAAACGCGGGGCTTCGGTGGGAGGTTGATGTTCTTTGCACAAGACCAGAAAGAGCCAATCAAGGTAGACGGCGTTCTGACGGTCTACGCGTATGACATAACCGAACACCCTCAAGGCACCAAGCCAGACCGAAAGTACGTCTTCCATCGCGAGCAATTCGGCAAACACTACACCGAATCGGCACTTGGCGACTCCTACAATGTCTGGATTCCGTGGGGCCCAGTCGGCGGGCCGCAAAAGGACATCGAACTCCGCGTTCGCTTCGTATCCGCGAAGGGGGTAGTCATTGTGAGCGAGACAAGCTGGGGGACTTTGCCCGGCGAGACGCCCGACACACAAATCGCGGCCGAGACTCCGGCCGTGTATCCCACGAAGAAACTCACACCGCAACGACGACTCGGCACGGTTCGCCCGTGGAGAAACAGGGCCGAAACGGCATGGCACTGCCGCTTGAGGCGGCTGAGAGATGCAAAGCGCTCGTGAATACACACCTCTGATTTCGACTTGCCTCGGCCGCCGCCGTGGTGTATACTATGTGTATACGCCGAAAGGGAAGGGCCATGAAAAAAACATTGATCAAACACGGTAACAGCCTGGCGCTGGTGATCGACAAGCCGATTCTGGAAGTGTTGCAGATTTCCGCCGACACGCCGTTGGAACTGACGACCGACGGCGACTCGCTTTTGATCTCGCCGGTGCGCGATAAGCGGCGTCAGAAGAAGCTTCGAGCTTCGCTGGACAAGATCAACCGCAAGTTCGGCAACGACCTTCGGCGACTGGCAGAGTAGGCCGCCGTGACGAACTTTCTCAGCACCCAAGACGTCCTGATGCTCCACGCAGATCAGGCTAAGGACTCGTACAGGAATTACTTCCTGAATTCGACGAGACCAGTAGCCATCTTGTTCCAGTGAGACGGAGTTTTCGCCCCGAAGGGGCCCAACATATCAGCCCAGGGCAACGCCCTGGGTGACGGGTACGGGAAGCCAACCGAAGCCCTGCAAGGGCGCGACAAGGTGGCCACGCGTCGTCGAACTCGCGATTGTTTCGCCCTTTCAGGGCTTCGGCGTCATGTGCTCTCGCGAACCAGGGCGTTGCCCTGGGCTGATATGTTGGGCCCCTTCGGGGCAAGAATCAGTGGCTATCTAAGCGACAGCATGGGGCGATATCTGGGGACGCTCCGTCCCGACGAGGGGAATAAGGATCTTGCCCGATATTGAGGCCGGCCGAAGCCACGCTCGCATCGGGTGGCACTCTGCGCCGTTAACCGTTGTTCTTGTCGGCGTGCCTTGAGTTCTTTGGCGCAGGCTTCTTCTTTTTTTGCTTTTGAGCCTTTTCGATCTTGGCCCAACTATCGCGCAATGAGACGATTCGATTGAAGACGGGATTTCCCGGGGTCGAGTCGACCGAATCGACACAGAAGTAACCCAGCCGCTCGAACTGGCAGGGGGTTCCCGGCTTGGCGTCGGCCAGACTCGGCTCCAATTGACAGCCGGTTAATGTTTCGAGCGATTCGGGATTGAGACTCTCGACGAAGTCGGCCCCCTCGTCGACTTTCTCCGGATTCTCTTTCGTGAAGAGATGGCTGTAGAGCCGGACGTCGGCCTCGACGGCATGTTCGGCCGAGACCCAATGGATCGTGCCCTTGACCTTCCGGCCGTCGGGGGCCGAGCCGCCTCGCGTGGCCGGGTCGTAGGTGCAATGCAGCTCGATCACTTCGCCCGTCTCTTTGTCCTTGACGTAGCTGACGCAGGTGACGAGATAGGCATATCGCAGCCGCACCTCGCGACCCTGGGCCAGTCGATGGAACTTCTTCGGCGGGTCCTCGCGGAAATCGTCTCGCTCGATATACAACACGCGCGAGAACGGGACCTGCCGAGTTCCCGCGGCGGGGTCTTCGGGGTTGTTGATCGCGTCGAGCTGATCGACTTCGCCCTCGGGGTAGTTGTCGATGACGACCCTAAGCGGCCGCAAAACGCCCATGACCCGCATTGCCCGCTTGTTGAGGTCCTCACGCACGCTATGTTCCAGCAGTCCGATTTCGATGGTGCTATTGAACTTGGCCACGCCGATCCGCTCGCAGAAGTTGCGGATCGACTCGGGCGTAAAGCCGCGGCGACGCATGCCGCAGAGCGTGGGCATCCGCGGATCGTCCCAGCCGCTGACCAGTCCTTCCTCGACCAATCGCCGCAGCTTCCGCTTGCTCATCACCGTATAGGTCAAGTTCAGCCGAGCAAACTCGATCTGACGCGGATGATAGACGTCCAATGCGTCGAGATACCAATCGTACAATGGGCGATGGTTCTCGAATTCCAGCGTGCAGAGCGAATGGGTAATGCCCTCGATCGAGTCCGACTGCCCGTGCGCAAAGTCGTAGGTCGGATAGATACACCAGGTATCGCCGGTGCGGTGGTGCGTGGCCCGAAGGATCCGATACATGACCGGGTCTCGCAGATTCACGTTGGGCGAAGCCATATCGATCTTCGCACGCAAGGTTCGGGCTCCGTCGGGAAACTCGCCGGCGCGCATCCGGCGCAGCAGGTCCAAGTTTTCCTCGACCGGGCGATCGCGAAAGGGGCTGTCGCGTCCCGGCTCGGTCAGTGTGCCGCGATATTCCCTCACCTGATCGGCGTCGAGATCGCAGACATAGGCCTTGCCCGCTTCGACCAGTTGCTCGGCCCACTTGTAAAGCTGCTCGAAGTAGTCCGAGGCATAGAACAGCCGATCGGCCCAGTCGAAACCGAGCCAGCGGATGTCCTCCTGGATCGACTCGACGTATTCGACTTCCTCCCGGCTGGGATTGGTATCGTCGAAGCGCAAGTTGCACAGCCCGCCGTCTGCCTCGGCCGCGACACCGAAATCGAGGCAAAAGGCCTTTGCATGGCCGATGTGCAGATATCCATTGGGCTCGGGCGGAAATCGGGTATGCAGGCGGCCGTCGTTCTTGCCCGCCTGGAGATCCTCGGCAATGAACTCGCGGATAAAGTCGGTCGGGGAACTGGGATCGGTCGTGGCCATGGTCGTTGCCTGCGGGGGATCTTCTTAACGGGGTGACGTTGGGCGCAATCTTGTAAGGATAGCCCAAACGGCCCTCCCACGCAACGCTGCCGCCATGGCAACCCGGCCTACTGGTCCCAGTAGTTCATCCGCTTCAACTCGCTTAGCAGGCTGGTCGTGATCGCCTGGAACACGACGCCGAGCCGGCCAAATTCCCGATCTTCGGCCTGGCAGAAAATGGAGAAGGTCCGCTGATCGACGCTCAGACATCGGACCCGAGCCGTATTGGTCAGATCGAGGCAGTAGAAGTTCAGGTCGAAGCCGAACAGTTCATGGTCGGCGATCGTCTCGCGAGTCGACTCGGATTCGAGTTGCTCGTATTCCTGCCGCATCGCATCGACCGCGACCACGGCAAGCTCCTCCGGGTCGATCGGCTGGGAATGAACGGCGACCGACCAGAAGGCCCCGCCGGGGCTATAGAGGGTGACCGATCGATGGCCGGCCGGGGTATCCTCCTCCTCCGGGTTCCAGTTCTCCGGGTACTGGAAGGAAATTCCCCATTTCTCAAACAGTGCCGGCATGGTTGTCCCCCCCCGAAAAACGAGCTACTTCGGCACCATAGTACCAGACCGGCGTCAGCATCCAAGGGGACAAGGCGAAAAAACCGGGGTAGCCGTGGACGGTTCGATTTGGTACCGTACCACCCCGGTGCCTGGAAGCCCAAAGTCGTGTGCCACTGCTTGCTTTCAAGCAGTGCCGTCTAGCCCGCGTTTTTCAACGGGCTGCCAAAAGATGCTCTCCCTCAGGCAACGAATGTCCCGAGTTCGTTCTAACACGATATGGCGGCTGCCCTTGGTGATGCTGCTGATGGCGGCGCCGCTGGTGGCTGGGTGCCGCTGGCCGGGTAGTGATGGGCCCGTGTCCGATTCCTTGGCCTCTTGCCGACGACTGTCGCAGCAGGGAGTGGCCGCGTCGGAACGAGGGGACCACGATCGAGCAGCCAAACTGCTCGCCCAGGCCGTTAAGACCTTTCCCGACGATCCCGAGGCCAGACGCCATTATAGCGAGGCCCTCTGGCAACAAGGGGCCAAACCCCAGGCCATCGCCGAGTTGGAGACTGCCGTCCGTCTAGCCGGCGAGGATGCCGAGTTGCGGGTTCGGCTTGCCCAAATGTATCTCGAACAAGGGCAGGATCGCCGCGCAAGGCAAAACGCCGAACTGGCGCTCGATCTGAATCCGAAACTTGCCTCGGCCTGGGCCACCCGAGGACGTGTCATGCGCGCCACCGATCAACTCGATCGAGCGCTGGCCGATTACCATCGGGCTATCGGCTATGCTCCCGACGATCGAGAAATCCTGCTCGAAATCGCCGAGCTGTATCGCCAGATCAACCAGCCTCGCCGGGCCCTGGCCACCCTGCACAGCCTGGCGACTACCTATGCGCCGGGCGAAGAGCCACAGCGAGTGCTCTACCTGACCGGGTTAGCTTGCATGGCACTCGGGAGGCATGAGGAAGCGATCCAGAGCCTTTCGGCTGCCGTGATTTGCGAGAGCCCCTCGGCGGAGCACCTCCACTGTCTCGGCCAAGCCGAACTACTGGCCGGCCACCCCTCCAGGGCAGAGACGGCCGTGCTGCAGGCACTTGCACTACAACCGCGGCACGCCCAGAGCCGGCAGCTCTTGGACCATATCCGAACGGCCCAACACACGACCGGGACGATACCACGCTAACGGCCCGGCGAATGGGGGCCGATCCATAGGCTATGCTTCAGCATACCGTCCGCTCGATCACCAGATGAAGGCCGCCATGGAGCCGACCCCCCATAATACGGGTCGAAGGCATCGCTTCGCCACGCGCTGGCTGGCGGCGATCAACCTGATGGGCCTGATTGTCGTGGCTCTCTGGTTGCGATGCTATCAACTGGAGAACATCCCGGGCATCAACGGAGACGAGGCCTGGTATGGCGTCAAAGCGCAGCAGTTGCTCGCCGGGCAAGATGTCGATCTGCGTACTCCGACGGGCAATCCGCCCAATCCATTGTTCCTCGGGCCGGTGCTCCTGTTGCACGCCTGTTTCCCGGCCTCGTTCACGCTGTTGCGCATGGCGGCCCTGCTCAGTGGGGTGGCTGTTCTGGTCGTCAACTGGTTGCTGTGTCGCTGGGTGTTCGATCGCCGGACGGCAACCGTCTCGACGGTGCTCTTGGCCATATTGCCGATCAACATCGCCTATAGTCGATTCGCATGGGACGCGAGCCAATCGGTGCTGACGACGCTGCCCGTCCTCTATTTCTCGTTGGCGGCCGTGCGGTTTGCGAGGGACTCGAGATGGCGCACGGTTGTCGCTTCGACGGGTGCGGCCGTCGTGATGCTCGGCATTGCGGCATTAGTGCATCCGACTAATCTGCTTGCCGGCGCCGTGATGGCCGCCGTGTTGGCAACTTGGCTGAGATGGCGCAATATCAAGCGTTGGATCGATGGCGGGCGGATCAACCGCCGAGTCATGGCCGTGACCTGCACGATCTTGGTGTTGGCGGTCGTTGCGGTCGCCTTGTGGGCCGGGGTACACGAGTCCGAGCGATTCCGTTCCCGAATGGGCGATCCGCGCGAACTGACCGAGCCGAAAGCGGCGGCTGCACGAACGGCCTTGATCCCACGACTCCTCACCGGCGCGACCGTTTACCAATATGTCGGCGGCTCGCGATCCTGGTTCGAGTGGCCCGCCCCAAAGGATACCTATCGCTTGGGAATCGACATCCTCGTTTTTTGGGGGACCTTGACCGTGGCGATCGGGTTTCTCTGGCGATCATGGAAGACGAACGGTCGCATCGAGGATCGGGTACTGGCCGCCGCATGGGCATTCGAGATTATGGTCTTCATGCTGATAGCCGGTCCGCGGAACATGATACCCGGCTACGAGCGCTATGCCATCTGTCTGGTCGGCCCGACGGTTCTCGTTGCGGCGCGCGGATGGTCGTTGTGCTACGAGACCTTGCGTCGTCGTCGGCTCCTGCTGGTGACGGCCTCTTTGGCCGCTTGGCTCATACTGGCCGACTTCCAGGTCCACTATTTCAGCTTCATCCACCGCACCGGCGGCGAGGCCCATCGGGCCTTTCGCACTGGCCCGGCCGAGCCCAAACAGGCCGCCCTGGATCAGATTCTTCGCCAACGAGGTGACGGAACGACCTGGATCGTGACCACCGAATACTGGCTCGAGTGGCCCTTGCGATATCTGGCCATCGGCGAGAAGAATCTGCATGTGCTGCTACACACCGATGCGATCGAATTGCCCGAATACCAACAAGCGATTCGCGAGGGCCGCGTCTGGTTCGTCGAATTCGACGAGTCGTTTGGGCAGGATGGCTTGCAGAAGATCCGAGCCGAGATGGCCCATCACGACATGCGTCAGTCGACCATAGACGACTACAGCGGTCGCCCGACATTGCACATCTTCCACCCGCTGCCAATGGCCCCCTCCGGGTAGCGGGTAACCCGTGGTTACGCTGGCCCGAACGTGGTCGCAACTCGCGGACACGCCCCACGTTCTGGCCAGCGCAGCTACCACAGTGCGTCAGATGCTGCATAACCCCTACGACCCACCGCCCCGGCTTCAAGCCGCCTCGCACACTGTTGTCAGCCCGTTGTGTGAAGGGCCACAGTGTGCTACCCTTCGGGGGGAGAAGTCCTCGGCGTGGGTCAGTGGGCCCGGCCAATGAGATGGGCTAATGAGCACGTGGCGCCATGAAGCTGATTGTGCAGATACCCTGCTTCAATGAAGAGCAGACCTTGCCGCAAACCGTGGCCGATATCCCGCGGCATATCGACGGCGTGGACGAGGTCGAGATCCTCATCATTGACGACGGCTGCACCGATGGAACCGTCTTCACCGCTCGCGAAATCGGCGTCGATCATATCATCTCGCACAAGCGAAACCGTGGCCTCGCCAGCGCCTTTCGCACGGGCATCGACGCCTGCCTTCGCTTGGGGGCCGATATCATCGTCAACACCGACGGCGACAACCAATACGTCGGACGAGACGTCCCCAAACTCATCGCCCCGATCCTCCGTGGCGACGCGGAACTCGTCGTCGGCGATCGGCAAACTCAAAAGATACCGCACTTTTCCCGAGGCAAACGAGTCCTCCAGGCGATAGGAAGTCTGGTTGTCCGAAAGCTATCGGGCACGGACGTCCCCGACGTGGTGAGCGGTTTTCGTGCATTCTCCCGCGACGCGGCCTTCCAGATCAATATCGTGTCATCGTTCAGCTACACGATCGAGACGATCATCCAGGCCGGCAACAAGCAGATGGCGATCC
>SDBT01013539.1_pt1 | contig 13066 bp, 28 predicted proteins | sample 2277101 | NCBI WGS metagenome assembly SDBT01 (sample SAMN10404973, study PRJNA504765) | marine sediment metagenome | isolation source: marine sediment core GS10_PC15, 103 cmbsf | place: Arctic Ocean: Southern Knipovich Ridge | collected 2010 | reverse complement strand
ACTAGAAGACAGAACTTATCCGATATTTTTAGAGACACCATAATAATATCTAAACAAGAAGACATAATCCCAACAGGTGTTAGGAGGGGAGATATTGGTCGTGTTGGTGGTGGAAGTAGTTTCCCACGAAGTCGAAGACAGACAACCCCACCTATAACAATTCCTCCGTTGTTTCCTAATTTAAACGATCCATTAGGGGAAGAGAAAATATCGAGATTAAGAAAGTCTGCGGATAGTAAGAAGAAGAAAAAATTTAAAGAAAAGAAACTTAGAAGAAGAATAGATCCCTTAGCACCAAGTCTAACCGGATTAGCATTATTTGATTTAGCGGATATTACTGGCGGGCCATTATTAAAGAGTGGTTCTCTTGGTCGTTCACCCTCACAGCTTAGACTAGTACCTCGTGATTTGGTTGGGAGTAGGCGAAATGATTTATCTTTTTTTACTGGTTCTCAACCTCGAAGAAGAAATACTCGGAGGAAAAAGAAATAATGGTAACACTAGAAGAGAAGAATAAATTTTTGAAAAACAAAGCCAATGTTAGAAGAATAATTTTATCAGAGATTAAAAAAGATGGTGGAATTATATTTGGGGCTAGGTCTGTAAATAAACAAGTACCTAAACATCTAAGAGTTCATACGGAGGATTATGATGTTTTAGTAAAGGGAGATCCTAAAAAAGTTGCACGAAGAATTGAGAGAAGATTAGATAAAAAGTTTAAAGGTAATTTCTTTAAGGTTCAACCTGCACAACATCCAGGGACTGAAACAATTAAAAATAATTTATCTGGAAAGACTACCGCAGATTTATCAAAACTTAAAGAAAAGATTCCAACAATAAAAAGAGGGGGTGTTAGGTTTGCTAGGTTATCTTTCCAGGAGAAGAAGATAAGAGAAAGTCTTGCTGACCCAGCGTCTAAATTTAGACATCAGAAAGATAGGTTTACTAGGGATCGTATTAAATTAGCAAGAAAACAAAAGACTAAGAGACGTAGACCAAAAAGAATAAACAAATTTTCTACTAATTTTGGTGGAGTTAATAGTATGTTAAATGTCGGGAGGTTTGGAATATAAGAAGAAATAAATATGTTTTTAAACAAATATACTTAATACAAACCAAGGAGGAAAAAGAAATGACTGATAAACAAATGATGCCTGGATTTACAAAGGAAGCTATTAGAAATCTTACATCTCAAATAGAAATTACTAACGATATTGTTAATGGTAAACGTGACGGAGGTTTAAATTAAAATGGCAAGGAAAAGAGGCAAACAGCGACGAAAAAAGCCTGTGAGAGCCAATCCTAGCCCTGATTTTAAAAGAATTGCCCGTAAACACACCCAAGTAAACTTCGATTAATTATACTCTTTATTGTTCATCCATATTGAGAGGATAGGGAGGGTTTTATGTCACTATCTTTCCCTCCCTATCTTTTATTCTCTCTAGAAAGGAAGTCCTAGTGAAAAATCACTCATAGGCAAATCCATATTAGGTAATCCAAAGATACTCTCTTCTTGTCTCTGTGGTGGGTTCTGTGCCTGTGGTTCTGGTAAACCTGTCTCATCATCTACTAATTCTTGTGCGTCCATTTTTTTATTATCCTCCCTTTTGATTAATGATTTCAATGAAGGTTCAAAACCTAAGTTATTGTAACCTTCTCTTAATTCGATTAGTCCAGATTTGAAACTCTCCAAACCCTTCTTAATATTATAATGTTTTAGAAATCTAAGGTTAGTCTTTAAGGCTTTTAAATCGGCCTTCAATTCTATTTTCTTCTTACCAAATAAAACTCTCTCTTTTAGCTTATCTCTCTTCTTAGCTAACTTATCAAGTTTCTTTCTTTGTTTTGTTGCGTCCATTTTTGAAATACTCCTTTAGGATTTTAATTATTACTTCTGCTATGCTCTTATGTTCTTGTTCTGCTTTCTCAACCTTCAGATTCTTATTGAGGTCTTGTGGTATATCAAGTTGTATCTTCATAATATATTAAGATATAATTAGTTTATATAGTTATGGGTAGAGAAAAAAAGAGGGGTAGGACGCAACATCTCACCCCTCATTCTTAATTTAATAAGTATGAATATTTAAATCTAATCAAAAAAGGAACACCTTATTCATTTTTTATTACCATGTTTTTATCCAAAATCTCAACTATAAAATCATAGTTTTTGTAGTAACCCTTTTTTGAACGAGGTAAGACATCTCTTGAGCCTTTAGGTCTACCAATGTTTTTACCATTAGCTGCAGCTTTCTTCATTCCAAATTTTACTAGGTTTGAATGATATATTTTAAACTTCGGGTTATTATGTAAATACCAATGACAATAATGGCATAGAGTTATTAAATTATATTTATCATTAGTTCCGCCTAAGACTTTTGGTTTAAGATGATGTCTTTTCAAATCTTCTACATCTCCGCACAAAAGACACTCCTTCCCTAAAACAAATATACCTTCGTTTGTTTTTAACAATAAATCTATAATACAATTCTTTAGTTGTGTTTTACTATATTGAACCATTACTTTTCTTATCTTTCTTCTCATTTTTTCGTTAGCCATTAGAACGGTAACCTCGTTTCTTTTCTCTTATAATATCCGACCTTCGACCTCTGTTTCTTATCTTTAGATCCTTTAGGCCTACCGCAGTTCTTTCCTTTCTTCTTTGCCTTAGCCATACCTAACTTAACTTTCTCGCTTAGGTTCCTTGAATATACCCATGAAAGATATTGGAATAGAGGTTTGATTATAAGCCATTTTATCTCATCATCCGAATCAATCGAATCCTGCATACTCACAAATCGACACCCATTCTCTACAACAAAGTCCATCATCTTACTGGTAGTTGTTGGATGAAGCCTTGAAAACCTGGACATATCATAAACTAAAAGAACGTCATATTTTCTTTCTTTTATTTTTATAAGAGCCTCTCTTAGCTTCTCTGGAACACTTTTAGAGCCAGAGCCATACTCTTTTACCTCGTCATAATCCCACCCTTGCCTTTTGCAATAACCTCTTAATTCTTCGAGTTGTATTTCTACATCTTGCCTTTTCTCATCCGTTGAACACCTTGCATAAATTAAAGCCTTAACCATACCACCACCACCCAATCAAAATACCGGCTATTAGAAAAGCTATGTATACCAATCTTCTTATAAATTTCATGGTCGATTCCTACCTCCAAAACTCCAATAGGATAATATTGATATAAATATTAAACTGGCAATCCCTAAGACCACAGCACCAATAAGAAACAACCTTGCCTGTTCTTCGTTTGTAAATGGTCTAGTTACCGGTTTAAAATCTGTACTGTTCAAATCTATTGATCCATTATCATTTATGCCCAGGCCTTCGATCATCTCGAAAGTCGAGTATTCGTTTGTGCTATTTTCTAATCCAAAGTAGTTTATTGCAGAGACGTTAGACATTAACAATACAAGTATACCCAGGTATAATATAGCTTTCATACATAAGGGGGTGGTGATTTAGTTATTATTATGGTTGATTGTTTATCCATCAACACGTTAGCGTTCAGATGTAGAGGGAATAAATAACCGCAACTATCACACAGCAGAGTTAAGACAGTTGCCTCTTCCACATTTCTCAGATAGGTTATGTATATCTTCCGGCTATTACACTGTTGGCATACTATCTGACCCTCTACTCCTTCTTTCTCTGTTGTTTTCTTTGTTTTTTCCATTGTTTTCCTTCTATGCTGTTTGTGTGTGCATAACCACAGTTCTAAGTTAGATTAATAGGGATTGTGCGAACCCTTACACCCTCATTAATCCGATTTCTCTAGGTATTTTTCAATTTCTTGTGTCGAATACCCTTTTTTTTCGATTCCTTTAAATCTTTCGCTTATAGATGATTGGGATTTTCCTAATTCTTCTGCAATTTCTTTATTATTCATCCCTTTCTTCCTCATGTCGAATACCTGGAGTTGCTTTTGGGTTAATAAGGATCTGGAGTTTCTCTTATCCCCCTTAGCCTCTTCCTCCTCTAATAGAGCTTCAAAATCATCAATAGTTTTTGATACAAACCTAGTCTTCTTAGATTCGTATACCTCGATTAGTTCTTTAGAGGGTAATCCTACTGAAAGCCTTTTTAATTTTCTCCATGAGCCATTGTGATTTATTCTTGGGTATTTCCAAAAAGATTTACCTGTTAATTGATTAAGTTGATGGAACAAAGGTTTTACTTTGCAGGTTTTGTTTTCGTAGTCGATTCCGGCTGTTACAAAATGGCCGTGCAATAATAACCTTGTGCTTTTATTTAACATTGTTAATACTGGCAACGTCATTACTATCCCTACATTCATACTTCTAAAAGATTGCATAACATAACCTAAGGCCTTCTGTGTTTTAGATTGCCAATCGTGGCTCGAATTATTACAGCCCCACTCATCGCACAGAAGAATTTCCCCTGTCATGTTTTCCTTCTCGAAATATTTTAATCTCTTGACTAATTCCAAAGGAGAAAAAACTATATTTTCAACTGGAAATTCTTTCTTTAAAACTTTTTTATAATATGTTTGAATAGCTGATAACGACCAGTAGGATTTCCCCGATCCTGTTCCACCTGTGACTGCTAATAATCCATTTCTATTCGTTTCTAACAATCTCCTCCTAAGCCATGTGTTTAAAAATTCGCCCTCTTCTAGCTTAGGAGAATTAATCTTTATTAGTTGTGCCGACATCAATAAACTTATTGAAGGCATACCTACAACTAACTCAATTAAAAAAACTAATACTATTAGCCCGATTGTTAAAATGTTTTTTGTTCCCATTATCCTTCTAAATCTCCTACAGAATAATATTTCTTACGTTTAATCAATAAAACCAATTCTTCAAATAAGTCTCTGAAATAATCTAATTCCAAAACCTTATATTGATTATAGTATGGGAGTCCTGCATTAAAAACCCCTGGATATATTACATCAACACCTAACTTCTGTCTCTGTAATTGATTCAATCGGCTTCTTGCTTCAACTTGAGATTTTAATAAATTCTTCCTCGCATTAGCCAAGCCTCCATTTAACTTCTTAAAGTTAGTTTTCATTGTTTCATCAAAATCGCAAACCATCCCAGATTTTAAAATCTTAATTGCGTTAATAAATTCTATCCGTTGATTCGGCTTGTGAATTATAACAGGACTATTATTTATCAAAACTTGGACATCTGCTCCTTCATGCAACTCCTCAGAACCAAGCTCGTATACTCTTCGCATACCTTTCATAACTAGGCTTTGATGAGAGTATACGAGTTCTTGATCTCCTTCATAATTATCTGGGTCTTGTATCTGGAGGGTTTCTTTTTCTTCTCCCATCTTATTGTTGTGGGATTTGTTTTACTAATCTACGATCCGAGTTAGGAGTTCTCGCTTCTTCTAAAGTATAGAGACATCCTTCATCATCTAAAAACACATCAGCATTATTACTGACACAAGTTAATCCTTTAGGAGCAACCGGTTTTTGTGTTGTGTCTGGGTAGATAGCGTTAGGATCTTTCTTCTCCTCTTTATCTTTGTAGATATATTTCTTTCCTGTTTTCTTATCTGTTTTAATTTCCATTATTCTTTACCTCCTTCTCCGTAATATTAATTTTAGGTATACCAGTAAGATGTTCAAAACAAAGAGGACGACACGCAGACATTCCCCTGGCAATATCTCCGCAAATTTCACAGACATAATCTTTAGCGAATGGATTTTGCATTGAGAACTTACGCATTTTTTCTTTAGCATTTAGTCTGTTAGATGTTTTATATTTCATCGGTCTGCCACCTTTACATATTTATTTTTATAATCATTCTTCTTATCAGCATAATATTTTCTATAATATTTCTTTGTGTTGGTTTTGCATTTATCTTCAAATTGCTTTAGCTTCTTTTTCATTTCTTTACTACTGAAAAATTCTCTAACCAGTTTTCTACCTTCCACTGTTTCCTTTAGAAATTTAAATTTTAATCTTTTCATTACCATTGTGAAGACCTCCCTCTGCTTTGTGGTTGCTCTTTAAATTCGGATGGATTGTGCGAACTGCAAAAGGCTTCTCCTTCATAAAAGGCTCGTGCCGTCTTTGAACATTTACAACAGGTTATTTTCATTTTTGCTATTGGGTTTGATTTTCTTTTCTTCATTTTGTTTTTGTGCTTACAGTCCACACGACTTTGAATTTAAACCCCAAAAATAAATGGGGCGAATAATAAATTATGCTCCTCCACAACCTGTGCAAGTTTCAGCATTTTTATCTAAAGGGTTACCATCATCATCTAATTCTAATCCACAACCAGGACAATACTCTTTTCTTGCCTCTGCTTCTCCTTCATTAATATACGCTTGGCATTTATCTTGTTGGCTCTTAATAAAAGATAGTGCTTTTTCTTCTGTATCAAAAAAAGTTGTTACTGCATCATCTTTAAAACCATCGCCTCCTGTTATAATTTCTACAACTTTAAATTGAGGAGACATTGGATATAATATCATTTGAGAATTACATTCTCCCCATTCTATTTCTACATTTTTAAAATTCATTATTCATCACCTCCCTTATCCTTATTGATTGAAAATGATAAGCGATCCTTAAACTCGCTTTGCTTTCCTTCATTCCAACGATCTACTGGCCTAAGATAACCAACTACTCTACTCCACACTTGACACTTAGTTCTAGGCATTTTTAATCTCCTTTGCATTTAATGGTATACGGTTCATAATCGCTTTGCAATTAGAATTTACACAACGGTTTAGTTTTTGATTTGCCTTTCTTGATAAATCTGTTATAGAGGTTTCACACCAACTTTTACAAAAGGTACATATTGGTTCGATCATCATTTTGTAATCACCAGTTTAGTTTCGCCTTCTTGTTTTTGAGTAAATGGACAGATTGAAGCCTTCTTGCAAATATAAGTAAACTTCATTCTTCCAGGTAATTTTAAGAATAGTTTAGTCTTATTGTGGCAACTGGTACAATGTGGGTTTTTCATTCTGCTATACCTCCACAATCTTCATCGAAGCAAACAAACTTCTCCTTTTTCTTTATTGTTGGACTGTTACACTTAGGGCAGAATGGATTATCTTTTAGAGATTCAACTTTCTTAACTCTCAAATCTTCTTCTATAATCTCATCATTAATATCATCTTCCGTTTTAACTAAATCTTTCTTTTGTTCTTCTAGTGTTTTCTGTGATGAGCCATAGGGAAGCTTGGGCTTAAGAGTTGGTTTAGGTTTCTGTTTTACTTCTCCTATAATCTGGTATACTCCACGCTTTACCTTCTCCAAAAACCCATCATCAACTAATTCTTTCAATCCTTTGCCTAAGAAAGTTCTTTTAAATCCAATAGTTTTTTCTTCATCAGTTACTTGTTTGGTTGTAAATTCTCCGGTTATCTGTTGCTCTAATAAAAATTCCTTTATGGCATTACCAACTCTAACCTCTGTCCGTAAAACATCCTCAACCTTTCCTAAGTATTCTATTTTTATTTGGGTATTGTGGTCTGGGTCTGCGTGGTCTGGTTGAAAGTTTAATACCTTAGGTTCTGGTATATTGGAGTTAGACATTTTCAAAACTTTAAACACTATCATCATTGAGCCATCATCTTGCTTTCCCTGATTTCTAGGTAGAGAACTACTCAAAACAAATCTACAATAATTAACCAGTTCAGAGCCTCCCCTTATTTCATCTAAAGGATCACCAGAGCCTTGTTGGTTTCCAGTAGGAGATTTTCTTAAGTGATGAATAAACAACCAACTCATACCATAGGTTTTCATCATTGGCCTAACAGCACCGGTAAACAAACTACTTATCAAAGCGTTCTCTTTGTCTATGTCGAACGCACAAACACGCTGTAAACAATCAACAATAATTAAATCTGGTTTGAAGCTTTCAACTATCTCTGCGAACTCTAAATATTTTTTACTTCCTATCTGGTCTAACTTTAAGCCTGTGAATGACATAGAAATTAAGTCTAATTCTTCTGCTTGTATACCGTCTGCCTTAGCCAAAAGTTGCAGTCTCTTTGATAATACATTTTCTCCACTTTCATCATCAATAATCATAACCCTCCTTTTCTCTGGTACTTCATCACCAAAAACATCTTTACCAGAAGCTAATCCTAAAGCTTGTTTTAAAGCAATCCATGTTTTTAACTCCCCTCTCTTACCTGCCAAAACTCCAACCTCTCCTTTAGGTATTTGATCTTTAATCAACCACTTAACAGGCTCAACTTTATAATCCATTAAAGAACGATAATCCATAACCGTTATTTTTTCCTCTTCTTCTTGAGCCATCTGTTGCTCTTCAACATATTTAGCGGCCTTAGAATAAGTTAGTTCTTTGTAGGCGTCATGTGCAGTAGCCCACTTAGAATAAGTTTCCATAGTCTTAAATATCTGCTCTTTAGTCTTACCTTCTCTTAACAAAGCTATCACTTTACGAAATTCAAAAGCCGACCTGCTCTCATCCGATTGTTCTAATTCTCCTTTACCATTCAGAGTAGTTCTTTTCTTTTCTCCAAAGTAATTCTCTAATTCCTTATTCCTTAAATATGGCTTAACTATCTCTAAAAATTCATCTTGAGGTATTTCTCTAATCGGCAAATCCTTTTGAACCTTATAAAATTCTCCGTTTGGATGTCGCATATTTCCACATACAACCTGATAATCCTTACCTCTAAATTCTCCCAACTCTTCCTGCAATAGAAAGTTTGTGTTTAAATCTGATATAATAATAAAATGTCCACCACCAGACCCCGTTTTAATTGTAAGAGTATTAAACTTATTAATTAACTCAATAGCCAACTTCTCATCATCAATATCCTGTATTCTAACTTTTCCATACCCACCAATCAAACCTATATTTTTCTTATCTTTAAGATGTTGTAATAAGCTTGGATCGTCAAACTTATATCCATTCTGTTGCCATGCTTTCTCAAAAGGTGCTTTCCCTAAAGAATCCCACTCTTTCTTATTAATTGTTGGGTAATCTTCTGCTGTGAAAGTTCTCTTTTCTTTGGTCTTTTTGTTTCTCCATAAGTTCCATTCTCCCAGTTTTACAAATCTGAACTCTGGTTTTTGTAGTGATTTTGGTATTTTATAGTGTTCCATTTTATTGTCAAAAAGTGCTTAGGTCATTAGTCGCTTAGGCCGTATATACAAAGTAGTGACTAACCTAACTCTACCGTTTTCTTGAACGGATAGAGCTTTGTTTAGTTCTCCCCACTTTCTTAAGACGCTTAAGTCACTAAAGCCAAACGTCCTAAGTGTCCTAAGTGTCCTAACTCTATTATTTAATTTATTTAACATTTTTCAACCTCATTCCAGAAATCCTTTTCTGTATTAATTTTAATATCTTCAAACACAGACTTTTGAAAATCCCTGGAAAGTTTATAATCTTCTGGATTCATCTCAAACTCCTCTTAATTTTAAATTCCCTAATCTTATCCTTGGTCCACATAGTAGGAGAAAGTGATAACATCATAGGTAAGGCCAATCCATACGCCCAGAAGCTTAACAAAGGCAAAGAGGCATACACTAAAAGCACTCGGCCAATCTTCACCCGAAGCAATTTAGAATAACGACCATGTTCCTTAGCTCTTTGCTTAATCATAAGTTTAAGGTTGTTCATTTTGATCCTCCCAAATAAGTATACTATCAACATCCAAAGCCTTAGCAATCTTAATTTTAAGATAAATAGGACACTCTTGTAATCCCCAAGAAATCTGATACCAGTATTGTCTAGTTAATCCTAACTCTTGAAAGAACTGATGTTCTTCTTTATATCCCCTTTCCAGTATGAAACCTCTAAGTCTATTCTTTAGTGCTGTGTTCTTGAGTAGCTTCTCCACCGCTTTATTTACGCCTTCACGCAAAGAATCAGCGTTATATGTAGGATGTTTCATATTAACACAAACCTCTCTTAGAATCGCTTATTTTAGTAAAATATATAAAAGGTAAAGTATTAGAACTATTATCTGTATTCATAATCTTTTGAATCGGATGAACTATTTCCTGAGGGGTTTACTTTAGACGGAAAGCCCCAAAGGATATTTAATCAATCTGAAGTAGTTTCCACCTCATTTATTTCTTCTTCGGCCTTATCTGCTTCAACCCTTCCCTTAGATTTTCTTATATTTTTAATCAACTCCACTCTCATCTTTCTTCTCATCTTAATGTATGCCTGTGTATCGTGTAAACTCAAATCTAAACATATTTCAATAAGGCTACTAAAACTTTCACTTTTTTCAGAGGCACTCTCACGCTTTTCAGAAGTAATAATTTTATTCATTAAATTCCAATTCTCCTCGCTGATATTAATATTCATTCTCTTCATTCCTTCCTTATTAAATACTGGTGTGTTTTTCATGTGTTTTAATAGACACACTACTATATAAAGATGGTGGTCACGTTGGATATATCCCATTTTGATATCTACCCTTTCAATAGATACAATTTGCTTAAAAAAACTAACAGTCTATATGTCCTATGAAAAGAGGTAGGAGAGGAAAGATACTTTTAGATACAATAGATATCTCCATAATGGAAAAACTAAAGAGGAATCCTGTCGGCGTTATGGAGTTAAGAAAGATGATGGATTTAAAACATATCAATTTAAAATCCCATCTAACCCGTCTATATGATAGAGACTTAATAAAAAAGACACCAGTACCCAGATCAAGAAAAATAATGTTATCCATACCAAAACGGAAGAACATCACAGCAATATTTAAAACATTTAAATGAATAAGGTTTATATTAAGCCACAGGTGGGGATCAAACCCACGACCTTTACATTTTTGGTATAACAAACGTGTCATTAAATTGACATTACCAATGACAGAACAATGTAACGGTATGTTTAAATAGTTTCATTGAGTAGGATATTAAATGAGAGACGTAAATTATAACAAAGGGACTTATGAGAATTGGAAAGAATATGTTTCTAAATACGGAATTGCAGGAATTAGTAAAAAGTCTTCCGAATGGATTATAAAGTATTTGGGAGATTTGGAGCTTGGTAAAAACTTAGGCATGGGATCAAGGAAGGGTGCAAGAAGCTACATAAGACTTAATTCTTACAGACATAAATTATTACAATGGAGTAAGTTAATAGAGGCACGAGGGTTTGAAAGTCTTATTGATGTTGATTTAGATGCACTCCATTCTATTATGATTGGATTTAAAGAGACATACGCCGAAGCTTCTATCTCTAGTTTTGGGAGAGAATTTAAGGCGTTCTGGAATTGGTACATGAGAGTTAATAGATTACAAGGAATAGACATTAAAAATATCTGCCATGATCTACAAACAGCTCCACCTAAAACTAGATTTGTTTATGTGACAAAAGAACAACTTGATGAGATTATGCCATACCTGGATTATGAGGAACAACTATTAACATTGTTTTTATTTGATACATTAACAAGGCCACCTAAAGAATGTTTGAATTTAGAACGTAAAGATTCCTATTTAAAAAATGGAGATTCATGGATAAATATTCCGGATGAAATAGCAAAGAATGGTTCTGGCAGAACATTTAATCTTTTGTACTCTGGCGACCAAATACAGAAACACATTAAAGAAAACGATTTACAAGAACACGATTATTTATTTATGTCAATTAAGAAATATAAGACCGTATACCTACCAAAATTAAAAAAGATAGCAGAGCAATTATTCGGAGATAAAATATCTCACCCAAAAGCACAAAAGAAATATTCTGAATTATCACCTTACGACTTAAGACATTCTGGGGCAATCCACTTAAGGATATTAGCACAAAAGAATAACTCAATAAGCTTAGATGCAATCAGACAGAGAGGAGGTTGGAAGGATTTTGATATGTTGAATTACTATACAGAATTCATTGGGCTTACTGGGGAGATAAAAAAAGAAGCATTATTAGTTGAAGAAGATAAGACATCTATGGAAAAAGATATTCAGATATTAAAAAAAGCAATCCTTCAAAAAGATGAGGATATGAATGATTTAATCCAGAAGAAATTTGAAGAACAATATAACAAACACACTTCCCATCTCACACCAGAATACTTTGAGAAGAAGGATATTATAAAATTCCCAGTAAAGTTTAAAGAGGAAGAGTTAAAAACTTCAAAACCAACTAAATTACAGGAGATAAAAACACAATGAATAAAACTTTAATAGTAATTGTAAGTTGTTTAGTTCTTTTGTCTGCGGTGTCTCTAGTCGTTGCTTATACCTATACGGGTTCTTCAAATACCGAAGAAGATTATAGAGAAGGGGCATTAAGACCAGAGCCACAAAATAATATTATCCGTTGGTCTAACCCGAGATATAAAGATGGTTCTATGATTAATTGGGAAGAAAAACGCTGATATTTCTTAAATTGTCGTCGTATTATAGAAAATGTATATAAAAGGAAGCCTCCTTATATTTATATAAAAATGGTGACAACACGAGAATCATTACAAAAAAAGGTAAGCACAGATAAGAGTAATATTTCTAGTAAACAATCTCAAATTAATTCTGCAAGAAAAAGATCAAGGTTTCGAGGGATTACAGTTAAGGCACAATTTAAGGTAGGAAAAAGGGGAGTAAAACCATTTAGAAAAAAAAGAAAGATAGAGAGAAGAATAGCACTCGGGGAAGTTAATTTATTTGGAGAGGATTTAATAGGACTTCAAAACACTTTATCAATTAGTGAAAAAGATTTAGCGGATTTTAATTTATTGGGTGGTGGATTATGAAACTAACAGATGAAAAGGAACTAAAGTCAAAGAGATATATTTCTATTGGTTGATACCATAGGGTTTTCAAGACCAAAGGGCAAGGGAGGACAGGAATTATTTGATCCCGTAACACAAGTCGGCAAGAAAAGGGGGCAAGGGTTACCTTCTAGATCACCAACCCCAACAACCCAAACACAGAGAGATGTTATATTTGCACAATTTAGAAGTGGAGATATTAGTCGAGCAGAGGCAATAGGCCAGATTAGTGGTACTGGTGCGAGGTCTGCGTTTGAATCAAGACTTACATCTGAAACCCAAAAAATTCAAGAAACACGTCAAAGAGAAAGAAGGGAAAGAGTAGAATCTGGC
>SDBT01013538.1_pt1 | contig 13067 bp, 12 predicted proteins | sample 2277101 | NCBI WGS metagenome assembly SDBT01 (sample SAMN10404973, study PRJNA504765) | marine sediment metagenome | isolation source: marine sediment core GS10_PC15, 103 cmbsf | place: Arctic Ocean: Southern Knipovich Ridge | collected 2010 | reverse complement strand
GACGAACACATCCGGCAGGAGAGAGGGGAACCAGCCGAAAATCGCGTCGGTGGCGATGCCGGCGGCGAAGGCGCCCGTGGTCAGCAGCGCCAGGTAGATCACAAGGGCTCTGCGGCCCAGCAGGCCCGAGACCACGGTCATGGTGGCCGCGTTGGTGGCCGGGCCGGCCAGCAGGAAGACCAGCGCCGCGCCGGGGCTGATCCCCTTGGCCATCAGGGCGGCCGCCAGGGGGATGGAGCCCGAGGCGCAGACGTACAGCGGAATCCCGACCGCCAGCATCACCAGGTAGGACAGCAGGCCCTGGCCCACGTACTGCTCGAGCACGTCCGGTGGAAGGAAAAGGGCGATGACGCCGCCGAGTACGGTTCCGATGGCCAGCGGCCTGGCTATTCCACCCAGGAGTTCGCCGAAGCCGTAGGTCAGTCCGTCGAGGATCCGATTGCGGGGCGCGACTCCGTTCGTGTCAGCAGTGACGGCCTCGTCCCGGGTCGTGTCGCCGGAAGGCTTGCCCAGACCGAGGCTTGTGGCAATACCCGCGGCCAGGCCGATCAGGAACGACGCCGCCAGCCGTATCACGGCGAATGCGCCGCCGAGCAGGGAGTAGGTCGCCAGGAGCGAGTCCACGCCCGAGGTCGGGGTGGTGACCAGGAAGCTGACCACCGATCCGCTGCTCGCCCCGCTCTTCTTGAGCTGGGCGGCCACCGGCACCACCCCGCACGAGCACAGCGGCAGCGGCACTCCCAGGACGGAAGCGCGAAATACCGGGCCGATACCCCGCCCGCCCAGGTGCCGGGCCACCATGCCCACCGGCATGAGCACGTGAATGGCTCCGGCCACCACGATCCCCAGCAACAGGTACGGCGCCATCCTGGCCAGCAGGTCGAACGATTCGACTGCGATTCCTGTAACGACCTCGCCCATGGACCCTTCCTCGGCTCGACGTTACCTCATACCAAATATGCGCCTTCCAACACGAAGAGCAACCCACATACTTGGATTCTTGGATTTCAGGTGATGCACACTTTCAAAACGTGACATTCGAGACAAATGAGACACTGTCGAGGGTCGTCTGGAAAGTAATCTATTGATATCTATAGCTTTTTCCCCAGAGCCCCCATTCGACGCACATGGCATACAAGTTGCTTTTACCTCTGATCGATTATACATGGAGCGAGGATCATGGCAAACAGAAAGATCGTTCGGATCGACGAGGAACTGTGTGATGGATGCGGGCTGTGCGTGCCGTCCTGTGCCGAGGGCGCCCTGCAGGTCATCGACGGCAAGGCCAGGCTGGTGAGCGAGGTGTACTGCGACGGCCTGGGCGCCTGCCTGGGAGAGTGCCCGCAGGGAGCCATCTCGATCGAGGAGCGGGAAGCCCCGGACTTCGACGAGCAGGCGGTTGGCGAGCACCTGGCAAGAACGGAAGAGCCCGAGGCACAGCCCGACCTGCCCTGCGGGTCCCATCGCGAGGTCCTGCCAGCACTCGCCGCCGCGGAAGAAGGAAGCGCCCGATGAGCCGCTGTCCCGGCCAGGATTCGCGCAAGCTGACGGTCAGCTACCACCCCTGTCCCGAATGCCGCAAGCCGGTCGAGTTCTTCTCCGACGAGATCCGCGTGCGCTGCCCCCGCTGCAAGACCATGGTGCACAAGGAGCAGACCCCCTCCTGCATCCAGTGGTGCCAGGCCGCCCGAGAGTGCCTGGGGCCCGAGCTGTTCGACAGGCTCGTGGGCAAGGCCTAGTCCTACTCGCAGACCCCGCCCGCCGGGTACTCGACGCATTCCGTGCCGCCCGGGCACGAGTGCCAGGAGGTCGGTCAGGTGGAGCAGTCAAAGACCAGGCACCCGTCTTCACCGTACTTGCACGCCCGGTACCTGGTGTCCGTCATGCAGCGCTTCTGGCCCTCGTAGTCGCACTCGTTCACCGACTCGCACTCGGGCGGGGTGACGTCCACGCACTCGGTCAGCTCGGCCTGGCACATCTGGCCCTCGGGGCACGGATCCAGGACGCTCCAGAAAAGACAACCGTCGGCGTCGGGGCCTTCGCAACTCACCTTGCCGGCGGACTGGTAGCACATCATGTCGTCGATCCGGCACGGGTTCCCGCAGGTGCAGCTCCCGTCCCTGCACACCTGATGCTCGGGACACTCGCCAAAGGCTGACCAGTACATGCAGCCGTCGGCGTCCGGCCCCTCGCACGTCAACAGCTCGCCGGAGGGGCCGCAGATGGCGTCGCTGCCGGTGCACGGGTTCTCGCACGCGCACGACCCGCCGGTGCAGGTCTGGCCCCCGGCGCACTGCTCGGTCTGACCCCAGTAGTAACAGCCGTCGTCGTCCTGGCCTTCGCAGCCGATCTGGCCTCCGGCCGGGTCGCACGTGGTGTCGCCGATCCGGCAGGGGTCGACGCAGGAGCACTCACCTCCGATGCAGGTCCGGTGCTCTCCGCACTCCTCGACAGGCCCCCAGAACATACAGCCCTTGGAGTTCGGGCCCCCGCAGGATTTGAGCCCGCCGGAGGGGTCGCAGATGGTGTCTCCTGCGTCGCACTGGACCTCGCATTTTTCATGGGACCCCAGGAGATCGCATCCGCATAAACTCGAGATGATCGGGATGAGAATCAGGCTGGCGGACCGGTATTTCATACCTTCAAGCTAACCCGATCACGAGAATGATGTCAACACCATGTCTATATGATTCGTGGACTAGTTGCCGCAACCGCACGTGCCGCGGCGGTCCAGCTCTTCCTGGCGTAAAAGATCTTGTATGCGCTCCTCGTCCAGGCCGGCATCGGCGCGCTCACCGATCCCGTAGTCCAGGGCCACGTGTCCCTCGGGGCGGACGACCTCCGGTGCCCAGGGATCCAGATCGAAGGTCCAGCGAGTCCATACCAGAAGGCGATGTTCCTGGTAGTCGTAATCCATGCTGGCGTTGTCCAGGTTGGAATCACGCCAGGAGAAATCGTAGGTCAATCCAAGGCGGGCGCCTAGCCAGGAAGGGCTCCAGAGACCGGTCGACAGCCTGGCCAGGATCTCGAAGCGGTTCTCGTCGATCCCGTAGTCCCCTTCCGAATGAGGGTAGTAATCGATACCGGCCGTGCCTCCCACCCGCGCCTGGAAACCCGCGCCCAGATCCACCAGCAAGGAGACGAGGCCGTTGGCGCCCAGCTGATCGTACATGTCGTCCACCGCCAGGTGGTACTCCAGCGTGCAGGCGAGCAGGACGCGCAGGCGCCGATGCAGGCCGAGGGAACCGCCAAGGCCTCCGTCGATCTCGGTCCTGGTGCGCGCGTCCTCGTCGAAGAACCGGCGACCGGCGCCGGCGAAGGCCGTCAGGCCGTCGAACTCGAGCTCCACCTCGGCCCGGTGCCCCATGTAGAAAGGCCCGCCCTCCTTCTGATCGAGGAACAACGCCTCCAGGTCGTACGTGACCAGCAACCTCGGGTATTCCGCGCCCAGCACGAACATCACGCCGGGCCGGGCGAACAGCTCCATGTAGCTCAGCCCGCTGGCCTCGCCTGAAGCCAGCCCGTGACCCCTCGCGAATCCTTCCAGGACCGGACGGACGCTCGGCCAGGCCGGCAGCACGAGGCGACCGAACAGGTCCAGCCGTCCCAGGGCGCTCGCGGGCCCTGTCTCGCTCGGGTCGGTGACCGAACCGGCCGCGGCGTTGGAGGTGTACCCGCCCGAAAGATCCAGGCGCACGTACAGCGGTTTGATCCAGGCCGGAGCCTCTCGTCTCCGCAGGTACAGCAACAGCCCCTCGTCCTCGGGGTAGATCTGCTCCGCCTCCAGCACGCTCCGGACGATGACCGCGGCCTCGGCGTGATCCCCCGCGAGCCGGGCCATGTGCGCCCGCAGCAACAGCCAGCGGCTCCGTTCTGCTTCCGTGACCGGACAGCCGGGCTGTTGCAGGACCTCCCGGGCCAGGTCGAGATGCCCCTGGTCGAAGTGTACCCAGGCAAGCCAGGAGCGGCTCTCGCAGTCGCCCGGATTCCGGTCGACTGCTTCGCGCAGCGTCCTGATCGCCCAGAAAGTGTTGTTCTCGGCGAGGTACGCCCGAGCCAGCAGCCGCGGGAAGGCCGGGACGCCGGGGTGCTCGCGCAACAGGCGCTTGAGGCGTCCTATCGCGTCACGGACCCTGCCCGCCTCCAGCAGGCAGTCGGTCACCTCTGCCTCACAGCCCGGGTCGGCTCCGCACTCCGCCAGACAGGCATCGTCGCTCGCCCCGGCCGACCCCGCGACCGCCAGGGCGACCCAGAGTAGAATCGTGGAGCGTCTCATCATCTGTCGTGATATATCACAGCCCCGTCACCCGCTCCTCGAGCAGGCGGCCCAGCTCGGCGATGGCCGACTCCATGACCTCCAGCCCGGACTGGGCGAAGGACAGCCGGAAGGTGTTGCGGCCGCTGCCGTCTATGAAGAACGGCGCCCCGGCCACGAAGGCGATGTCGCGCTCGAGCGCCTCGCGCAGCAGGTCCTCGCCGTCCAGGTGCTCGGGCAGGTGGACCAGGGAGAAGAAGCCGCCCTCCGGTTCGTTGAAACGCACCGAGTCGGGGAAGTGATGCTTCATCATCCGGATCATGAAGTCGCGCTTTTTCCGGTAGTGAACCCGGTTCTTCTCGATCTGCCGGTCCAGCAGGCCTTGGCGGCAGAACTCGTACAGCAGGTACTGCCCGAAGGCGTTGGTGCAGGCGTCCTCGAACTGGCGGGCCACCACCATGCGCCGGATGACGTCCGCGTGCCCCGCGGCCAGGGCCAGCCTGAAACCGGGGCAGAAGATCTTGGAGAACGAGCGCAGGAAGATCACGCGCTGCTCGACGTCGAAGGCCTTGATGGGCGGCAGGGACTCGCCGGTGTAGCGCAGGTCCCGGTAGGGGCTGTCCTCGACGATCACCAGGTCGTGCCGGCCGGCCAGCGCCACCAGGTGCTGCCGGCGCTCGACGGGCATGGTGGTGCCGGTGGGGTTCTGGAAGTCCGGGATGACGTAGACCAGCTTGGGACGCTTGCCCTCCCCCGCCACCGCCGCGAGCTTCCGCTGGAGGTACCCGGTGTCCATGCCGTCCGCGTCCACGGGCACGCCTGCGATCTCGGCCCCGTACGTCTGCAGGGCGCCGGTCCCGCCGAAATAGGTCGGCAGCCCCACGAAGGCCACGTCCCCGGGCTCGATGAAGACCTTGGCTGCCAGCTCCATGCCCTGCGAGGAGCCGTGGGTGATGACCATCTGGTCCGGCGAGCACTCGACGCCGTCCCGGTCGCGCAGCCACTCGCTCAGGAACTGGCGCAGCTCGGGCAGCCCCTCGCTGGTGGTGTACTGCAGGGCCAATTCGGGCTTCTCCTCGAGCACCTGGGCGGTTATCCGCGCAAGCTCCTGAACTGGAAAGGTCTCGGGGTCCGGCCAGCCGCCCGCCAGGGAGCGGACCCCGGGCCTGGCTATCAGCTTGCAGATCTCCCGTATGGCCGAGGCCTTGACCTCCCGGGCCCGCCGGGAATACAGATGGGAAAATCCTTCGGGCATCGCAACCCCACGCGAGCTCTGCCGCTGGAAGATCAGCGACGGATGTCCGGTGCTACTTCAATGCCTTCAGTACATCGATGATGTCCGTGGCGCTGTCGGCCTCGATCCGGTACCCGCCAGGCAAGACAAGAGACATTCTGGTCGCTGCAGAGACGACCGATTCGGATCTACCGCGTTTTCCCTTCTGGATCCTGCCCACCGCCCTTCCGCCTGGTCTTTCCCACCTCAACAGCGTCATGTAGCTCACCCCGATCGAACCGGCAGCCTGCAGAGCGGTCTTGCCGGACGTCCGGAGCTTGCTGAACTTGGCGAGGAGCTTTTTCCTTTCCTTCGTCGAGTAGGCCATTTCTCACACCTTTCCCACAAGTTGCGTACAGTTATCAATCGCGTAACAAAATATGACAGACGACAACAAATGGCAACAAAATAGTTCGCGGGCCGGGCGGGGTGGGATCAACGCTGTTGTGCTTGACTCAGATGACCGATCCGTGGTCCAATTCCAGACCCAAGGCATTGCTATGCCCGAACCAGTCAGGTACGACAGGTAGCAGGCCTTGCCATGCGTGAGGAGGGAGATTATGACACGGTATGGAAACGTCCTGGAGGCGATTGGACACACACCCAACATCAGACTGGCCAGGCTTTCCCCGAAAGCAGGCGCCGACATCTACGCCAAGTGTGAATTTCTAAATCCTGGAGGAAGCGTCAAGGACAGAATGGCGTTGCACATCATCCGCAAGGCGATGGAGCGAGGAGATATCAAGCCCGGTGGGGTCATCGTCGAGAACACGTCTGGAAACACCGGCGTCGGACTCGCTCTCATAGCAGCAGTCTACGGGTGCAGGTTGATCGTCACAATGCCAGACAAGATGAGCCAGGAAAAAATCGATATACTTCGTGCGCTTGGAGCGAAGGTGGTGGTAACCCCTACCAATGTCCCGGCCGACCACCCGGAGAGTTACTATGAGACCGCCAAGCGGATAGCCCGGGAGATACCGGGGGCCTTCTATGTCAACCAGTACCACAACCCGGAGAACATCGAGGCCCACTACCTGACCACCGGCCCGGAGATATGGGAGGATATGGAAGGAAAGATCGACGCTGTTGTGATCGGCATGGGAACCGGCGGCAGCATAAGCGGCGTGGGGAAATTTCTCAAAGAAAAAGCTCCCCGGGTCCAGGTGATAGGAGTCGACCCGGTTGGCTCCGTTTTCTACGACCTTTTCAAGCACGACAAGATGACCACTCCCAAAGTCTACAAGGTGGAGGGCATAGGCGAGGATATGGCGTGCGACGCCCTCGACTTCTCAGTCGTAGACGACGTGTACCAGGTTACCGACAAGGAGTGCTTTTTGATGACTCGACGCCTCGCCCGAGAGGAAGGTTTGTTTGCAGGGGGGTCGAGCGGCGCTGCGCTCGCAGTGGCGGTCAAGGTCGCCCAGAAGCTGGGACCCGGTAAAAATGTGGTGGTCATAATGCCGGACGCGGGGAACCGTTATCTATCCAGGGTCTACAATGACGAATGGATGCGGGTGAACGGGTTCCTCGAAGACGAGGAGGAGAAAAGCGTGCAAGACGTCATTGCAAATAAAAAACCATCCGTGCTGTGGGCGGCAGAGCAAGATGAGATATCTTCAGCCGTTGAGTTCCTACGAAAAAACGACATCTCACAGGCTCCGGTTCATGACGCCGCAGGAAGGCTGACTGGATGTGTGACCGAGAGCGCGGTTCTGTCTGCTCTGGTGGCCGGCTCCCCGCCCACGACAAAGGTCGGTTCGGTGATGACAAAGAGACCGGCCGTTGTGGATCCACATACCCCGTTGTCCACGGTCTCGGAGATGCTTCTCGGGCAGCCAGTCGTTCTCGTCGGCACCGGCGCCGAGAAAGGCAATATCAGCGGAGTTCTGAGCAAGATAGACATCATCGAATTCTTCACCTCAAGGCACTGAATCGGAATATACCATGATGAAATTCAATACCAGGGCCATACATGTTGGACAGAGCCCGGAGCCCGGGACCGGTTCCGTGGTAGTTCCGGTTTTTCAGACTTCGACCTTTGCGCAGGAAAGTCCGGGCAAGGACAAGGGGTACGATTACGCTCGAACCCGAAACCCAACTCGGGAAGCACTGGAATCGTGCGTGGCGTCCCTCGAGTCGGGCAAACACGGACTCGCCTTTGCTTCCGGCATGGCCGCAGAGGACGCCATACTCCATTTGCTCCGGCAGGGAGACGAAGTGGTCTGCACGGACGACGTGTACGGCGGAACCTACCGCCTGTTCGAACGCATATTCAAAAAACAGGGCCTGCACTTTAAATGGGTCGACAGTTCGAGCTCCGAAGTTATCGAAAGCGAGATAACCGAACGCACGAAGATGGTTTGGATCGAGACTCCTACCAATCCGCTGCTGAAGCTGACGGATTTGGAAGTGGTGGTTACCAGGGCCCGGCAGGTCGGTGCTCTGAGTGTGGTTGACAACACGTTCGCGACTCCTTACTTCCAACGACCCATCGAGTTGGGAGTGGACATTGTTTTGCACTCCACGACCAAGTACATCGGTGGACACAGTGATGTGGTGGGCGGTGTCGTGGTTGTGAACGATTCAAAACTTTATAAACGGCTGGCTTTTATTCAGAACTCCGTCGGAGGAGTTCCGGGGCCGTGGGATGCCTGGCTGGTTCTGCGCGGCATCAAGACCCTTGGCATCCGCATGGAGCGTCACTTCAAGAACGCACTCGCCGCGGCTCAAATCCTTCAAGATCATCCCAAGGTTCGCCTGGTAATCTATCCGTGGCTCCCATCTCATCCGCAATACGAACTTGCCCGGAAACAGATGACCGGGATGAGCGGCATGATATCGATCTATCTGGATACAGATCTGAACGGCACAAAACGTTTCCTCGAGTCGGTTCGCCTGTTCACGCTGGCTGAAAGCCTGGGAGGAGTGGAATCGCTCGTCGAGCATCCGGCCATCATGACCCACGCAAGCCTGCCGCCTGAGGTAAGGGAGAAGTTGGGCATCGATGATGCGCTTGTACGTCTATCGGTGGGAATCGAGGACTCGGGAGATCTGTTGGATGACCTCAACAAAGCACTCAAGAAGGTCTGAGCCCGCTGCGCGGAGGAGAATGAAGCCTCCCAGATGCATGCCGACCATGATCGGGAGCCTTCCCTATACGGACCCCGAGGAGGCAGTCCGCTTGGTGCTCGAGCACCTGGATGAGGCGCCCATTTGGCCGGAGCTGCCGCGCCGCTCATTCTTGGAAGAGTTGACCCCCAGCCCCACGGACGGGCTTCCTTGTCTGGTGGTGGACGAGGAGGCGCGAAGGATATACATCGACACCCGAGGCGATTGCGCCGCCGAGCTCGCCGCGTTTTACGAAAAGGCGCTTTCTGCCGAGAAAAGCGGGGAGCTCGCTGGCTTCGCACGCACCCCGCGGTACGCCTCGGCCCTGGAGGCGATGGACCGGGCGCTCCAGGCCAAGGGGACGAGGTTCCCCTGTGTGAAGGTCCAATGCCTCGGACCGGTCTCCTTGCAGCTGCAGCTGACCGATGCCGAGGGGAAGTCGCTGTTCTACAACGAGACCTTCCAGGACGTGCTGACTCGCCAGGTCTGCCTGCAGTCGCGGTGGATCGCCCGCCGGTTTATGCCGTTCACGGAGACGTTGTTGGCATTCTTGGACGAGCCGAGTCTTGCCGCCTTTGGCTCGTCTGGTTACGTGGGTGTCTCGCGGGAGGACGTGGTGAAACGCCTGGGCGCCGCCGTGGACGCACTCAGGACCGAAGGGGCGGTGGTGGGGGTGCACGTCTGTGGGAACACGGACTGGTCGATGGTGCTGGAGACGGATCCGGACATCCTCAGCTACGACGCCTACGAGTTCGGCCCGAGCATGCTTATCTACGCGGATGAAGTTGCTGCACACCTGGCCAGCGGGGGTGTCCTGGCCTGGGGGATCGTGCCCACCTCCGCACGTGTCCGTGAAGAAACGGCTGCTTCCCTTGAAGAGCGCTTCTTCTCCCTGGTGAACGATCTGTCTTCACGAGAGGTCGATAAAGAACTGATCCTGAATCAGTCGATGATCACCCCTTCCTGCGGGATGGGGGCCATGTCTGTCGAGGACGCGGTTCGAGCCGCGACCCTGTTGGCCGAGCTGGCCCGGTCGCTGCGAGCCAAGGTGCGTTAGAACCGTGACAAGCCACCTATTCCTCTGCAATGGCATCGATCTCCACGCATGCCCCCTTGGGAAGAGCCGCCACCTGTACACAAGAGCGCGCGGGGGGCGGGTTGGAGAAGTACCTGCCGTAGACCTCGTTCACGGCCCCGAAAAAGGACAGGTCGGTGAGGTAGATAGTGCAGCGAACCACGTGGTCGAAGGTGAGCCCGGCCGCTTCCAGGACCGTCTTCAGGTTCTCCATGCAGCGCTCGGCCTGGACTGTCGGCGGGCCCGGGACCAGCTCGCCGGTTGACGGGTCGATCGGGATCTGACCGGAGAGATAGAGGGTCTGACCGCCCTTTGACCTGCATGCCTGGGAGTACGGCCCCACCGCTTTTGGCGCCCGGTCACTGGAGACAGTCTCACGGCCCATGGTCGCCTCCTTTGCTCAGTCCGTTCTGACACATGGATGCGACCAGTGCAAGCTGGGATTCAATGGTTGACAATTGAAAGATGTTCGGCTTTGCTTCGCCAATAGAAAAGAGAACAAGGAAGGAATCTCACATGGCCGTGAAAAAGAAAAAGAAAATGATCCACGACTTCTACGAGATGAAAGCCAAGGGAGAGAAGGTGGTCTGGATCACCTCGTACGACTACCCCTCCGCGCAGTTCGCCGAGGAGGCCGGCGTGGACATGATCCTGGTGGGCGACTCCCTGGGGATGTGCGTCTACGGGTACAAGGGCACCGTGCCCGTCACCATGGACCAGTGCATCGTGCACAGCGAGGCGGTCCGCAGGGCCGCTCCCGACACCTTCGTGATCGGCGACATGCCCTTCCTCTCCTACCAGGTCTCGTGCGAGGACGCGGTCCGCAGCGCCGGGCGCTTCCTCAAGGATGCCGACATGGACGCCGTCAAGCTCGAGGGCGGCACCCGGGTCGTGCCGCAGATCCGCGCCATCCTGGACGCGGGCATCGTGGTCTGCGGCCACATCGGCCTGACGCCGCAGAGCTCCGGCCAGCTCGGAGGCCACAAGGCCCAGGGCCGGACCGTGGAGTCGGCGAAGATTCTCATCGACGACGCCCTGGCCCTGCACGAGGCCGGCGTGCAGCTGCTGCTGCTCGAGGCCGTGCCGCCCGAGGTGGGCGAGTACATAACCGGGCTGCTGCCCATCCCGGTCTACGGCATCGGGGCCGGCATGCACACCGACGGGCAGCTGATCATCATCAGCGACCTGATCGGGCAGTTCCAGGCCTTCACGCCCAAGTTCGTCAAGAAGTACGCCAACGTGGCCGAGGTGGTGACAAATGCAATCCGCGCCTACGGCGAGGAGGTGCGTTCCGGCCAGTTCCCGGCCGAGGAGCACTGCTACCGGATGATCGAGGGCGAGTTCTCCAAGTTCGAGGAAATGGTCGAGAATTACAAAAAACCCGAGTGAGGAGGGTCCGACATGTCCGATCTACGAGAAAGACTTCGCATCGATGAAGAGCACGTCCGCGCCATCAACGACTTCCTGCTGGATCCGAACAACCAGGTGGTCAACGCGGTGATCGAGCTGGTCGAGAAGTACGGCGGCCCCGAGGAGATAAACAGGAAGGCCGAGCGGGCCCGCAACCTGGACAACCTGATGACCCGGCTGCGCGAATCCGGCTCGCCGTACTTCGAAGACGTCGAGTGGCTCGTCGAGCAGCGCGACCGTGGCGCCTTCGTGACCATCGCCGACTACCGCAAGCGCATCCTGGGCGCCGAGGCCGCCTCGAAGGAGTTCGACGACGAGAACGCCGTCACCCTGGAGATCAGCGCGCTGCAGTACTTCCCGTTCCTGGTAGCCCAGGCCAGGGAAGCCATCGAGAGCAAGACGCTCATGCCCGGCCGCTACATCCGGGTGCGCAACATGGCCGAGCAGGTCGAGGACAACGCCGACATCCTGGCCGTGGCGGCCGCCATGCAGGTCGTTGGCGCCAGCTACGTCGAGACGCTGGACACCAAGGGCACCGACGGCTCCAACGTCCACCTGGGCGGGCCGGAGACCATCACCGGCTACTTCGGCGGCGTGGGCCAGCCCAACGACCACGCCATCGGGTGGGCCGAGGAATTTTTACATTTCTACACCGAGTACGGCATCCGCCAGGTGCTCAACCTCAACCCGGGCACCGTGCTGGTGGGCTACATGCTGCACAAGCTGGGGGTCGACAACGAGTTCAAGATCTCGGTCTTCATGGGCAACGACAACCCGTACTCCTGCCTGTGGACCCTGATCGGCGCCAAGCTGTTCGCCCGCCCGGACGGCACCACCTCGCTGATCGGCTTCAACCTGGCCAACTCGGTCGACAACGAGACCATCCGCCGGGCGTCGGCCATCCGCAAGGCCCTGGGCTTCGAGAGAGTGGTCCGCCTGGAGCACCACATCGTCGAGACCTGGAAGTCCATCGTGGTCCAGCCCTACGACCGGCTGGACGAGCTTTTGGAGATTGCCGGGAAGGTGCCCAATATCTCGGCCAAGCACGAGGGCGGCGTGCCCGAGGTGGAGAAGACCCTGGATCACCCCTCGGACATCCTGGACTACTTCATGCCCAAGGAAGAGGTCGAAAAGCAGGGGCTAATGCCCGCCATGGAGCGCAACTACATCGAGAAACACCGCGCGGTCAACCGCACCGCCGACGCCCTGACCAGGGCGGGCATCAGCGTGGTGTGCGCCCGGAACCTCCACAGGTAGCCACACCAAACAGCGCTACAGCAGGGAGCGGCACAGGCCGCCGTCGATGGCCACGGCCGTGCCGGTCATGTAGCTGGCCCGCTCGGAGCACAGGAAGGCCACCAGGTAGCCGAACTCGGAAGGGTCGGCCACGCGGCCAATGGCGTTGGCCGCAGCCCACTTCTCGATCAGGTCCTCGGGCTTTGAACCGGTGGCGGCCGCGTTGCGCTCGGCTAGATCCCGGACCCGACCTGTGAGGAAGTAGCCAGGGCAGACCGAGTTGACCAGCACCCCGTGGGGTCCCAGCTCGTTGGCCAGGGACCTGCCCAGGCCCACCGTGGCGGCCCGGACGCTGTTGGACAGGATCAGCCCGTCGATGGGCTGCTTGACCGAGATGGAGGTCATCAGGACGATCCTGCCCCAGCCCCGCTCGACCATTCCTGGTGTTACGGCCCGGCACAGGTACACGGCGCTCATCAGGTTCATGTCCACGGCCCGGCGCCAGCGCTCGGCGTCGTGCTCCATGAACGGCCCCGGAGGCGGGCCGCCGCAGTTGGCCACCAGGATGTCGACCCCGCCAAAGCGCTCGACGGTCCGCTTCACCAGCGCGTCGACCTGGGCCTCGTCGGTCAGGTCACAGACCGAGTCCAGCACTTCGGCGCCCAGCTCGTCCCTGAGCCGGGCCGCGGTCTCGGCAAGCGGCCCCTCGG
>SDBT01013537.1_pt1 | contig 13067 bp, 11 predicted proteins | sample 2277101 | NCBI WGS metagenome assembly SDBT01 (sample SAMN10404973, study PRJNA504765) | marine sediment metagenome | isolation source: marine sediment core GS10_PC15, 103 cmbsf | place: Arctic Ocean: Southern Knipovich Ridge | collected 2010 | reverse complement strand
ACGAACATCCCAGGAAAAAGCCTTCAGTTCCGGATTATGCATCAATGCTAAAGCCAATGCTTGACGCAAAGTGATAACGCCGGTTGGCTCAGCAATTCCAGGGGCTTCTGTAGTTTCCATCGGTTGGCGCCGAGGCTGGAAAGTGCTGAATTCCTGTCCCAACGACCGAGGTTGGGGTAATGCAACTTCATTGCCTTGCTCCATACAACCCGAAACGCCAAGCACAAAAAGCATAATTAAGAACGACAAAAATCTTATACACATCACAGTAATCCTAAAATATTTAACTTCTAAATTCGGGTTCTTTCGACACACTCTAATTGACAGAGTATCAGAAGAAGAATGCAATTATCCAGCCATTTACAGTAAACTTTTTGTAAAAATGGCAGAAAAAGAAATGTCTTTTTAGTAGATCAAATTAGAAGAATTACTGTACACAGTGGGGTAAAGTAAGGAGCGGCATCAAAAGTATTTGAAGCCGAATTATATGCAGAAAGATTGAACTTGTTGGCAAGTACAATCACGTTTGTGGCTGGGGCTGGGAAGGTGGAATTCAACTGTTTAGACACACGGGTAATCTTTGCTAAGCTAATGGAAATCGGGATATCTACGCATGGCTCACAATGCCTGTCTTCTACATGGTCGACCTGGTAGGAAAGCTGTTTTTGGTCTGTTGGCTGAGAATGAGCAGAGTCGTCGCACCGCTCGTGAAAAGCAGATTCGATCTCAATCTGGCCGTCTGAGCCAAAACATAGCACTGCCCCGTGTGCTAAATTGCCAAAGATTAGAAGGCAGATAAGCACAACAAAGCATTTTTTGTATATCTGTTTCCTGACTAACTTCACAACCATCCAATTACTATACCATTTCCAAGCTCAAAATGCAAGGTTTAAATGCTGCCTTGCCCCAAAAACCTCACTTAACCTACGTTTCGCTCTCATAAAAGTTCATTATAGTTCATTGCCAATGCAATTATATATTTGAAAAAAACAAGTAAAGAACTACGGGCTTACGCCCGTAGCATTTGCCGCAACAGGCTTCGCCTGTCCGCCTAGGGTGGATAACTTCATCTACGGGTTTACACCCGTAGAATTGCGGCAGAATATTAAAATCAAGCCGCCAAGAGCTTCAATGCCGGTCTCGAAAAAATAACCAAAACTCTTTCTAATATAAACGCCTGCATCGTCAGGACTCTATTTTTTGCCTCATTCCTCTGTCTCCAGTTTGTCTCCAAGTCTAAGCATTTTTAGCATGAAGAGCAAAAAAAGCACCGCATTTTTGGGCAAAAACTCAACTTTTCCACAAAATTTTGAAAAAATAGTATGTTCAATCCGTTAGTATTCCTGGGCGTATAAAGCCATATTCCCTGAAAGCCTAATCCGGATATGGTATCATCTTTTGTTTTTAGCAAAAACCTTCCAATAATCACCTGGTAGAGAGCAGGTGGCCGGGGGAAGATTGCTATGGTTGATGGTGTTGGAAGGTGTCTCGCAAGTCTTTTGTTATGTAAGTTTGTAAATATACGCCGGGGCGCAGCTGCATATACCTATCAAAAAGAGGGACGTAGAGATTGCGCCCGCCGGGCGGCAGCTCGTATAACTTTTCGGCGAGGGCATCCTCAAGATTTGCAGAAACAATAATGACAGGCGCAGGCGGTATGTTGATGTCCACATATCTGAAGTAGCCGACGCTGGTAAAACCGCGCAAGTACCAGGGGAGCGGCCAATAGTCGTCGGCGGGGCAGATGACCTGAATGTGCATATTCTGGGCGTCGGGGTGAATGCGGGCAATTTGTTCGAGACGCCCGGCTATTGTAACGACATCGGCAGTTGAATGGGCGTAAACATAGGGGTTGGCCGGGTCGGCGGAATATGTGTAAGCTGCCCGGCAGGCCTGGAAGGTCAGGTGCAGGCCGGCGGTGATAAGTATCAAGCAGATAATCAGGCGGGGCAAAACGTTCGACGCCAGCTTTGTTAAAACGACCGCGCCGAAGGCGGCCAAGAGAATCAGGCCGTGTAAAAAGCTGAGCATGCACCAGGGAGTTTTATATGGAATTGCAGAATACAGGACGGTCATAACAGCAGTGTAAAAGGCGATGAATCTGAGCAGATGAATGTTGACGCCGGCAATGCCTTTTCTTGTGAGCGCGGCTATGAAACCTACCGCTGCTAAAAATACGATAAGTCCCTCGCTCCAGAACGGGCCTGATGGGGAGCCGGAATAGATGAGGAGCTTTAGATAATAATACCAGGGATGATTGTGCACGCTGTTTCCGAAGCCGCGATTGAAGTAGGTCGCATAGGATGCGGCTGAATCCAGAATACCGTGAGGATTTTTGAAAAAAGAGGAATAAAACAAGGCAGAAACTATAACCGCAGCAGCAATTGTTGCAATAAGATGCGAGGGCTTTGTTTTTTTGAGGGTATCTGAAACGGAGGCGCCTTTTTTGCGCATCATTAACAGAGTAAGCAAAAGAGCCGGCAGCATCGAAGCAAAGGCAATAACGGATGTTTCCTTAGTTGCGTGCATAAGCCCTAAGAACACTCCGGTCAGAATTGCCCAGTTGAAGTTTCTGTTGCGAGTATAGCGGTAGCCGGAAGCGATTGCGCCGAAGGTGAAACAGACCAGAAGCATTTCGTGAATGTAGTATCGAGAATAGAAAACAAAGGCCGGCGAGACGGCGGTGAGTACGGCAGCGATAATGACGGCGGCCTGTCCGAGGCCGTCGGCCAGCATCAAAAGCAATAGTATCAAAAGAACGGCGAAAAATACAGGGACAATGCGCAGGGTCAGCTCACTTATATCAGATAAACTGCGGGTGCTGGTGAATCGGGCGGGGAGCAGGGTCAGATAATTAAGTGTCGGGCCGTGATGTTCATTGGGGTCATATCGATAGCTGCCTTTCTGCAGCAATTCGGCAAACTTGAGTGCGTTAACCGCTTCGTCGCCGTGCATCGGCCGGGCATCGAGCTGCGGGAGGCGCAGTGCAACGGCAGCAATTGCAGCAAGCAGGATGAATGCAAAGCATTTTTCGGGATATTTCATTTTGCGGGCTTGCCGAAAACCTCCACTTCGATATAGTGGTTTAATTCGTTGCTGCTATTTCCGTTACTGTATAGACGGACATAGCGGGCCCGAGCGCCTTTTGCATCGATAAGTTTGCCCTCGGCAGTTTCGACGTAGTGCATATCGGAACCGATACCCAAGCCGGAGGAATTGTCACTGTCATTGTTGAACAGTGTCCTGACATTCGTAATGAAGTCGGGGTCATCGGCAAGCTGTACTATTACATCATAATAAACGCGGGCCTGCTGGTGATAGTGCCATAAAAGAACAGCGTATATATCATAGTCGGCCTGAAGGTCGATGGTTACGCTCTGGAGAAAAGGGCCTAACTCGACATAGCTGCCGTCGGTCGCCTGTTTGTCACCGTCGGTAATCATTTCAATCTCGCCGATGATGGGCACATCGTCGGTGGCGGCGACCGTTTTCAGGAAGGCGGCATTTTCTGTGCCGGGCGGCGCCAAGAACGGCGGACGCAGCTTGCCCAGCGGTTTTTCGAGATTAGAAACTTTGAAATCCTGCGGGGTGCCCACAAACATCGGATTGGGCAGTTCAATTGGAATCGGAACCAAGCCGGCCGGCGGTGGAACCTCAGCTGCAGTTTGAGCATTACTATTATCGCTTTGGGTTTTATCAGGTGAACTCTGCGGTGAAGTTTTTTTGCAGGATGGGACAAAAAATATAAGCGTCAACAGCAGCACTGCAGAAATTTTCATATGTGAACTAAAACGAATAGTTTGCATTTTGTTTTTGAATTCCTTAGCACAAAAAGTTTCGGGGCTTTCGATGTTTATCTTATAAATTTCATTATCGGCTGTCAATTCCACATTTCTTTAGACGCCGCAGAGGCAATCTTATTGATGACGGTTGGCAATCGGTAAAAAACTGTTAAACCAGTTTTGTTTTGCCGGGTACGGCTACTGGGCTTACGGGTAAATCGCCAAACTCATATTTGGGCAGCGTCATATCCAGCTCGGATGCGTTCATTATCCAGTCCCATTTGAGCGCTCGGCCGGTATAGGCACTCATACGGCCCATAATCGCCGTCATCGTACTTTCGGCAATACGTTTGCCTTCGTTTAGTGGCCTGCCGTTCCGAATGCTCGCTATAAGGTCGGCGTGCTCCTGTTCATAGGGGTCGGGAGACTCGCCATCATACTTATAGACGTTTTGTCCCTCGATAGAACCGTTAGAGCTGTTTGTGTACGCGGAACCTTTAGAGCCAACGACGCTTTCGGCTACCCTGCTGCTGCTGCCCTTGGTTTGCCTGCACATACTCATTACCCGAACGCCGTTTGGATATTCAAACTCGACGGCAAAATGGTCGAATATATTGCCGTACTCAGGGGCTGTTCGTACCTGGCGACCTCCCATGCCGATACATTTGACGGGGTGGTCTCCAATGGCCCAGTTGATAATGTCGATATTGTGCACGTGCTGCTCGACAATATGGTCGCCGCTAAGCCAGGTATAAAACAACCATCTTCTGCACTGGCGTTCCATTTGCGACCATCTTGGGTCATCCTCCGGTCCCCACTTTAGCATTCCGCCGCCGTTCCAGTAACACTGGCCTCCAACAATCTCGCCGATAGCTCCATCGTGAACCCTCTTGAGAACTTCTAAATAATGCTCCTGATGACGTCTCTGAGTTCCCGCTACAATCGCCAGAGCCTTCTGCTCGGCAAGCTCTGAAGTAGCAATGACCGAGCGAACACCGACCGGGTCAACTGCTACCGGTTTTTCCATAAATATGTGTTTGCCCGCTTCAACAGCGGCCTTGAGATGTTTCGGACGAAAGTGCGGCGGCGCCGCTAATATCAGCATATCCACATCGCAGGCGATTACTTTTTCGTAAGCATCAAAACCCACAAAGCAGGTGTCTTTGGTTACTGATACCTTATCATCCACTTCCCTGCTGAGCTTAGCAAGTGACTTGTCCAGACGGTCCTGAAAAAGGTCGCCCATTGCCACAACCTCGACATTAGGCGCCGCAGTAACACAGTTTTTTGCGGCACCGGTTCCGCGCCCGCCGCAGCCAATTATGCCTACGCGGATTTTGTCCGAACCTGCGGCAAAAACATTAACGGTCGGAAAAAGCACTGCCGCTGCCGATATCGCCGACGATGTTTTGATGAAATCTCTTCGAGAAATATTAGAAGCTTTTGCATCGAGCCTGTCTGCCATTTTGAAATCCTCCATATCATATAAGTTATTAAACAAGTTTTGTTTTACCCGGCACCGGTACCGGCGGCACAGGTAAATCACCAAATTCATATTTCGGGGGTGTCAGGTCCAGCTCGGATGCGTTCATCATCCAGTCCCACTTCAGCGCCCGGCCGGTATAAGCACTCATACGACCCATAATGGCCATCAGGGTACTCTCGGCGATACGCCTGCCTTCGTTGAGGGGCCGGCCCTTTCGAATGCTCGCGATAAGGTCGGCGTGCTCCTGTATAAACGGGCTGGGCTTTGGGCCATCATAATTAAATTGATTTTGTCCGGTGATGCGACCGACGGAACCGGTTGTGTATGCTGAGCCGTTAGAGCCGACTATGTTCTCTGACACTCTGTTAGTGCAACCCTGCATTTGCTGGCACATGCTTGAGACCCGCACGCCATTTTCATATTCATACTCCACGGCGAAGTGGTCAAAGATATGTCCATACTCCGGGCCTGTACGTACCTCTCTGCCACCCATACCAATACATTTAACGGGATTGGCCTGCATTGCCCAGTTTATTATGTCCAGGTTGTGGACGTGCTGTTCGACGATGTGGTCGCCGCCAAGCCAGGTGAAATAGTTCCAGTTTCTGCACTGCCATTCCATATCGGACCAGTCCGGCCGGCGTTTTACAGCCTTGTAGTAGTTGTAGTCGCCTATCCAGTAGCACTGAGCAGCAACAATCCGGCCGATATCACCGTTGTGAATTCGCCTGATAATTTCAATGTAATTAAGCTGGTGACGTCTTTGTGTTCCAGCAACGATAGCGAGGCCTTTTTCCCCGGCCAGTTCGGAGGATTCAATTATCGAGCGGGCGCCAACAGGGTCAACCGCTACCGGTTTTTCCATAAAGACGTGTTTGCCGGCTTCTATAGCTGCTTTTAGATGCAACGGGCGAAAGCCCGGCGGGGTTGCGAGCAGAACCAAATCCACATCACATTCAAGAACTTTTTTATAGGCATCAAAGCCCACAAAGCAGGTGTCTTTTGTTACTGATACCTTATCGTCCACAGTTTTGCTGAGATTGGCGAGGCATTTGTCGAGTTTGTCTCTGAACAGGTCGCCCATCGCTACAAGCTCGACGCCGTCTGATGAGAGGACACAATTTTTGGCTGCTCCGGTACCGCGTCTGCCGCAGCCAATCAGTCCTATGCGGATTTTGTCAGAACCTGCGGCAAAGACATTGCGGGTTGGCGAAAGCATTGCCGCTGCCGATATCGCCGCCGAGGTCTTCATAAAATCTCTTCGTGACATTTTGCTATTGGCCATAAAGGGTTCCTCCGGGAAAATTTTGTTGATTTAAAAATTATCACAGGCGCGATAGGCTTCTATAACGGCTCTTTCGCCTTCTTTGGTTTTCCCCTTGCTGGCCCCGTGCTCCATACACAGCACACCCTGATAACCCTTCTTGTGGATATGCTTGAAGACGTTTTTGTAATTAATTTCTCCGGTTCCCGGCTCTTTGCGGCCCGGCGTGTCACCGATATGAAAAGCGGCGATTTCCTCCCAGGCCATATCTATGTTGGGGATGAGATTACCTTCGGTGATCTGCTGGTGATAAATGTCGTTGACAATCTTGCAGGAAGGGCTGCCCACCGCACGGCAAATCTGATATGCCTGCGGGATTTTTGTTAGAAACAGGCCGGGATGATTTTTCCAGGGGTTTAGCGGCTCAATTACTATCACCAGCCCGGAAGGCTCACAAACTTCGGCGCAATACTTGAGATTCTCAATGACGTTCCATGTTTGATAGTCCCACTCCAGGCCCTCATCGAAGCGTCCCGGAACCACCAAGGCCCATTTGGCGTTTAGCCGCTTGCCTGCCTCGACAGCCGCCTTCATCTTTCCAACCAGCATATCGCGCACGGCCTTGCCGGGACTGACAAACGTCTTCTTGCCAAACTCGGCATGCGCGATAAAAGGCCCAAGGGTCATACCCAGCCGACTGAGCAGCTTTGTTATTGCTTCCTGCTGCTGCGGGGACTTGCGCGTTATCCAGTTACCGAATACCGCGCCAAAGCCCTCATCGGCCATAAACTTAATCCGGTCAATCAGGTCACTGCCGGCGTGATGTCCAAACTGGCCCAGACTTGGCGCATATTTGAGTTTGAACTTTTCTTTTTTCGCTGGTTTTTCGACATTCTTTCCTTCAGATTTCGATGCCATCGTTGAAACCGCCACTGCCGCTGCTGCCCCTATAAAACCCCGCCGAGAAATTTTTTCCGTCCGCTGATGAAAATTCTTTACGTTCTCATTCATCTTAATACTCCTCAATAATTCGAACCGACTGATTTTATGGTTTTACTTATACATCCGGTCAAACTTATTATGTTTTTTTGGCTGAGCCGTGAACAATGACAAACTCTGCGGACTTTTTAAAGCCGGCCCAAAACAAGCGCCACAACAATCAGGACTACACAGGCAGGAAGCAGGAGCTTTAAGCTTTTCTGAACTGAAGAGCCCTTTGCCAGATTGCCAATGGCCTTTGGCACAATAACGGCACCAAGCAAACCAACCGCGAAGATGATGCCGAATACGCTGCCGAAATTCTCAGGGTGCTTGTCGTAGATAACGCCCACAATTGTGGGAAAACACGGTGCAAAAGCCAGGCCTGCGCAAACAGCCAGGGCACTTGTCCAAATGGCCCGGCTCTTTGTCATTGCAAGTATAACCAGTGCAGTGACCAGAGCGGCGGCAGCAATAAACCAGCTTCCATAAACTGTAATCATCTCTATCTGGCTCGCAATTAATCGGCCGACCATCATAGCTACAGCAAAAATCGAAAGCATCCGCTGTGAGGTGGCATCGACCGCTGCGCCATCCAGCGAGGAAAAGTCCCTGCTGATAATCTCTTTAGCATACGGCGGAAGCCAGTTACAAAATGACGCCTCCAGACTGATGTAGCAAAAGAGCGCTAATGCAGCGAACAGTACAGCCGGCTGGGAAAGCAGCGCAAAGGCGTCTGAAAGCACAAAGCCCGCCTTAATTGGGGGATACTCTGCCATAACAGCAAAAATAACAGGTACCAACACAATAACCGCCAGCACCGAAATGGCATTTTCATACGAAATTTTCCTGAAAAGGAAGCTGACAATAAAAGGCGTTGTAAAAAGGCCGAGTCCGAAGAAGGCATTGCCCAGATTGCTGGCGGCAGCCGGGTTTTCACCGCCGAACAAAATTTTCGGAATTAGCGTGTTGCCGACCGTGTTCAAAGCCATCGCGCCAAAGCCCAGTAACAAACAAGGCAAAAACACCACCGCATAAGTTTTGCAGCGTGCAAGTGTGAAAATGCAAATCGCTGTTACAACAAAGCCGAATATTGCAACGGGTCTATAGCCAATCTTATCCACGACCACACCGACAATCAGCGAGGCAATTAAACAGGTCAGCATAAATGCTGAAATGAGCGAGCCAAACTTTCCCTGGTCAATCTTCAGACGGGGTATAAGCTTAACGCTGATTGAGCCAAGCAGCGAGAAACACATTCCTAACCCAAACACACATAGCAGAGCTACAACTTTCTCCATTTTAAGCACTCCTTCATAAATTAAATGTAATGCCCAATTGTCAGTGTCTCTAAGGCTATCCTATTTGTCAAGTTATTTACCATAAACAGCAATTTCAACGAATCGTGTTTCCTCCTCAGCGGCCCCGCCGCTGGTGTAAACGCGCACATACCGGCCCAAAGTGCCGTTATTGTCAGCGCCACGGGCATCGACAATCTCACCCCACCAGCGGGCATAATATGCCGTATCATCGCCCTCGCCCAGGCCGGCAGAGTTGTCGTGGTCGTTGTTAAAGAGCACTCTGACGTTCTCAGTGAAGCCGGCATCGTCTGCAAGCTGAACTATCACATCATTGTATATAACGGGGTTTTTGTAATAGTGCCAGATAACAACGGCATAGATTGTGTGCACTTTCGCCAGGTCAATCTGGACCCACTGCGGCCCCGGTTCCAGCTCTACGTAGTCAAATTCATCGCTTTTCTTGCTGCCGTCGGTAATTTGTTCCAGCTCACCAATAATCGGCTCATCTTCCATACTGCAGGTTACAGGTTTTCCCAATGCCAGGTTGGTCAGCCCGGGCGGGACCATAAACGGCGGGCGCTGGATTTCTTCGCGCATGTGCGGGGGGCTGGCCAGATGCCTCGGATAACCGGGTGTAGCGCGTGTTACGGCGTCAGGTTCAATGCCAAGGTCAAGCTCATCCAGCGCAATTCCACCCGCAAGAAACTGTGCAATGGTCATGTTTATGATTTTGATGACCGAATAAGTGGTCTTGGATGCGCCGGTAATGCCCTGAACCACGTTTGGGCCTTTTTCGGTTGAACTTACGACCAGGCCGGACATACCTTTTGTCATGAGAGGCCTGTTGGAGAACTGGCTCAGCCACTGCGGCGATGCAATCAGTCCGCCCAGGCCGGGCGTCTCATTTTGCTGATAAATCCGCAGTGCCAGAATTTTGTTACCGGCGGGGACGATTGCCAATATACCCTTAATCAGGCCGTATCTGCCGCGGCCGATTACTTCCAGAGCGTAGCCGATGAGTCTGCCGTCGCGGCGGCCTTCGTAAACTTCCATTTGACCCACTTTTGCGATGGTGACGGCCCGGTTGTAAGTATTAACTATTTGGCTGTGATTCAAAGCTTCATCCCCCAGCCCCAACGCCGTTACAATAGCGCGAATCCTGTCAAAGTCCTCGTTTGCGGCAATACGTTTTTCCCAGTGGGTATTGGCAAAGGTAAGGACAGTTGCGCAAAAGCAGCTCAAAACAACTGTGAAGCAAACTGTATATAATTTACCCTTCTTCACGCTCGTTCCTTTTACTATTATTTAACCGCGAGAGTGCGTCAATGGTTGGTGCAAAGAGATTACCAATCAAAATAGCCGACATCATCCCTTCGGTGTAGTTGGAGAAGCACCGCATCATCACAGCCACCGAACCGATTAACAGGCCATAAAGCCATTTGCCGGTCTTGGTATTTGGAGAGCAGGCCGGGTCACAGGCCAGGAAACATGCGCCGTAGAGGAAGCCATCAACGGCCATCATTTGCAGGGGTGTATCAAACGGCAGACGCCCTGCGATATCAAGGTTGAGGCCCAAAGAACTACCAGCTACGAAAATGCCGGCCAGAACAAGCCAGTTTGCCGGTCGGGCAATTATCATCGCTGCGGCCCCGAGTAATATTACAGCGGAGCAAATGAGCCAGGCATCGGGAGGATTGAAATCAAGCATCGAGGCAAAATAGCTTCCCTTGACGATTTGAGGATAACTAAACATCAAAAAGCCCTTTGCCACCAATACGGGACAAAAAATATGATGGCCGGTTCCGCCAAAGATTTCCTTGCCGAAGAAAGCTCCGAAGGCGGCGCCGACAGCAACCATCCAGAGTGGAATTTGTGGGGGCAGGATTAAGACCAAAAGAACTGCAAAGACCAGAGCCCCGCCGCCGATGGTTTTTCTGCGAATCAAACCGAAGGCAATTTCCACAGCCGCTATAGCTGAAAAAGCTGCGGCAACCATAGCGAGAATACGCGGTCCGAAATAATATACGGCAAGTGCCAGAGACGGCAGAGCGGCGAGTAAAGAAGCGAGCAAATAGCGCCTGATGTCCCGGCCGCTCGGCAAATACGGCGCCGGTGGCTGTCGAAGACCATCAGCGATGGCCAAACGCTTTAATGTCGCTAATATCATATTCATACCATTTTTAGAATTCGTCGTAAAAGATTCGGTCTCTGGAAATATCTTTTTCATCGAGCACTTTCAACGTGGCCTCTACCATCAGCGGCGGGCCGCACAAAAACACCTGCCGCCTGCCGCCTGCTTCGAGATGTTTCGCTACGCTTTGATGGATAAAGCCCGTTTCTCCCTTCCACTGCGGCGAATGCTTCGGCTCAGAGAGGGCGTAATGCATTTGGAAATTCGGCATCTGACTGGCGAGCTGCTGAAATTCCTCCATATACATCACATCCTCCATCGTACGGACACCAAAGAACAATCGGCATTTGCGATGGGGTGACACTTCATAAATGTGGCGAATGAGCGAGCGCATCGGCGCTATGCCGCAGCCGCCGGCAACACAAATCAGCTCTGTTTCAATATCGTCATCCAGAACAAACTCGCCATATGGGCCGGTAAATGTAAGCTCCTGGTCAATCTCGACATTGTGCAGATATGTTGAGCCAAGCCCACCGGGGATAAGACGGACTACGAGCTCGATTTCACTTTTCCTGCCGGGCGGGGAACAGACAGAGTAAGCCCGGACGGTCAGCTCATCTGTCGATGGCACCTCTACCTGAATATACTGGCCGGGGTGAAAAACAATCTCTTCCGGTTCGATTAGCTCCAGGAGAATTTCCCGCGTGTCAAGTGTAAGCATCTTTGCGGCAGTAACGACAGCGCGAAACTGCTGGATATTAAAGTAATCCGGGTGGATATAAAGGACAAGAGCCTGCTTGACTTTGACCTGGCAGGCCAGACGAGTATCGGCGGCGATTTCGGCTTTACTAAGAAACGGCAGCTCGGTCGGCAGAACAGGTCCGCCGCCATCTGATACATTCACCTTGCAAAAACCGCACGTGCCCTGCCCGCCGCAGGCCGAGGGAATGAAAATTCGCTGCTCATACAGCGCATTCAAAAGAGTACAACCGCCATCGACGATGAATGGCTCCCGTTCATTGACGGTAATCCGGCAAGGCCCGTAATCGGCCAGAAACCTGTCGGCAATCAGCAGTAAAGCCGACAAGGAGCCGCCAAGTAACGACAAGACCAGTATTGCATAAATATATGTCATAATTGCTTTGGTGTTACAGGTCCGCAACGCCGGCAAATCCCATAAATGCCATAGCCATCAGGCCGGTAATAATCAAAATGATACCGAGGCCCTGCAGCGGCCTGGGAATATCTGCGTGCTCAAGGCGCCGGCGGAGACCGGCCATCAGGCATATCGCAAGCAGCCAACCCAAGCCGGAGCCAAGTGCATAAGCAGCCGTCTGCACCAGACCAAAATGACGGTCAGGGGCTATCATTAACAGGTTCACGCCAAGGATGGCACAATTGACGGTGATAAGCGGCAGGAAAATACCGAGGTTGTAATAAAGCAGCGGGCTGAACCGTTCGATAACCATCTCCACCAACTGCACGAAGCCGGCGATAACCATAATGAGAACGAGAAACGTAAGGTATGTCAGGTCAATAGCACAAAGCGGTGCGTCCCTGACGAGTACACCATAATAGATGCCGTAATTGAGCACGGCTGTACAGAATGTTACAAACGTTACCGATATGCCCATACCAAATGCGGTGCGCAAATTCCGGGAAATCGCAATGAAGGAACACATCCCGAGAAACTTTGACAGAAGTATGTTATTGGTGAGAATTGCTGCCAGAAAAATGACAGCTACACCGGTGATGGAAAAATCGGGCATAGTCAATGTGCCTCCGGATGTTCTGCGGCATGCAGCCCAGGCCAAACAGCACTAACGACCCAAACGACAATTCCCATCGCCAGAAACGCTCCCGGAGCGGCACCAATAAGCCTGACGGGCAGAAAGCTCTGGCCCATAATATTGTATCCGAGAAAAGTGCCATTTCCGAGCGGCTCGCGAATTATGGAAATTGTCAGCAGAACCAGGGCATAGCCGGAGGCGCTTCCAAGACCGTCGAGAAACGACATAACCGGGCCGTTCCGCATCGCATAACCTTCGCAACGGCCAAGTATGAGGCAGTTTGTGATAATCAGGCCAACATAGGGCCCCAACGCCTTGCTCATATCGAACCACCA
>SDBT01013536.1_pt1 | contig 13067 bp, 17 predicted proteins | sample 2277101 | NCBI WGS metagenome assembly SDBT01 (sample SAMN10404973, study PRJNA504765) | marine sediment metagenome | isolation source: marine sediment core GS10_PC15, 103 cmbsf | place: Arctic Ocean: Southern Knipovich Ridge | collected 2010 | reverse complement strand
AATCATAGCTGATGCAGAAGAAGAAGCACTAACACAAGGAGAACTCTGAAATGGCTGACACGGTAACAGAAACAGAGGACGCTCCAGCCGAGCTGATGGGATCAGAGGATACGACGGAAGTTGATTCTGAAACCGAAGCGAAGCTGAAGGAAGAAAATCTATTTCCTGAAGCCGACACTGGAGGACCGGACTCCGAGACTGACACCGAAGCAACGGGCGAAAGCGAAATCTCTGATGAAGCTCCTGAAGAAGCACCAAAGGAGGACCTGCCAGAGACGGAGCAGACGGCCGAGATAGAGACGCAAGTCGCAGAAGAGCCGCCGTTGGTCTTTGGGAAATACAAGGACAGCGCCGAAGCCGAGCGAGCGCATAGAGAGCTTGAATCGGCATTCACGCAGGGCCAGCAAGAGGCTGCTGAGTTTCAGCGATTCTATCAGCAGTTGCAGGGGCGTCCTGACGGTCAGAAGATATTGGCCGAGATACAGTCGGGACAGGCCTACCGCGAACCGGCGCCGGAAGCGCAGTTGCCGAGCGATCCAGAGGAGTTCCTGAAAGCCTTTGGAGGCAGCCCCGAGGGAGTGCTCGACACGCATTTCGATTCGCGGTATCAGCGAGCGACCGAGCCGCTGGCGCAACAAGTCGAGCAGTTGAGCGGGCAGGTTATGGCCGTGATGGGCCACCTCGAAAAGCAAGTAGCCGAGAAAACGTATGGCGCGGTGGATGAAGAGATGAAACCGTACCTTGAGGCTGTTGACAAGGAACTTGGCCCGAACGCTCCAGCAATACCGCTGGCGATAAAACTGCGGATGGCCCGCGGCGACAGGGCGATGGCGGATGACACAAAGGCGGCGTCTCAACTTGAGCATGAAACAAAAGACAAGGAGCAAACCGACATACTGAAAAAAGAACATCGCGCAAACGCTATTGGCGCGACTGTGGAAAGTGCGGAGCGCGCAACAATTGTCGGCGCAAAGGTTGTCGACTTCGATGGCATGGACGCCGACGAAATGAGGCGCGAACTCGTGAAGTCAGGCGTGAAAGTAGCCAAGCGCGATTAGAAAGAAAGGATAATGGCGCAGACAGACACTGCCACTCTTACCGAAGTCATCATGAAGTACTACGCTCGGAAACTGCTGAAGATGCTGAGGCCCATGCTCGTACTCCACGAGGATGCAGTCAAAAAGCCTCTTCCGCCCCAATCCGGTACGACCGTGATGTGGACACGATTCAAACAGTTCGCCGGGCCGGAACTGCTGTCAGAGGGTACGAGCCCCACGGCGGCAGCCCTGAGCGCGGAGAACGTCTCGACCAAGATCTTCCAGCTTGGTAAGCATACCTTGCTGACCGATCTGATCGAGACAACCGCAATCGATCCGATTGTGGAAGACGCGATAGAGAACATCTCCCTCGCAGCCCGCAAGGGCGTGGACAGCGCGTATGGCCGACTGATCCTGTGGCGCAAAACGTCGATGTCCGCGACGTTGGGTCTGGGAGGCGCGGGCGTAGGGTTTGGCCTTTCGGGAAGCTTAGAATGCCTCTCGGCGGCACAGCTCCAAATTCCGCTCATTCGCAACGGAAGCGGAGCCTGTAGCGTCCTGGCGGTGTCGGGTATCCACTCTTCCTCGACGCTGACCGTGACCCTGCTCAGGCAGGCGCGAAAGCATCTGGAGGCGCGGGACGCTCCGAAGTTCCCAGACGGCACCTATCACGGTGTCTCGCAGCCCGACGCGCTGAACGTGCTCACCGGCACGTCCGGTTGGATCGACTTCAACAAATACACCAACGTGAAGCCCATAACGGGTGAACTGGGCAAAATCCAGAACATCCGGTTCAAGGGCAGCACGAACATGCCGACCATCGAATCGGCCGGGGCCAGAGTCTCGGCTCATGGCGGTGGCACGGTCCATATCACCTACATCTACGGGCCAGGCGCATACGGCGTCACGCAGATACAAAACCTCAAGGGTCGGGAAAACGGCGCGGAGTTGATAATCAAACACTCCAATGCCAACACGATGAGCCAGCCGTTAAACCAGATCAAGTCGAGCATCGGCTGGAAATTCACCGGAGCCGTAAAGGTGCTGAACAACAGTTGCATAATCGGCATCCTGACCGGCAAAGGCGACGACTCCCTGGTAGCCGCGTAATCGGGTGAGCAACTGACGAGGTGAAACATGGCAGCAGTACTCGAAAAAGGTTGGTACAAATGCACGAACAAAGCCAAGGATGAAGAAACCGGCAAACTCGTGTGTCCGAACGCTCGCACGGTCTTCAAGGTGACTACGAACGACGTAGGCCTCCTGTGCGGCTGCGAGCATCGGTTTGTCCCGACCGAAAAACCATAGGTACCCCGTACCACGAACCCGGTGTGAAGGGGCGGGACTGGTCATCTCGCCCCGGATCGCCACCATGAGCTATGGAATCTCAATTAGCCAAATGGGAAACGACATGGCGCGGCCACGAGAAGTTTGCAACGTGGCTGGTTGAGCACATGAATCCGTCCGTGATTGTCGATCTCGGCGTAGGACAGGGGTTCTCGTCGTTCGTGTTTGCCTTGCCGCGAATAGGTAAGGTCTACGGGATCGACTGGTTTGAGTCGCTTGCCACGCTTGCATCGCTCAGGGTACACCGTGAAGAGATGCACCTGGATAATCTCGTGTTCTTGCAAGGTGACATTACATCATTTGGGAAAATATGGAACTGGCCGATAGACATTCTCCATATTGACGCCACGCACAACTACGATGCAGTCAAGAGAGACTTCGAATGGTGGCGATACTTTGTCAAGGATGGCGGCGTGATTCTCTTGCACGACACGATTTCATACGTGCATGATGTCGGCAAATTCTTCGACGAGATCGAGGTCTATCACAAATTCAACATCGAGAAGTCAGAAGGATTGGGCGTACTCTCGAAGTCGAAAAAACTGATCGAAGAGTGCAAAGAATATGCACAAGTTGACTGAAATCGCAAAGAAGATAGGGCACACCGATAAGGTGGACAGTCACGTTTACACCGAGTTCTACGGCCCGTTCCTGAGTCCGCGCAGACTGACCGTGAAACGTGTTCTTGAAATCGGCGTATCGGATGGGGGCAGCATAGCAATGTGGCACAAGTTTTTCCCGAACGCCGAAATATTTGGGGTTGACATAAAGATGAACGGTTCCCCAGTCATCAAGAAACTTAAACAAGAACCGCGTGTTCACCTGTTCAAAGGGGATGCGTATTCACGAAGGTTCGTCAACAAACTGAAGGACTTGAAGTTTGACATTATCCTCGATGATGGCATTCACGATATGCCGTCATGGAAAAAGTTTCTGAAGTTGTATCCTGCGCTCCTCGCCAAAGACGGAATCCTGATGATAGAGGACATATATTCGCCGGAACATGCGGAAAAACTGATAGAAGGGTTCTCCGGCGACAAGGACAGAATGAGCATCATCGACCGCCGAACGATACCGGGAGCATTCAGGAAAAACGTCACATTCACATTTGACGACGAGAGCAAGGAACATCACTTCATCACTAACGAAATAATTCTGGTGTATATGTGAAAACCGTTTCGATCATAGGCAACAGGCCGCAGTTGATGAAGGTCATTCCTGAATTGGCCGACGTGCTGATTTGGACTGGTCAACACTACGACAAGGTGCTGAAGAACGCCTACACGGAGCAACGGGACAGGTGCGGGAAATTTGTGGAGTTGGGGGTCACGACGATAGAGGAAATGGCAAAAGAAATAGAGAGCATTATCGCCCCGATGATGGGGGCAGAATCTTCCTTTGTGACCGTCTATGGTGATACGTCAAGCACTCTTGCGGGGGCACTGGCCGGCAGCAGGTGGACATCCGTTGTCCATGTAGAGGCTGGCTTGAGATGCGGAAATGAATCATTGCCAGAAGAAAGAAACCGGATCGTCGTGGATGCGCTGTGCGATTTCGCGTTTCCAACAACAAATGAGGCCATGCGGAATATTCCTAAGCACAAGCTAGAGAGCGCACTTGTCGTCGGTGACATCATGCAGGAGCGGCTTTGGGAAATATGGCAGACCACAATGCGCCGGCAGATACCGACCAACAAGAACGACAAATGGATTTGCACTATACATCGCGCTGAAAACTCTGCACCTGAAACGATGATGGGACTCATAAAAAATATCAACACGTTTGTCAAGAGGCCGCGCATTTATCTTCACCCCAAGGGTGAACACCTTTTCCGCGACTTTGAAAAGGACAGACTACCGGCAATCGAGAACGCGGTAACTTACTACGAAATGTTGAGGCAATTATGGAATTGCGAAGGCGTAATAACCGACAGCGGCGGACTGTTAAGAGAAGCGGCCTGGCTCGGGAAACCGTGTATTGTTCTCCGGGACGAGTGCGAGTTCCCCGAACTCGTAGAGGCCAAACGGGTGAAACTTGTGGGCCGGTCAGAAGAGGCTCTACGCGACGCGCTTGAGGCAAACGATTGGGGATGCAAGGTAGAACTCAACAATCCCGGCACGACACAGAAAATACTTGACCACCTTGGAATCAAGCGGCGGTTTTTCGGGCCGAAAGAGGTGGAGATAGAACAGGACATCACAGAGGAAAAAGTGGAGGTTTTATGCCGGTAGGAAAGAAAATGTCGCTGGTCATGCCAGCGTACAAGTCGGCCAAGACCATCCGCAAGGCACTTGAGAGCCTCTTCGATCAGGATTACAAGAACTTCGAGGTGCTTGTGGTTCTGGACGGTGAGGACGGATACCGCGACGAAGCGTATAAGGTGGCCCAAGCCGTCGCAAAGAAGGCTGTCACCGACAAACAGATAAAAAGCGGCCAGTACAAGATTTGCGTTACTACCGAGCATGTCGGAGCGTGTGCCGCCCGCAACATGGGCGCAGAGAAGGCTACCGGCGACTACATCAGTTTCTTCTCCTCCGACTTCGTTGCCGAACCGGGGATGCTCAGGCGGTGGATAGAGGCATTCGAGGATAACCCGGACGCCGACATGATATATGGCGGATACAGGTTTTGGGACCAGCCGGGTAAACCCGCAATGTATTCTCAGCCGTTCGACCTGTACGCCCTGACCTGCTACAACTACATCGACGGCGGGTTTCCGGTGAAACGCGAGTGGTGGGAAAAACACAAGTGGGATGAAGATTTCAAGAGTCTGAACGATTGGGAGTGGATACTTCGCATGTGTCTCGACGGTATGAAGCCGGTATTCATCCCCGACTTCACATATTCCGCGCAAACGCCTCAGAGCGGCGGATTGAGTCACGACAGCTCTAAGAACTGGCTTGAACGTGTCGGCCAGATCAAGAAGAAGCACGGTATCCCCGACAGACCGATATCTTTCTGTTCCTTGGACTATCACGAGGAAGCCAGCAAACTCGCAAGGGCAATGGGACAGGACGTGCAACGGAACCCGTCATACAAGCCGAACAACTACAAGCTGGTCTACATGATCGGGTTCAACTTGCAGGCGGCAGACCAATGCGCTGAAATGCTCGGACCGGTTGACGGCGCAAAGAAAGTGATTCACTGGATGCCCGCCGACATAAGGAAACTGAAACAGGCAAAGATTATCGACCTTGAACATCTTGCCGCCAGCTTCAGGGATTTCAAGCTGAAGAGTTTCGCGTGTACGGCTGAAGATGTGAAGTTCCTACAGCATTACGGGTTCAACGTGGCTCTCAGGTATTACTTCGCCTGGAACGGCCTCAGCGTCAACGGTCACGATTTCAAGGCGTGGTTACCGGCGCAAGGCTTCGAGGATGTCGAGAAAGGAATGCCGGATATCCCGATAACTCGCAGCAAGGGAGACGCGACAGCGGAATTACTGCTGGACGCTCCGTGGGGCGAGATAGCCGAGGCGATGATGGCCGGCAAACACGTTGTTACGAACGCGCCATTCTTCGGTGTACGGATGGTGTCGCCGCAAAAGACGTACCCGGAACTGAAAACAGCGATAGTGAACGCTCTACGCGGCATCAGGGGAAAAAAGTACGGAGACCCGTACCTGATGGGCGAATACAAGAACCTCTGCAACGAGCGGAAGTTCAGAAAGGAATTGAAGAAGCTGTGCCGGTGAACACTAAAATTATCGCGGGTACAGGGTGCATAAACGTCAGCACAACTTTCTGGATGGCAACCGAACTTTTGACTGGTGAAATTCTGCCATTGCGCCTGACTTCACAGCGCCTAATAACCGACCAACTGCTGGAAGCGGCTCGGATAGACGTTAGAGAGCTTGTCCGTCAAAGCTTAATGGAAAGACTTTTGCACATTGTTAAGCATTGGCTGGACGCTGGCATGGCACCGAAGGAAGGGGAAGACATAAAAAACCTGACAATTCCAATAAGGACGATATATCTACTGAGACTGACAACAAAAGAAAGGGAGGTTGTTCTTTGATGAAACCTAAAGCCTCCTTCATCTGTCCGACGTTCAACGGAGCGGGATATCTCGCCGAAACCGTCGAGGCTATCCGCAACCAGAAGGTCAAAGAATGGGAGTTAATCATTGTTGATGATGGCAGCACGGATACTACTCCGTTGCTTCTGGACTGGTACAAGAAACAGGACAGCCGCATTCGTACGGTTCGCCATAAGAAAAATAAGGGGACTGTTGCCGCACGTAATACGGGCAATAGGATGGCTTCGACGCCGTTGATTCTCGTGATCGACCATGACGACATCTGCCATATACACCGGCTGAGAGAGACATTGAAACATTTCAAGAAACATCCCGATACCGACATATTCCATGCGGGATGGGTCGAGTGCGACGTTCACGGTATCCCTGCTGAAGAACCGTACAGCCCGATGCACTTGACCAAGAAGAAGTTCAGGGCCGGGAACATACTCTTCTGTCATTCGACGGCGGCATACCCGAAAAAGGTTGCGGAGAACCATCCGTACAGATTCATAGAACGCCGCACAGACGACCATGTAGCACTTGAGGACTGGCTGAACGCGGGGCTGAAGTTCAGGACCTCGAAGAACGTACTGTGCGGCGTGAGACGGCTTCCAATGGGGCAGATGCAGGACATGAGAGCGGCCAAAGGACTGCCGCCGAGTTGGAGGGGATGATGGGTTATTGTCAAAAGTGCGAACAGCTTTATTATGAGATTGGCGTGTACCAAGAAGATCATTGTCCCCGCTGTCGCGGTTTGAAGTACGCATGGTACGACCACATTCCCCTTGGCAGAATAATGGTCTATGCAAAATGAAAATCTTCATCCTACATAGCCTTGTCCCCGGTGTCAGGTATTACCGGACAGTGTTACCCGGTGACGAGCTTTCCTTACAGTTCGGCCACGAGGTCTATTGCGAAGATACGTCCCTACAGGGGCTAGACCAATCCGGTTGGCAAGCAAGGGCACTCGATCCGGCTTTCCACGAGATGCTTGAAAAGGTGATGAAGGGTATAGACGTTCTTGTCGCTCAACTGGTTCATACGCCGCAAGGGTTGGCCGTGTTGGAAGGAATACGCGAGGAGTTCGGGATACCTCTCATAGTCGATGTTGACGACAATGTTGAGGACGTACCCCATTACAATCGGGGCGCAGAAGCCTACCGTCCAAACACGGAGTTGAGCGCGGTTACAACCGATTTGGTGGAGACAGCAGACGCTATCACCGTCACGACCAACCACCTGAAGAGCATCCTCGGCAAGTACAACAAGAACATTCATGTGCTTCCGAACTCCCTGGACTTCGAGCCGTGGAACAAACAAATAGAGATGCCGAAAAAAGGCAAAAACCAGATACGCATCGGGTGGATGGGCGCACAGACGCATGAGGACGATTTCAGGTTGTTCATCCCTGCGATCGAACAAATTCTCCGCGACTACAAGAACGTGCATTTCTACTGTGTCGGCGGAGTGCCCGAATGCGTCCATGCGATTGACCACAAGAGAATACACAAGAAAAACCTGTGGTACGACATTCTGTATTATCCCGCCCGGATGAGGCAATGGCAATTCGATATCGGGGTTGCTCCCTTGCGAGATAACGCGTTCAACCGGAGCAAGAGCAACCTGCGGTGGCTGGAGTATTCGGCAATGGGCATACCTGCCGTCGTATCGAGTGTAGAACCTTTCAATATGTCGGTCGTAGACGGCAAGACCGGGTTGTTCGCCTATGAGACGGAAGAATGGTACAAACAACTGAAGCGGCTGATAGAGCATGAGAACCTTCGTCACCGGATAGGCAGAGCCGCAAACCGGGAAGTGAAGAAGAGCTTCGATATCAAGACAAACGCAAAACTGTGGGATACCGCGTATAAGCAGGTTCTGAAAAAGGTGAAGGTGAAAGCATAATGGCTGTCCATCTCGTAAACTTTGAGTTCATGCTCGACCAACTCAGGGATAATCTTGAGGTCGAAGATGGCGACAGGTATCACACTACCCCGAGCCTGAAACGCTTTATCAACCTCGGTATCATCGAGATGGCGAGACGGACAAAGGTTGTGTTGAAAGTCAAGTTTCTCCATCTGTCGGCGAACGTCGCACGGTACACCTGCCCGTCATCCTGGTTATACGGCCAGAGTAAACAGGTCTTATACCTGAGAAGCGGCAGCCTGTCCGGGTCGCAGTACCCGCTCAAGAAACTCGACCGCCGCACGTTTCAGTCCACGATGGCGGCTGTGGATACTACCCTGTTCGGCGAGGTGGCTTACGGCGCACCGCCACCAGGTTCGCCGCTGAACTATCTCCTTGATGGCACCGTGATCGAGTTTCGCCCAATCCCGACAGCGACGGTAGCAGGGTCAAACCGTATCTGTTTCAAGTTCCCCGGTATCCCCGACGCCATGAGCGCCCTGAGCGCTGTGCCGGAGATACCTTTGGAACACCGGATGGTGCCGGTGACATACGCGACGCATTTAGGGGAGAAGAAAGACAAGAACCCGGAAAACAAAGCCACGTTCAAGCAGTTTGAGCGTGAATGCGCTGACATCGAAGCAGATATCAAGTGGGCCGACCAGGAAGAACCGCCCTCGATGTTGCCAGAGGATTATTTTGATGCGTCAAATTGGGGAATCGTGTAATGCCTAGGACGCTCCGCCAAGAAATTATGAAGTATTACGCTCTTCGTCGGTTCGATGGCGGGCTGAACAATCTTACCGATGGACTGCTGGCCGACAATCAGGCAGCGGAGATAATCAACTTCGATTTGGCGACACGGGGGAGCATCAAGGTTCGCAAGGGGTTCACGAGACTTAACGCAAGCGCGATGGTTCCGAGTTCAGGCGCGATGTCCGCCACAAGCGCACCGATACGGGGTATGACGCGGTTCTACAACAGCACCGGCTCAAACGAGTGGGTAGCCTGTTGTTCCGGGCGGATACATTACGGCGCGTCGATAATGAGCGCATTCCTCGCCCAACCCATGACTGTAGACGCCGATATGGAGTTCTGCGTGTTCAAGGACACCCTGCTGATGATTAATGGTGCAGACAAATTCAAGACCAAGTTACAGGGGAGCGGCGACTGTTCCGCATGGACGGGTGCGCCTGTGCTGTCACTGGTTATACCTTGGCAGGATCGGTTGTGGGGCGTGCCAACGGCCAGCGCGCATATGGTCAGACATACGTCGGCGGCAGGCTCGATAGACGGATGGGCCGCTGCGGACAACTTTATGGTCGGCAGACAGGATGGCGGCGATATCGTTGCTCTGGCAGTGTTCCAGGGCAGCCTCGTGATTCTCAAAACGACAGGCATCTACGTGCTGACCGGGACACACCCGGAGAACTACCAACTCGACCGAATGACCAAGCACGGCTGTATTTCAAGGCGGTCTGTGATTGTCGGCGATAACGGAATTATTTATCTTGCGCCTGACGGGGTGCGCCTGTTCGATGGGATGCAGTCAGTCCTCTTATCGGAGAACGAGAAATATTGGGTGGACATCCTTGGTGCTATAAACATGGCGAAAGTCAACAACGTCGCCGCGACCTACTTTGACCGCAAATATATCTTGGCCTATGACGACGTTGCGGCGGGAGTGGTACGAAATAATTATACCTTTGTCTACAACTTTCTGACTGATTCATGGACGAAATACACTCTCCCGGCCAACGTGTTCTTCAAGACGCTTGGCTCGAACGAAGAGCTTGACCTGTACTTCGGGAGCAGCGTAAGCGGGTACATCTACAAGATGTTCAACGGCCAGACTGACGACAACCCGGCTGCGATAGCGGCGAACCGCACGGCTTCAGGATTAGCCATATCCGCACAGTACAAGACAAAGGCATTCAATTTCAGCGACCAATACAACGACCTGAGCGTAACCGATAAACAGTTTCGAATGGTGCTCGTAGAGGGCGGTATCACGTCCTCATTTATCGGTGTTTCCGCAGAATTGGATTCGGGAAAAGGTATTAAACAGAATTGGAAGATACAGTCAGAAGCAACGGGGGGATTCCTGTTGGGCTCGGGCACGGGTGCAGGCGTTCTTGGTCATACCATGTTGGGAGCGCGGCTTGCTAATCTCGACAGCCAACAGAGCTTGCCCGTAGCGGCACAAGGCAAGACCATATCGCTAAATTTCGGCTCACGGCGAAGGGGCCAAGTGGCGGAAATTAACGTTGCAAAAATTGGCTGGCGGAAAAAGAGAGTGGGGGGATAAATGTGGGTCTGATAACTAGACTGAAAACATGGGCCGTAGAATACTTAATTCCAGCCGATCTGAACGCGGAGTTCGACCAACTTGTAAACACCATCAATGCGCTTGGCAACGCCAACTGGTCGGCGGCGGGTGTGGATGATCTTGACGGGCAAAAGGTGAATGTCGAGACAAACGCGACCTTCCTTGCGGAACATTCCACTGCCGGCGGACATGACGCTTTTGCGAATTGCAACGTGGACAATGGCCGCGTCTATAGGAACGTGGCCGCTCCCGACAGTAAGGTAGACATCGTTTTCGACCGCATAACGCTTTTCAGTTCCGACACGATTACTACCCGGTTGCGGAAGCTGGTACAGGATACAGGCGCAACGACGCTCGTTGCCGACATCGACGCCGCGAACGGTGTAAACGCTCTGGATACCGGATCGGTCGCGGCCTCGACGACTTACTACGCTTGGGTGATCGACAAGTCAACTGCGGACGCAGAGGCATCGCTGTTATCGCTGGCGGACACGATAGCGGGTCTAACACTCCCAACCGACTACGACCGTGCATTGCTTGTGGGAAGCGTGGATACGGACAGCGACAGCGATTTTCTTACCCCGAAACCTATCCCTGGCGTCGGCACAGCGGAAGATGATCTAGACTTTGCCGGCGATGACGGGTATTACCGTTTTGGCAACGGCCTGATAGTCCAGTGGGGAACATATACGGACATAGACAGCGGCGGCACAAAGACAATAACATTTGAACTGGAATTTCCCCATGCCTGTTTTGCCGCTTTCCAGTCGCAAGATTCAACGTCCAATTATGTCAATTCCGTTGAAGATGTTACCACTACGGGGCTGAAGATAAAGCGACATAGCGACGCCTCGGACAACGTGAACGGGTATTGGTTTGCGATAGGGCACTGACCGATGGCAAGAGACGCGGCAACACGCAAAGATTTGCAACAGATAAAGAACCGACAACTGGACTTCAACCCGGAGATACGGGCGGGTGTAGGCCCAACTGACACAGATGTAAAAGGCGTGGACAACGCACAGATATTCCTGTCGGCTGGCGTTATCCACTTTGGGATAAGGATAAACGGCGTACCTTTTCACGCCGCGATGACAAGCGCAGTTTAGGGGAGATGATGAGATGTTGCTCAGTACTGCTATAGGTTTAGGGCTCGGCGCTGGTAGCCTAGCCACCAGCATCTATGGTGCAACTAGGGGCGGGCCTGGCTATCCCGATCCTGTCAGGTATACCAAAAAGCTCAGGTTCGGGAAGGATGTAAAACGGGCCTTGCAGCCGGGCATGATTGGCGCGTGGCGGCGCATGATGGATAGCGGCGGAGTGCCGTACATGCCCGAACTTTCCGATGAAATCAACAAGGCATACGCGGGGGCACAGGCGGACCTGTCGAAAGCGGGATACGGCGCGGACGTGACGGCGGGGATACGGTCGGACATGGGCATACGCGGGGATATAGCCGGAGACACCCTGAGAGGGGCTGTAGGCGTACAGGGGGAGACGAACATGCTGAATACGGCAGGCCAACAGGCGGGATACCTCGGGCAACTGACGGCAAGAAAAAAGCAGTATGGAGTCGGCAGCCCCACGCCTTCGACCGGGGGCACGCATTGGACTCAACTGATGCAGCCCATCGCCAACTTCGGCAGGCAGGCTTTAGCCGCGATTCCGGGCAGACCGGCGCTTACCCCTGCACAGATGGGGTTGATGGGGCCGGGCGCAAGTTGGGCTGACCCGTTCGCAGGAGCCAGAACATTTTAGTGACCAGGGGGATTCTAAAATGAGCATGTACGCATCCTTTGAGCCGCCGAAATATGGCAATGTGCGCGGCAAATTGAACCCGATGATGTGGGGCCAGCTCAACGCTCAGATGTCGGGGGAACCGACAGCCGCAGATTGGGCGGCTCGGGTGGCCGGAATGCAGGGTATCGGGCAGGGATTCAAGGACACGCTCAACTTTGCCAAAAGCGATTATGCGGGCCGCGGCGTATTCGATAGCGGCTGGATGGGACAGGAACACGGGCGGCTCCTCAACCAGAAAGCGGGGCAGGAAGCGGGCCTTGTGAACCAGTTCTGGAACAACATTATGATGCGCCAGATGCAGGCTACCGGGATGGCCGGGAACGTAATCGCGGGAGCAAGGGCTGGCAGCGGCAGATACACCTGGGAGGGGTAGACGATGCCGAACATTCTTGGAGCATTGGGAAACGTCGGGAAATTCGCTGGTGAATGGGCGATGAACATGGGCGATCCGCAGAGGCAGCAGTTTCAGAGGAACATGGAACTGCAAAGGATGAAGTATATCCTTGAAGGCCAACGGGACAGCGCCCTCAATCGGGCCGCTAGGGAAGAGATCCGGATGCAGGGCGAGCGGGATAAGACGACACAGCAATATAATACGATGAGGGATGCCAATTTGCCCTCGTGGGCGC
>SDBT01013535.1_pt1 | contig 13068 bp, 18 predicted proteins | sample 2277101 | NCBI WGS metagenome assembly SDBT01 (sample SAMN10404973, study PRJNA504765) | marine sediment metagenome | isolation source: marine sediment core GS10_PC15, 103 cmbsf | place: Arctic Ocean: Southern Knipovich Ridge | collected 2010 | reverse complement strand
ATGAATAGGATTGACCAGCACAGAGAAGCTAACCTAAGTGCCTTTGTGTTTGACTTTGGAAAGCCTAAGATAGATGAGAGAAATTTTGGAGGTTATTGGAAGTAAAAAATGAAACCATTAAATATAAGTTTTCGTGTTCCTAAAACAGAAAGCAAAGATAGCAAGGTTGAGTTTTGGCGTGGCGAGATAAAACGTGCCCTGGACTTTAGGCGTTACTTTGGAGACTCCGATGCCTGGTTAGGTAATAGAGACTGGTATAGGCACAACTTTTCCAACGTTGTAAACTATAACCTAGTCTACTCCTCTATTGCATCTGAGGCTCCTTCCGTTCTGTTTAACTTTCCTCACATAAATGTAACGCCCTTACGTCCTGGTGTAGAGGCTTTTGCCTATGTCATGGAGGCCGTTGACAACAGGCTAGTTTATCAACAACACCTAGGAGACGAGTGTAATGATATCCTGACTGACATAGGAACCTGCGGAACTGGTTGTATGGTTCTAGGATATGATAGCCAATATGGCTACTCAATGAAAACCGAAGGAGCAAAAGAAACAGGAGAGACCTTCTCCCAATACTCTAAGAAAATGGTCAAGCTAGAGTATGAGTCTACCATAAGGAGAGGAATGCCATGGGCTCTACGGACTCTCCCGGATAACTTCCTTGTTCCTTGGGGAACATCGAGATTCAGTGAGACTCCTTGGTATGCTTTTAGAACCTCACGTCCTATTAGAGACGTTAGGGCTGATGAGAAATACATAGGATCTGCAAGGAAAAGAATACAGCCTTCACTATACGGGAGCAGGATAAACCCTGTTGTTGACAGAAATGACAAGGGTACTCTCCCAGACGAACTACAACCAGTGTATATGTGGCAAATCCATGACCAGAGATCCAAGAAAACTTATCTTCTTGCGGACGGCTGTGATGAGTTCCTTCGCATAGAACATGATGATCTCCAGACTGTCTTGGGCCTACCTGCTGAGACAATCTCCTTTATAAAAGACCCTGTGTGGTTCTGGGGAATCCCAGAGTTAAAATATTTTAGTGGACACCAGGCGGAGATAAACGAAGTAATTGAGCAGAGGAGAATGTTTAGGAAAGCTGCTATGCTTAGGTTTGCTTACATAGAAGGTGCTATTGATGAAATAGAAATGCAGAAGCTCCTGGGACCTTCTCCTACTATGGGCATAATGGTTAAGAGAGCCATGGCAGGAAAACTCGACGATGTTATTAAATTCTTTAATATTAGTATTCCTCCAGATTTCACAGAACTAAAGAAAGATTTGCTGGAGGACGTAAAGATAGTATCTGGCAAGGGTGAAAACTACATGGGGAGACAACTAGGCAAGACACATATCACAAAATCTGAGACTGACACCGCAGCAGCCCGTGCAGGAAGTAGAGACTACAAGAAAAGAGAAACTATGGCCAGGTTCATAGAAAGGATTATGACCAAGCAAAATGAATTGATTTATCGGAACTGGTCTACAAAGCGTGTGGAGCAAGTTATTGGCCCTGATATGGTTTCGTATTGGGTAGAGTTTTCAGGAGGAGATATAAAGTCTGATTATCTTCTCCGTGTGGCGGTGGAGGACTTGGCTCCAATTACACGGGAAACCAAGATCCAAGAAGCCAGAGAGTTATTGGAGCTATTTATGAAAGACCAGGTCTTTCAGCAAATGTATCCAGACGCAGCCATGCAGCTTAGAAAGACCCTTCTGACTCAATATGGGTGGCTGAACTTTAGACAATTCGAACCTAAGGCTGGTGTTGGTGCTAATCCCCAACAACCAATGTCTTTAAACCAATTTGCAGGACAATTCCCTGAGATGCGTAAGCAAGGGGAGAACCTATTTGCGAAGGCGGGGTAGATGTTGAAGGTAATCCTTGTCAAGTGGATTGATGCTTTCTATGATGGTGTATGGTTTACTACCAAGGAGGTATCCGAGCAAATAGATTTTATTATTGAGGACGTTGGATTTTTAATTGAGGAAGGTGACAAATATCTTAGATTCGGTACTTCTTGGAACGAGGAAACCAAGAGATGGAAACATATTCATAATATATTAAAAGTAAATATAATAAGCAAGAGGATCCTAAAATAGCATGATCCTACATGATTTTAAATGCGAGGAGTGTGGATGCAGATTCGAGGAAATGGTTGAGTCTGGTGTGAACCACATGGAGTGTAAGAACTGCGGTGGAAATGCCAAGAAGGAGTTTAACATGTCTCCTTCTCTTAGAGTATGGAAACCACAATTCGTACCTCACATAACCAAAGAGCCAATTTGGATAGAGAGCGAGGAGCATTTAGCAAGAGAGTGTGTTAAGCGATGGACACCTTGGAACAAGCCGTGGCCGGATCACCTAGATGGATATGGACATATAGGTATTCCGAACGATATAAAGTATGATGGAGCCGAGGGATATCCGAGTAAGGAGGAGTTATGCCAAAAGAAAACAAAGCGATTAATGGAAAAGGTGGAGAAGGCTCGCCTGGCGAAGGGGCGGGGGCTTTAGAGTCAACCTTAAAAGAACTCATTGATGGTATGTCAACTGTCAAAGGGGTGGTCGGCGACTTAGCTACTAAAGTTTCAGTAATGGAACAATCACAGCAGGAGAATCAAGAGTTGGAAGCGGTCTTACGAACTATGAATGTAGGAGAGGAGAAAGGGAAATCCACTCCTCCTATCAAACCTGTTGCAGTTGCTGGCCAAGTAGACTTTGAGAAGATGTCAAAGGGTGAGCTTGTCCAGTATATTATGCAAGCTACAAGCGGAGTAGATAAATCCAGGATAGACGCACTAGAGGCAAAGTTGGAATCTGGGATTGGAAGTCTCCAAGTCGAGCAGATAAAAAGCAAGGATGAGGACTTCGAATCCAAAATCAGACCAATTTCCTTTAAGCTATCCAAACAATACCCGAATATGTCCATCCCCGAAGTCTATGAGATTGGCAAGGCTAAATACCTAGCCTCTCAGCACTCAGACTTGTTAAAGAAAAGTGAGGATGCTGAGACAAAGATTAAGGAGTTGGAGTTAAAGGTAAAGGATGGAGAGAAACCTGGATTTTTCACTGGAAGCGGTGATGGTAACGAAGCGGAGAAGATGGATCCCGACGAGGCGTTCGAGAAGGCATGGGCTGATTCTTTTGGTAAACAAGGTTCTCCTGAGTAAAGGAGATGGCGTATGACTTTCACAGAAACCGTTGATACCTTATATACCCATACTCTTACAAACAGGAAGAAAGAGATGATTAACAACATCTTTGATGCTACTCCCTTTTGGGATCAACTCAATAGGGTTGGTGGTATCATAAGATGGACTGGTGGACGTTATCTTGAGATTCCTGTTATTAAGGGTAAGAACCCTACGGGGGCTTGGCTGGATGAGGATGGTACTGTGAGTCTTGCTGACTTCGATCCGGATACTTTGATCAGATATCCTTGGGCTTATTATGCTATTAATCACACCAGAAAGTGGGTCAATGACCAGAAAAACTCTGGCAAGGCTGCTTTGAAAAGGATGATTGACAGTAAGATTAAAACTACTAATCTGACCATGATTGACGATTTTGAGGAGTTTCTTTTTGCTAAACAATCCGGGCTGAGTCCGTATGGGCTACAGGATGCCGTGTACCATACTGGTAGCGGTGGCTTAACAACCAATACTTATCCTTCTGGACACAGTAGGTCAACCTATAGCTGGTGGGCTAGTCACTATAAGGATTCTTCTTCTCCAGCGTTGGTCAACCTTGTTGACGATGCAACGAATTTGTTTAATACAATTTCGCAGGGTCGAAGAATGTGGGAACCCACCATGATGATAACCACTCAAACTGGTTTTGAGCTTTTCTCCAGGTCTATCGAGCAGAAGTTTAGAATTGTTAACCAGCTAAAAACTGGGGATTTAAAATTTAAGAACATTGAGTTTTTGGGTGTTCCTATCTTTTTCTCTCCTCAATGTGGTATTGATAGCACATATAACGAACCTTGTTATATGATAAATATTAATAGCATGTACCTGGTGATCGATCCTAACTACGATTTTGCTGATACTCCTTGGAAGGAGACTATAAACCAACCAAACACTAGGGCGATGCAAACTTGTACAACACTCCAACTCGTTACAGAAAGAAGTAAAAGTCTGGGCGTGTTGGTCAAAATAGCTAAATAAGGGGGTGGGAAAATATGGTTACTACAAATAGAATGTGCTCGACAGATGGACATATTCCCATCTTGGATGATATCTACAGCGAGAGTTCGACCCAGAAGGCCCCTCTAGGAACAAGGATGGCCTGGGCTGATGGTAGGATTTACAGGTATTTTCAAAATGGCGGATCTGCACAAGCCGCAGGTAAGTTAATGCAACAGCCAACACTTCTTGTTGGTTGGGATAATGCGATTAAACCAGCGGCTGCCTACGGTATTGGAGCGACTCAGATTGGATGTAGTGCTTCAATAGGAACAACGGTTGTCGACACCAATATTGAAGTAACTGCCTGCGTAGATGGTTTTTTTGGTGTTAGATCTGGTGTTGGATTCGGTAATCAGTATCAGATTAAAGACCATACAGCTATCAGTAGCAACAGTGCTTTTACTATGAATCTATATGATCCGTTGCTGACAGCACTTGTTGCAACAGCGTCTTGTTGCCTTACAAGAAACCCTTATAAGGACTTGATTGTTTCACCAGCGTCCCCTACTGGTGCTATTATTGGTGTTGCAACTATTATCCACACAGCAGATTACTTTGGGTGGTGTCAGACTTGGGGCATTGGATTAGGAATGGTTGATGCAACCTATCCTGTAGTGGCAGGAGTTGCTCTCCAAAGAAGTATTGCAACTGCAGGTTATGTATCTGCCCTTTCTTCCGTAGCTACTATGCATGGTGTAGTCGGAGAAGCTGTTTATGGTGGGGGTGCCGATATATTAGCTCCCGTTATATGGAAAATTAGTCCCTAAGGAGACGTTATGAAGATTTTGGTTGCGAGTTGTGTAATTGACTACAACCAAAGAGGTTCTGATGGTAATGCGTTCGTTCCATCCCTGATTAAGATGTTCCAGGGGTGGGACGGGCCTCCTGATGAACTTGAGTATTATGAGGTGTGGAGGGTAGCACTTCAAATGGCTCAGGAGAGTTGTGTTAGGCATGCTCTAGCAAATGACTTTACCCATATGTTGTTTATAGAGGATGACACAACAGCGATACCAAAAGGAGCTCTTAGGAAGTTAGTTAATCACGATAAGGATATAGTGGCAGCGTATGCGTATGCTAGACACTTTCCACACTTTCCTACAATATTCAAAAAGAGGGAGGAACATATAGATGTTCCATGGACAGACTTTCTTGGTCCTGGTAGTATCTTAATCAATCCCCACACCGGACTAAGAAAAGTAGACATGGTGCCTTTTCAATTTACACTCATTAAAACTAATGTATTTGAGAAAGTACCCGAACCTTGGTTTGAGTTCTTTCTAAAACTAGGTGGGCATGGAGCCACGGATCAATTCTTTTCTGAGGGATGTATCCAGGCTGGTATTGAGTTGTGGTGTGATACAGATATAATAGTAGAACACGCAGGAGTTAATGAAAACACTGCTGGGTTTTATGTTTGGAAGAAAGTAAATAAGTACAATTTAGGAAAATGGATGCCAGCTAGTGCAATTCCGTTTATGCAAGGAGCTGGTATAAATGTAGTGGCAGAGGAGATAAAGGATGTACATAGCGAGGTGCACGAAGTGTCAGAAGATAATGGGGGCAGTTAGAGACCCTTCAAGATTCACATGGTTAAGGTGTATGGAGTGTGGGAATCAGAATAATATCTTACATTGTATTGATCCTAATGAACATTATGAGCACCCAAGTGAAAAGATGGTTAATGAGCGTGAGGCTGATCTTCATGCTGATGCCACGAGAAATATAAAGGGAATAACTGGCCGATGAAAATTACATTTATATACCCTGCGATGGGGCTTTGTGGTTTTGAGAGAGAAGGACGGAGTCTACAATTTGGAGGTGAGGATTGTTGGATTTCTCATGGACTTTCTGGCGTGGCAAATGCCGCCTCTAGTGTTGCCGATGTTAGTTTGATTGATATGAGAACACTTAAAAGTTGGAAAGAATTTGGAGACAGGCTAGAAGAGTCTGATTGGTTTGGGTTCTCTGTTAGTACCTTAAATTATGAAATTACACTAATAGCAGTTGAGGTGTTACGTAGGAAATTTCCACAGGCTAAAATAGTAGTAGGAGGATTTGATCCTTCTATGTTTCCAGAAAAGTATGAGTGGGCGGATAAGGTTATACAAGGAGAGGGAGAACAGCAAATATTGGATTTATTGTATGATGGAAGTAAGGATACGCCTCATTCTATGTGGATTGATAGAGACCTATGGAATTATAAGAAAGAACTAAATTGTCCTTTTACTCCTTGCATGGAAGCTCCAATGGTCACTATGATAGCAGGAAGGGGCTGCCCTTATGATTGTGCTTATTGTCAGCCTGCAGAGAGAATAGTGCATAAGAAGTATTGGGTTAGGGAATGTAGTGATGTCTTAGAAGAATTGGACTACTTAAAAGCCAAGTATAATTTTAAGTCTGTATTGTTTTGGGATGATACATTTGCTTTTAATAGGAATTGGGTGAGTGAGTTTTGTAAGGGGTTCAAAGAAATAGGAGGCCAGTTGGTAATAAATTGTAGAGCGGATATTGTCTCCGAAAACGAAGATATGATAAAAGAGTTAAAGGACGCTGGACTACATATGTTGTTAGTGGGGATAGAGAGTGGAAGCCAGAGGTTGTTGAATTTAATCAAGAAGGGAACTAGAGTCAACCAGAATGTTAAGACTTCCCAAATTTGTAAAGAGCTAGGTGTGAAATTATTTGCAACCTTTATGCTTGGGTTACCGACTGAAACAAGTGCGGAATCTCTCTCAACAATACAACATATCCAAGATCTCAAACCAGATTATGGATTACCCTTTTACTACACTCCGATTCCTGGTACGGACTTATATGATTATTGTAAAGGGAAGGATTTATTGTCTAGTGAAGAGTGTACGATTGAAAGGACAGGGACGTTTAATAGAGTGTTAAAGAATGTTGATTACGATTTTCTAGATAGATATATTGGGCGGGCTAACTTTCACTTTGATAATAAGGAACTAGGTGCACCTAAAGTAGGAACTTTTGAGAAGATTCAATAATTGAAACATGTTAAATGGAGGAAAGAAGATGGCATTAAAAGACGAAGCAATCGAGGCAATATGGAAGGGACACGCTAATTTTTTAGACGAGATTGGCACCTCTATAGTAACTCCTAATGCTGCGAGAGACGCAGACTTTATGCGGCAACTTGTCTATGATACTGCTGCCGATGATTGGTATATCCATGTAGGGGCGACTGTAGCTACCCAGACTTGGACTAAGGTAGCAGGATGACCAGACTAGAACTAGAAGCTGAAATCAGGGCTGCTCTTGGTGGCAGAGTTAGTGACGATGAGACGGTTAAGCTCACGGTTGGAGGTTCTGCCTATTACCTAGTCCACAAGTGGATCAACAGAGCCATGAGGAGAATTGCCAGAAAGGTGGACTTCGATGCACTTAAGGAAGAGGACACCTCGCTATCCACGTCTGACGGTGTTGAGTATGTAAGTTTTGGCACGAACTGGAAGATAATAGAGAGGGTTCGCATAATAGACGGGGCAAACTCCCACGAGGTTGCTTATAGGCCAAAGTCATGGATGGATAGGTATTATCCAAATCCTGCCTCTGACTCTGAGGGCAAGCCGGAGTATTTCTATGGTACAGGGAAAAAGATGTATTTCTATCCTATCCCTGATACCACTTATACTCTCCATTGTGATGTGAGGAAGTGGCCCGCAAACCTTACTGGAGATAGTAGTGAACCTGATTTCGGTGATGACTTGGTGGACGACATCATTATAGAGTTTGCATTAGGCTTTGGGTTTGCGACGTTTGGGGAAGTCTATAAGAAGGATGCAGACTTCCATTTTAGAAACGGCGAGATAATGTTAACTGAGGCATACTCCGCTGATGTTTATCAACCTGCACATGAACCTGTGTTTGAAGGATTTGTGTCGGGGAACATTAGGGGTGGTAACGCATTGGAGCCGGGGAGTATCCCGGATGGAACAACTAGACCTTATAGGTGGTTAAGATGACATTTCATGTAGATAAACCAGCAGGAGGGGATGATATTACTGCTGCACTCGCAACAGCCTTGCCAGCAACTTTGAAGCACTTGAAGGACGCAATAAGTCAGGAGCATGAGTGGAGTGATACTACTGCTTCTACTAGTGTCCATAGTGAAGGTGGTGGAAAATGCTTTGTTAATAGCTGGGCGAGTAGGCAGACTTCTGGATGGGCTAAAGGCAGATTGTTTTATTGTACTGACCATGACAAGTTGTATTATGATGATGGTACTGAGTGGCTTGAGTTGGATTTAGGTGGGAGCCTATTGGCGTTGTCTGGTGGTACAATGTCTGGTGTTATTGCTATGGGAGCCAACAAGATAACTGGCCTTGGTGCTCCGGCTGCTGGCACGGATGGTTGCACAAAGAGTTATGCCGACTCTATAGTTGGTGCTGGTGGACTTCATGCTGCTAGCCATACGGATGGAACTGATGATATTCAAGGTGCTACGGATAGCCAAAAGGGTGTAATGACTGCTGCGGATCATATTTTAACTACCCAATATTGGAAAAGAGCATTTTTATTTGGAGGGATGTAAGATGGTGGAAACAGTAAAAAGATTAGGAGCAATTACCGTAACTGCAAATACTGACACGGCACTTTACTTGGTTGGAGCAAGCACATCAGCAGTTGTGTCAACCATACAGGTTTGTAATATTGGTTCTACTGATAGGACATTCAGAATAGCCCATGTTAATGCTGGTGGGGTTGGTGCTGTGGCGAATGAGGATTACCTTTACTACGATTGCACAATAGAGGCTAATAGCTCAGCCTCCTTTACACTAGGCATAGCTATGGCAACCGCTGATACCTTGTTGGTAAGAGCTAATCATGCCGAGGTGGTATTTCTTTGTTGGGGGGTAGAAATCACATGACTATAACATCATTTCCTGGTGGAGCAAAAGCGGTATATTTTCCTGGTGCTGGTAAGTTAAGGGTGGAGAGTATACAATCTGGAACGGTAACTATAGATAATGGTAATACTTCCGGTACGGATACTATAAATTCTGTTGATGTGAATAACTCAATTATTTTATTTGTTGGTTGCACAATCGCAGAGGGAGGATCTCAGTTTTTTCATACTATTTCTAGGGTAGTATTAACTAATGCTACAACTATTACAGCGGAAAGAAGTGGTTCGATTGGGGAAGCTATTGCTGGTTATGTAGTCATTGAGTTTTTCTCTGGAGCAATTAAAAGTATCCAAAGAGGCAACATTGCAATAGGGGCTGCAGATACCACAGAGACGGCCACCATAACAGCCGTAAATGCAGCAAAGTCTGCTGTTTTTGCTCTGGGTATTGCAGCTGCTACTGGGTCCGAACCCGCTGATACTCTTGCTAGGTTGGAATTAACCGACGCTACTACTGTCACGGCGACTAGGGTAGGAAATTCTGGTACCTCTACTATTGGTTATCAGGTTGTGGAGTTCTATTAATGTAAGATGAAAACCTTATCTCCTACAGAAACATTCATGTTGCTAATGACTAAGGAGTCTATTGGGAGACTTATTAGAATCGAAGGATGTCTTAGCTTACTAGGGAATGAATGTCCAGGTAATGAGGATGTGGATACAATAGCAATAGAGGTAAAGAAAGTAATTGAGAGTTTGGAGAAGATTGAAAAAACTTTGTCTGGGAAGGAGGATTAGCCATGGGTAAGATTAAGTTGTTTGCATTAATGATTAAGTTAATACCTGTTATTATTATGATAATGGGAATGGTAAAAGATGCCAAGGAAGAAGATAGTCCTAATGGCAAGGAAGTCTCATGGGATGAGATAGCAGAGATTATACAGGTTGCTAGTAAGAGGATTTACAAGATAGTAACTGGGGAGGAGCTTAAAGAATGAGGATACTAATAGCAATACTTCTTGTGTTAACCTTATCCCTTCCTGCCATAGCAGATGAAGGTGATATCTGGCTATGGAAGTCCCATGGCTTTGACTTCCTTGGCTATGAGCTTCCTGTGTGGTTATGGGAGATATGGCTAGGAAAGGAGATATTTGTCCATGCTGATTACGAAGGGGCTGACGGGATATTATATACATCAATTCAGGGGAGAGGAAGTGCAACCTCTACAGTGCGGAGGAGAAACGAACAGTTTTACTCAGGAATCTGTCTCTCTTACGAGTTATCTCCTAGACAGGTGTGGCTGGTATCAACTGCTGCTTCCCAAGAAGATGTACAATATGACTATTGGAAAAACTGGGGGATGGTACTGGATATGATGTTTGGAGATAGTGATAGGTTCTTTACTAACTTACTGGGTAATAAGAGCGATAAGTTCCTAGTATGCTCCGAGGCAGTTGTCAAATGGTTTGAAGGGAATGGGATAGTAGTCTCAAACAGACCTTACTATGAATCAACCCCAAATGATATTTATGAGTGGAGGCCACAATGAAAAGATTATTTATGGTAATTGCTTTAATTCTACTTTACGCACCTTTGGTCTTTGGCTTGCCAGGTGTGAAACAATGGAAGGCAGTATGGGATGCAAACACTGAGGCAGATTTGGCGGGATATTATTTCTATTGGAGAATACCGTTTGGAGAATTTAATGATGCGAATAGGGTTGATGTTGGGCTTGCTACTGAGTGGGCTCTTGGTGATGTACCTTTTAGTTCTATCTTAGCAATAACAGCCTATGATACATCTGGGAATGAGGGGGATTATAGTGATGAATACCCTTTCGACAAAGATGGTATAGCTCCGGGTGCTGTAGGTGGTCTACGGATAATCGAAGAATAATGAGGATTGAATGGTGATGAAAAAACTTATAGGTATAATTTTGATAATGGCATTTGTATTTATACCGAATGGGTATTGTGCTACTGAAACATTCTACGTTTGTGAGGGGGGTGATGGTACTTTGCCCGAAACTGCTACCTGTGGGACTGCTTATGATGCTGCTGATTTCAATACTGCTGGTAATTGGGATACCGATGATTCCGATGATGGAAAGATAGGTCCCAACGATGATGTGGTATTTATGGATGATGGGGGAGACATAAACGTATCATCTACAAATGGTTTTGAGCTACAACAAAGTGGACTATCTGGCAAACCTATTACTATTATAGCACAAACTGGCGATACTCCTGTTCTTAAAGGGTATGTAACTTATACTACTTGGGCGAATGAGGTCAATAATGTCTATTCCTCGTCAACTGGTGCTCCTTCGGCAAGTTGGAACGCAAATATGGTGTGGGAGGATGATGCTAGATTAACTTACGTTGCGTGGAATACCAATATTGCTACAACTGAACCAGCTATGAGTGCTGGAACTTGGACGAAAGCAGCACCAGCAGCAAACAAATATTATGTTTGGGCAACAGACGATGCTGATCCTGATACTCATACTATGGAAGTAGATTATGTAGATTATGTCATTAATACAATCAATATGGATTGGATAATTATTGATGGCCTTACAACTGAGAAATCTAAAAATAGTGGGATCAGGGTAATTACGGGAAGTGATAATTGTATAGTTAGAAATTGCACAGCTATTGACTCTCATACAAATGGGATAGCACTTAACTCGGCAGACACCCTTGTAGATAATTGTACTGTCTATGGAAGTGGTGGAAACGGTATTAATTTTAGCACTTCTCAAGAAGTGATAATACGGAATAATACAGTATACAATAACAACCAGATTGACCAAGCAACTAAGGGAGGGATATATGGGTTTGATGGTGATGGTTCATTAATCGAACTCAACTATGTTTATGATAATGGCCCCGATGCTAGAAGCGGACTTACGACAGGTGGTGGGATATGGGTGGATACTCAGGGTGGCACATATCCTGAGGTAATTAGATACAATCTAGTGACTGGCAATGTTTTTGGGATTATGGTTGAAAGAACAGATGATGTTCAAGTTTATTGTAATATTGTATTAGATTGTGTTGACGACGATAGTTATTATCAATACGGGACTGGCATAAATCTCATGACCAACGATATAGGAATAAACGATAATCGCATTTATAATAATACATTATATAACAACAGGGTGGGGATTAAGGTAGAGGGGGATGGAGTTACGGAAAATAATGTAACAGGTAACTTAATACGGAACAACATTATCGTTGGCTCTATTGATGTTGCCCTTGTGGCCATTGAGGGAGGACAGAATGACGGGACGTTGGGTTCTGGAAATGTTTATGAATATAATTGTTTTGGAGCTGAATCAAATGACTTTATCACTTGGGGAGCAGACACAGACATAGACACCTATGTTGAATTTGAAGATGGTGCTCATTATAATGGTAATACTCATTCGGCTGAAGCAGACCCCCTCTTTGTAGATGCTGCGGGTGGGAATTTCCACCTAGAGAAAGGTTCTCCTTGCATTGAGGCTGGAGTAGAAGTGGGAATAGGTCAAGATTATGAAGGTAATAATGCCCAGAGAAACCAACCACCAAATATCGGAGCGTATTCGACAAGGTTTTTTGATTTCCTAGAATGGTATAAAAGAGGAATAATTTTTTAAAGGGAGGTAGATACTATGAAGAGATTGGTTTTAGGATTACTGGTATGGTTAATGATGTGTGGGAGTGCATTTGCATGGCCGTGGGATGATGTTATTTATTACCAGAAGCTAACGTTTGCGTCTGTTGTACAAGACAAAAATACTGCGGGCTTGGGAGAGATAAAGACTGGGCCAGGAGCAATAATATTATGGTGGACAGTAGAGTCGTCGGCGTCCGTAGACTATGATGTCCTTTTCTTCTCGGAGGCTGATAGCACATGGGATGCGGATACTGCTGCTTTCAAGGCTGAAATTGAACAAATTTATGTTAAGAGTACAATCACCACAGCTTTCTACAAGGTCGACACAGGGATTC
>SDBT01013534.1_pt1 | contig 13068 bp, 9 predicted proteins | sample 2277101 | NCBI WGS metagenome assembly SDBT01 (sample SAMN10404973, study PRJNA504765) | marine sediment metagenome | isolation source: marine sediment core GS10_PC15, 103 cmbsf | place: Arctic Ocean: Southern Knipovich Ridge | collected 2010 | reverse complement strand
TCCTTTTACTGGATATGATTTATTAATATTAAATGATAATGAATTAAAAATAGCAGGTTTTAATTTTGCAAATATCAAAAATTTACTAGAATATGCTTTTGAATATTCTAATGGAGGCCAAGTTTCAATTTTTAAACAAGAGAATTTCTATTCTGATAATTCTGATGAGGAGTTAGAAATTGAATTAATTTGGAAAGGAATTATGGTAAAATAATAATAATTTAAATTATATATTAAAAAACAAGATGAAATTAAGATGTTAGAGACTGAATTTGTTAAAACGGTAAAAGCTGTAGTCATTAAAGTACGAGATGAAAAGTTTATAATCGATGTAAAGCGAGTAAAAGAAATTTACGTTCCAGGTGAACAAATTGTTCCCGTACCATTGGCAGCAAAATCTATTGTAGGAATTATAGATATTAGAGGGAAAATATATTCAATCATTTCCTTAAAACATAATATTTATCACGATGCGTCTGAATATGATTTGGATTATAATACACGATTACTGTTACTCGAATATTATGATTTTAATATCGCTTTATTAGTTGATTCCGTAATGGGTGTAATTGATCTCCCAATCTCAATTTTAGAGTCAGAACCTGCTATAGTTAAGACTAATATAGATTTTGGGCTCATAAAATCTATAGGAACATACGATAAAGAAACTTATGTACTGTTAGATTTAGAGGCATTAATACAACCCTATATCACTGATTTAAAAGAAAGAGTGGGAGATAATTCTGATCGTATACCCAAAGTTATCTCACACCCAAAACATATATCAAAAGTTGGGACTAAAACCCAGAAAGCACCCACATATAGCATTTCACAAGATAAGACTAGCCCAAGTACTCGGGCTATGACTGTCAGTGAGCAGGAATTAGTGCTAACGAAAGAACAAGAAGATATGCTTCAAGAAATAGGAAATATTGGAGCCGGAAATGCAGTTACTGCTTTATCTAAACTAATTAATAAAAAAATTGATATTAATCTTACTGATGTTGGAATTGTCTCCTTTGATGAGATATCTAAACAATTTGGTAAAAGTAATAAAAAAGTATGTGGAATCTTTTGTCATATAAATAATCCATCTGAATCTACCATTTTGCAAGTATTTGAGATGAATCCCCTAATGAAATTAATTGCAAATTTAGCAGGGAAGAAAACTAATATTAATCCAAGTAAAGTTAAATCTAAAAAAGATCTAGATGATTTCGCAATATCAACTATATCTGAAATGGGGAACATCATGGCTGGTCATTATATTTCAGCTATCTCGGACTTAACTCAAATTAGAATGATGATGGAAGTACCTGAGTTTACAATGAGTACTACAAAGCTATTAGGAGACTTTTTATCTAAGGAGTTTGAATCAATTTCTAAATATATAATAATAATTAAGACATCTATTAATATTGCTGATTTAAAACTTAGCGGAATGTCCTTGTTTATACCAGACTTAAAAATGCTTGAGACATTTTTTGATAAGCTTGGTTTTAATCAAAAAACAATTGAACATAAACCAGAAGTATCCAAACCTTCCAAGAAAGTAGATATTTTAGATGTTAAACTCACGGATATGCAAAAAGATGCTTTAAGAGAAGTCGGAAATATCGGTGCGGGAAACGCTGCAAATGCTTTAGCTCAAATGATTAATAAAAGAGTTGATATAAATATACCTTCTGTTGAAATGATTGAACTTGAAGACTACGCAAAGTCTATCAATGATAAAAATGAAAAACTGTTAGTAGCTTGGAGTAATGTTGTAGGAAAAACAAGAGCAACAGTGCTCTCCATTTTTAATATAACAGATATTGTTAACTTAACTTCCATAATAGTAGATGATAAAAATAAAAAAGCTATTGATTTAAGGAAGAAAATTGAAAAAGCCTCCGATCTTCCAGAACTATATCAGAGTGCTATTTATGAACTTGGACATATTTTAGGAAGTCATTATATAAGTGCCATCGGGGATTTAATAGGATTTCGATTAATGACAGAACCACCTGATATAAGTGTCGATACCGGGAAACAGCTTTTTACTATATTAGAAGAAGAAATAGGATTACTTAAAAAATTATCACTAATTATAACCACGAATGTCATTATTACTGACTTTAAAATAACCGGTAGCTTCCTATACATTCCCAATCTCGAAACCCTTCAAGAGCTGTTAGATGCATTACTAAGATTTTATGAATGAGTCTAACATATTAAAGTAAATGTGTTAAGACAGATTTTTTAAAATCTTTTTTATATATTTAATTTTCAAATACTATCCGAGGGAGGGAAAAAATCTAAAATTTTTTTAAAATTTGAATTGAATTAATATAAGATGACACGTAAAAATGCTAAGTAACAGTTATACTGACTATATATATCAAATAAGCGGAGAAAAATTATTACATAGACCTACAAAATTTTTCGATCCATGGGGAGTCTACTTAATAATAGATAAGAATTCAGAGATGATTTGGATATGGGCAGGAAAGCACTCACGATTATTTCATAGATATATGGCAGCAAGCTGGGCAGGTAAATTAAAACTTAGAAAAAGATTTTACAAATATAAACACGAAGTTATAAAACAAGATAGGGAACCCCAGGAATTTAGCATTATTATTGATGAAATTAATGTTGGTAAATCGAGTCTAAAATATCCTGGATTTTCAAGAAATGAAAAGGATTTAATTAAAGAATTAAGTTCTTCGATCGTAGATAATGCTCAAAGCCAGAAAACTTTAACTAAAGTTGTTCAAAAGGGAAGGGCTTTACCTAGATCTAAGAAGACTCGGGTTAAATCATTGATTTCTGAGATTAAGGAGTTACAAATGCACATCAATTCCTCTTTTAAAAATATTGAACAAAGATTAAGTGAAATCGAGAAATTACTTGACTCATGAGGTAAAATATATGTTATGTTTCGACAATATTATAATAAAAGAGGATCATTATCAGCAACTTATTTCTTTGCTAAAAAGAACTACTAAATTAAACTTTGAGTATTATCGTAGGAATTTTATAGAGAGAAGAATTAAGGCTCGGATGATCAGAGTAAATTGTAGTAATCTCAATTCTTACTACAACTATATCAATATGAATGAGAATGAAGAAATTAAAAAGTTCACTGAAAGTTTTAATATAAATTACTCCTATTTCTTTAGAAATTGGGAGGTATTCGATTGCTTTCAGAATTTATTTTTAAGAAGTTTAAATCGAAATAAACAACTTTTATTAAATAATTTAAGACCAGATCCCACAAAAATAAAAACTCGAAGTAGAAAGAGACCCCCTAAAACTGATATAGTGAAAAATAGAATGCAAGCTAAATCTAACGATTCCCAAAGTCTATCACTGTCATCTTATTTAGAGAAAACATCAATATATCAAAAATTAAATAAATACAGAGCATTACAGGAGCCTATTAATATTTGGTCATGTCCATGTGCCTCTGGAGAAGAACCATATTCTATTGCTATGATTTTACATAATTTAAAATCTCAAATCCCGAATTTCCCAATTTATAATATAGTCGCTACAGATATAGATGAAAAGGCGATTTCTTTAGCAAAAATTGGAATTTATAATGAAGAATCAACAAAAGAGATTTCAAAATATTATGAGAATAAATATTTCAAAAAATTTGAGGACTATTTTGGATATAAATACTCAATTAATAATGATATTAAAAACAATGTCGAATTTATTAATGAAGACGCAACGTCAAAGCACAAAAAACAATTTAAATATGATATAGTTTTTTGCAGATATCTATTAATCTATTTTAATCGAGAAAATAGAGATAAATTTTTAAGAACCCTTCAAAATCAGTTAACTCATGGTGGTTTATTATTCTTGGGTAAAACTGAAACAATTTTTAATTCACAAACCAATTTTAAATTAGTAGATTCAAAAAATCATATATATATTAAGGCTTAGAGATCGTTATAATGAAGATAAACGTATTGATTGCAGAAGATTCTTCCTTTCAGCGAAAACTCATATCTGATATGATTTCATCTCATCAAGACATCGAAGTTATAGCTATCGCCAGAGATGGAAAAGAGGCGATCGAGATGGTAGAACAATATGATCCCGATGTTATGCTTTTAGATTTATTAATGCCAAAAATGGATGGGATGACTGCATTTAAACATATTATGGAAGATCATCCTATTCCTACAATTATCTTTTCTGTTTTAGATCCAAGAACAATGGATGCTTCGATTAAAGCCCTTATTTTGGGAGCATTTGATTATGTCATAAAACCAGGTGGTGTTTGGAAAGATGAACTTCCTAAATTTAAAGATGAATTAATCTCAAAAGTCTGTTTAGCTTACAAATCAAAAAAAAATCAGAAATACAAGACACCAAAATTAACTGTTTCTACTGATTATAAACCTAGAGCCAAAAAAACAGAACCAAGAAAGAATATTACAGCTAAATCAAAACATAGATTACGAGGTATTAATCTAAACGCAACACCTATTAATTTAAAGCGGATTGAATTTAATATTATTGGAATGGGTGCGAGCGTTGGAGGTCCTAAGACATTAAAAGCAATTTTGAAAGGAATACCTAAAGACTTTCCTAGTCCGATTTTAGTAGTTCAACATTTAAACGCCTATTTTATGAACCAATTTGCTCAAACTTTGAATGATTTATGTAAAATTGAGGTTAAAGTTGGCGAAAATGATGAAAGAGTTCGTCCTGGAGTAGTTTATTTTTCACCTGGGGATAAACATATGGAAATCGTTGTTAAAAATAATAGGACATACATCAGAACATTTAAAGGTCCACCTGTAAATTTTTGTATTCCTTCTGTTGATGTATTATTTTATTCGTTAGCTCGTATTTATAAGGAACATGCTATGGGTATTATTTTAACAGGTTTGGGCAACGATGGTGCTGCTGGACTTGGATTAATTAGAGATATGCGTGGAAGAACAATAGCAGAGTCTCAAGAGACAAGTATAGTTTATGGAATGCCTAAGGTTGCTGCCCAAAAAGGAGCGGCTCAGATTATAGTTCCTAATTATCAAGTGGAAGGCCATATGATTAAGTTTGCTAAACATTTCAAAACCATTAATAATAGTTAAAATAATAACCGATTAAGAATAATGGAATAAAATTAAGTTGAAGAATAATAATCGTATTGATTTGGTTAAAGATGAGAAGAAGAATGGCGAAATAGTTTTACCGATAGGTCATTTTGCTTTAATTAATTCTGATTATAAAAACTCTATTAAACCAAAAATCTCAATTTACGGGCTTGGCTCATGCATTGCACTGATTCTCTATGATAAATTGCATAATGTAGCAGGTATGTCTCACATATTACTCCCCAGCTCAGAAAATGGAGAAGTTAAGACTTATCCTCATAAATTCGCTAATTTATCTGCAAAAGACCTAATGAATGAAATGATAAAAAAAGGAGCAAAACCAGATAGTCTTAAAGCAGCAATAATTGGTGGAGCTACGATATTTAAACATCAAGACTCTAAAATCGGGGTGGATAATATTAGGAGCATTAAAAAGGAGTTAAGAAAGCTTAAACTTAAAATTTCTAAACAGGATGTAGGTGGATTTAAAGGGAGAGTTATCAAATTTAATCCAAATAACTATTCTATTTTAGTTAAATTAACACAAGAGACCGATTTTAAAGAAATTTAAGGAAATATAATTGAAAAATAAATTACAAAAAAAAAGGATTAAACGGAAATGAAAGAGAAAGATGACCGTATATTCGATGATTTAAATAAAAATACTTTATCAAGCGAACAGAATGATACTTTAATGGAATTAGGAAATATTGGATCAGGAAATGCAATAACTGCTCTTTCAAAGTTATTAGATAAGAAGATAGAAATGGCATTGACTATATTGAAAGTGGTGCCTTTTTGGGAAGTACCATATTTATATGAAGATCCAGAGACTAGAGTTTTTGGAATTCTTTCAAAAATAAAAGACAATAGTGATTTAATCTTTTTACAGCTATATACTGTTGAATCAGCAATAAATTTAATTAATGGCTTGGTAGCCAAGGAAAAGGACCCCCTACAGAAAGATAAAATAAAAGTAATTGAAGACTTAGATGACTTCTCATTAAGTGTTATTGCTGAAATAGGAAATATTGTAGCAGGACATTATTCGAGTGCATTAGCTAATTTAATGTCGATTAGACTTGTCCCAGATGTTCCAGATGTCGCCCTAGAGAATGTTAGTGCTTTAATTGATAGTATTATTGCATCAAACTGTGAAGCAAATGACTATTCAATAATTATTGAAAATAGATTAAATCTTGATGAAATAGAATTCCATGGCCATTTTTTCTTAATCCCCTCAATGGAAACAATAGCTCACTTCATTCATGCATTAAATCTAAAATATGACTTTTAAATAGAACCTATTAAAATATAATCTTAAAATTAGTAAAATAATGAATAGAATAAAAATTTCAAATTTCTTTATGGTATAATTTTTTAATAATAAAAGTAAAATTAATATTAGTAATAAATGAATTATGAGGATGTGAGTTTTTATTACTGAATCCAATAACAATGGTAGTGATACAAAAAGAATAGGAGTAATAATCTCTAAGGAAACAGAGAAGATATGGAGAGATTTTATTGAAGATCATAGTATTTCTACAATTTCTAAATTAATAAGAAACAGTGTAAAATTTTACATGGAATCAAAATCAAAAAGCTCACTTCTTGAAAATATCACGTCATTGACTCATGACTTAAAGGAACCACTCACATCAATAAAGGGTTTTTCTCAATTAATAATAGAGAATGATCTAGATAAGTTGGAACATCTTCCTAATATCCAAACAAGGATTAAAGAAATTTATAACCAAAGCGTGTTTCTTGAAAATAAAATAAATGAGATATTGAATGGGGTAAAAACTGAACATATTCAATATGACATTCTTATTATTGAGGATGATTCTCCAACCATCACGGTTCTAACGGAATTTTTCAAAATTAAAGGATTTACCTCTATGGGGGTAACTACTGGAACAAAAGCACTTGAAGAATTAAAAAGGTCTAAGTCGCCTCCAAGATTAATATTACTTGATATCTTATTACCAGATATCAGTGGATACGAGGTTTGTGAGAAGATTAAATCTAATAAAAATCTCACTCATATCCCGATTTATTATATAACAGCGATCCCAGAATCAGAAGTTAGAGAAGAACCTAAGGCAGAGGGCTTATTATTAAAACCTTTTAATTTTCCGGAATTTGATGAGATACTTAATTATTTAAATAAATGAATTCAGTTGTTCATCAGATAATTTTACTTTCTTGTTGGAAGTTTTATGGTAAAAGTAGCTCCTTTATTTCTACCCTCAGATTCTACCCAGATCATACCTTCATGCAAATTAACAATTTCCTTTGAAATATATAATCCAAGACCAGAGCCTTCAATATCTACATCCAATTCTTTACCATATCGTTCAATTTTACCAAATTTCTTAAAAATCTTGGTCATTTCCTTTTTCGTGAATCCAACACCAGTATCTTTTATGGTAGTATAAATATTATTATCTTCCTCCGTTATATTTAAGCAAATATTACCATTTGAAGGAGTATTTTTTAAAGCATTTGATAGTAAATTTGTAAAGACTTGCTCAATTCTAATTTTATCAACTTCTATAAATAGTTCTTCGGGAAAATCATAATCTAATGAAATCTTTCGATCTTCCACTAAGAAGTTAACATAGTTAATACAGTTTCTGATTATCTCTATTAAATTCACCTTTTCCTTGTTTAATTTCAATTTACCCGCATCTATCTGTGAGGCATCGAGTAAATTTTTTATTAAATCCTTCAATCTTTGTCCGCCTCTATGAATTATTTCAACAAACTTCATGACCTCCTCACTCATTTGTTCTTTGTAATAATCAATAAGTAATTCTGAACAACTAAATATTGAGACTAATGGTGTTTTTAATTCATGAGAGACTCTTGTAAGTAATTCTTTCCTCATTTGATCCAGTTCTAATAACTTTTTATTTTCTTCCGTAATGATTTTTTCAGCTTCTTTTTGATCAGTTACATCTATTATTGAAATGAGCTCAGCTTCTTTTCCTCGGTAATCAATGATTCTTGAAAATTGCTTTATCCATTTTATCTTACCTGTCTTTGTTATTACTCTGTAGGAAATATAGGGTCTTAGATTAAATTCTCCCTTTCTTCTTAATTCGCGTTTTCCTCTAAGCAGTGATAGATCATCTGAATGAATGACCTTTTCTACCATATCATTCTTTGACCAATTTATAACTTCTTCTATCGAATATTCAAACAAGTTAGCTGCTGCTTCATTTACATATTTTAATTTTTCTTCTTGTAAAATGATAATACCCATGAATGATTGCTCAGCAATTGTTCTAAATTTTTCTTCTGATTCTTTTACTATTTGTTCTGCTTTCTTGCGTTTAGTAATATCTTGTGCCACACCAATGATCCCGATTATATTTCCATCTTTATCCTTTATCGCTGAACTCGTAGCTTCTGCAGGGAATTCTGTTCCATCATTTTTAAGCATAGTATATGAGAATATATCTCGAGAATCTCCCTCTAGCGTCATTTTGACTCCCTCAGAAAGCTTTATCCGATCTTTCTTTGATATAAATTCTGGAAACTTTCTACCTTTTACAAGTTCTGGATTTTCAAATCCGTGAAGGTTACAAAATTTTTTATTACACATTAATATATTGGATTCTAGATCTGCGACCATTATGGATGCAGGCGCAACCTCAAAAAGAGTTCTAAATCTCTCTTCTGACTCTTTTAATTTTTGCTCAGCTAATTTACGTTTAGTAATATTTCTTGAAATCAGTAGGGCTTTCTCTTTTCCATTTTTGGCAGTGAATTTTTTTCCTCTAATTTCAAGCCAGTCATAGTTTCCTTTTTTATTTTGCATTCTCACTACGCCCATTCCTTCGCCAACTTCAAAACCCTTTTTAAAAGTTTTAATAGCACTATCTAAATCATCAGGATGGATGAAACTTAATGCGGGTTTTCCAATTCTATCCTTTTTTGAGAATCCTCTTAATTTTTTGTGAACTTGTTCATTCATCCATTCAAATTCAAGGTTCTCATTTACTATAACCATTAAGTCATTTGCATTTTCTGTAATTAGGCGATATTTTTCTTCAGATTCTTTTAATTGTTTTTCAGCACTTTTCCTCTCATCTATGTCCTGACTTATAACTTGTAATAACTTTTTACTCCCATCATTAATCGAAGAGACTTGAATATTTACCCATTTTAATTTATCATCTTTATCGGATATTTGAATTTCAAATGGCTCAATATTATCCTGCTTTAACATTTTCTTAAATTTTTCCTTAAATAAAGATAAATTTCTTATAGCAAATCCTTCAATATTTCTAAAATCTTTCCCGATTAAATCCTCTTTCTTATTTCCTAGCTTGTTTAGAAAAGTAATATTAACATCAATGATAGTTCCGTTTGAATTGATTAAAATAATCATATTGGGAGAATTTTCAAACAATTGCCGATATTTTTCCTCAGAATCTTTTAATTTTTCATTCCTTTTTTCGACTTGCTCTTCTAATTCAAGATTTATAATTTTTAATCGTTCCTCAAAATTTCTGAGTTTTTCTTCAGCGATCTTATGTTGAGTGATGTCTCTCACAATTATATGGGCTTTCGGTTTATCCTCATTATCTAAAATTATATTTCCCTTAGCTTCTGTCCATACATAAGACCCATTTTTATGTTTAAGTCTTACCTCTATTGAGGCTTCTCCAGTTTTAAAAGATTTATTAAACTCATTTAGAACTTTAGCAAGATCGTCAGGATGTATATAATCTATTCCATTTTTATTTATTAAATCATAACTATGATATCCCGCAATTCTGTTTAAAGGCAAATCATTTACATAATCAACTTTAAAATCTTTGTCTAGAATGAAAATTATATCATTTATGTTTTCAGTAATGAAACGGAAATTCTCTTCGGATTCAACTAACTTTCTTCGGAAATTCTCTTCGGATTCAGCTAATTCAATAATTTCAGTTGAAACTTGATAAAAATCCTTTCCCATTCTATTAATAAGATCTCTATATCTCTCTTGTGGTAAATTTAATTCCGAAATCTTTCTGTTTATTATAAACTCGTATTTATCCTTAATCCCCTTTAGCTCACTATTAAATTCTTCAAGTAGTATATCTATTTCTGTCAACAATCCACCAACTCTGTTTTTTTTAGAAAATCTCTGATTTAATTTAATATAAAATTAACAGATATGTATATATATTCTATAATTAGTAATAAGTTTGAAATTTTTTTTTAATATTTTGTAAATCTCAAATGTATGTTCCTAAACGTAGTAAACATGAATATTATACAATTTTGTAGAATCTGAACATTTTATAATTATATATTTAAGTTAGTTAAAAATTCTAATACAATATAATTTTTTTTTTTCATAACAAACTTTATACTCATATTCATAATTCAAAAATATTTAATTAGAACTCCTTACTATATTTACATACTTTTTAGCATAAATTAGCGCTATTAGTATAGTGGTTAGTATGCTGGCTTCCCAAGTATGAGCTACATAACTCAAACGGCAAAAGTCAGCGACCCGGGTTCAATTCCCGGATGGCGCATTTCTAAATTTTTTACCATGAAAGACCCTTCATGAATCGCAGATCTTTAATGAGTCCTTCAGATTCACTAGAAGGAACTTCCAGAAAAGCATAGAACTCATTTTGCCAAAAAGCCTTTCCACTAGTGGCAGAACGAATTTCTTCAGCAAATTTTAGTGAATTTCTAACAGGTAATAATATTTCTATAATTGCCTGATAATCTTTTTCTTGATCTATGCTTTTGATTTTAGCAGAATTTTTTGAAAGCAAAGAAATTATAGTTCTAATATAGTCCGGAGGTAATTGAATAATTGTGTGGTAGATTGGTTCTAATAAGACTAGTTCACTCTCTTTTAATCCTTTTTTTATAGCTTCATAAAACATTGTAGATAATTCAGTGAAGGCAGCACCTTCTTCATCAATTTTATTAATACTCAAATCATCAATGCTAACTTTTATTTCAGCTAATTTTTCACTACAGAGTGGGCCATTTAAATGAATGTTTTCAAAAATTTCTTGAATCATATTCTTATAGGTATCATTTAATTCAGCTTTTCCATGGTAAAGTAATAAATTCTGATCGCTATCTACTTTCCAAAAATTTTCAATTTCATCGTGACTTAGATTAGTTTTCTCTCTCAGTATCTCTTTTAGCCTTTCTAATGGTTTTATTGAATGATAGTCAGTAGATTGAAAAAACCTAGCAGATCTATTGTCTAGTCTTTCAATTTTTAATTTTAGGAAATTTTCTCCATTGGTAGATTCCACAGTAATTTCTGAAGAATTATATCGACAAGATTCTTTAAACACTGCTCTTGGCTCTGAAATAGAGACCTTTACGCCTCTTTTTTCGAGTTCATGAGCACTTACTTCAAGGTGTAGTGGTCCCATCCCTGATAATAAAAATTCTCCATTTTCCCCATTTACTTCAAATCTTAGGTTGGGATCTTCAATAAGTAAATTTTCAATAAGTTGTTTCATTTTATCAAGGTCTCTCAATAACTCTGGTTCAATAGATACCGTTACAACTGGAGTGGATACATATTTTACATTTTCAAATGGTATCATTTTATCTGAATAGTCGGGATCAATTAAGCTTTCACCGCTCTTGACTTCTTTTAAACCTTCAATTGCAACAATATTACCAACAGGAATTTCGTCAACTTGTTCCCTTCGTTGTCCCATAAAGATCGCTATTCTTTGAATGGTATCAAAATTATTTTCTCTAAGAAGAATGATTTCTCTTTTCTTACTACATTTACCTGAAAAAATCCTCCCTGTAGCTACCAAACCATGCTTATCTACTTGAACTTTACTTAAGTAGATTACCAAGGGCCCATTAGGATCACAGTTCAACATAGCTTGACCTATTTTAGAACTGAGATCTCCATCCCATATATTCGGAATTCTGTATTTTTGAGCATTTATTGGATTGGGAAGATGATCTACAACCATTTTCAATATGGCTTTATGAATTGGTAAATAAATAGCGAGGTCTTCATATGTTCCTTTAGAATATGTTTCCTTATTATATCTTTTCTTAATATCCTCAAATTTTAAATCACTTTTCTCAATAATATTCAGCGTAAAACCCCATTTATGAAGTGCTGATCCGAACGCCACGTTTCCTTTTGCTGGAGAAACCTTCCATTCTGTACTAAAAGGAGGTTCTGTATATCTCTCAATAAGTATGTTAAAATCATTAATTATCCGTGTGTATTTTTTCTTTATTTCATCATCAGAAAGTTTTAGTTCCCTTATCAGTCGATCAACTTTATTAATGAACAATACCGGTTTAACTCCTTCTTGTAGTGCCTGTCTAATTACAGTTTCAGATTGAGTAATTATTTCTTCAACAGCATCAACGACTACAACAACTCCGTCAACAAGTCTTAATGCTCGAGTAACTTTCCCACTAAAATCTAAATGCCCTGGAGTATCTACAAGATTTATGAGAAAAGGTTCATGCTCCTCCAGGGTTGTTTCATAATATAGAGATATATTTGTAGATTTCATAGTAATACCCCGTTTTTGTTCTTCTTCTAGATAATCTAAGGCACGTGCTTCACCTGCTAAATCGGGGCTTAATAAACCCGCCTCACTTAAGAGGGAGTCACTTAGAGTGGTTTTTCCGTGGTCTATATGTCCAACTAGAGCCATACATCTAATAGATTCTGTTTTTCCCATTAGATTTAAAATTTCCGATATTTCTTTACGACGTGGCATTGCTGTATAAAAATTATTTTTCTTAATTTTATTTATGATTAAACTTACATTGATTAAAATTTTAGTGTTAAGAATTTAGAGATGGGAGAGGGAAATGATTCCTCCATACTCAAGATCTTCTTCATCCAATTGGTATATCCAATACCAATTTCAGTTGGGTCAGAAATTTCCTCGAAATCATTTCCCATATATTAATTAAGACAACG
>SDBT01013533.1_pt1 | contig 13068 bp, 12 predicted proteins | sample 2277101 | NCBI WGS metagenome assembly SDBT01 (sample SAMN10404973, study PRJNA504765) | marine sediment metagenome | isolation source: marine sediment core GS10_PC15, 103 cmbsf | place: Arctic Ocean: Southern Knipovich Ridge | collected 2010 | reverse complement strand
CTGCACACAATGAGAACCCCAAGTCCATTGTCTGGACTGCCAAGGTCGATGACATCCTGGCAAAAGTCAGTCGTGCAAAAGCCGTTTTGGATAATGTATCGTCTGAATGAAACACTAGACTAGCTCTGCGAATCCTGCAACAAGCCCTGCCGATGAGCAGAGCCGAGTGCCACCAGCTTGCCGCCTTCCAACACGTACTGCTCCAGCCGCACCACCTTCATCCGGTCCACCACGCCCGGATCTGTCCCAGCGCAGCCGGCGAGCCATCCCGCAACCGCAAAGGGATTCATCCCGCCGAGGAGCTTCATCTCGAGAACCTGCTCCTGCCCTTCAAGCAGTCCGATCTGCGCGATCTTGTCTCGCACCTTCACGGGCCCGGATCTCTTTCCCCGCACCCCTGCCCGCCCGTCGCGGAACTCCACCTCTTCCCGGCGCATCAGTTCCTCCACCTGCTTCCGCGGACTCCATCCGTCGGCAGGGCAGCTGACACGGTAAGAGGCACCTACCAGGATGACGGAAAGGGAAGGACTCCGCTGCGGCACCGGCCACACGGCTTTCAGCTTCAGCCCAGGCGGCATCTGCGCTCCGAGGCCGTCCAGGAGCCATCCCGGGGAGGCCGCGCGTTCGAGGAAGAGGTCGGCGAACTCGGTCTCGCTGGCCGCCCCGACCGGCAGCGGCGGCCCAAACTGGACCCTGGGCCGTGGCGAGAAACCCCGCGAGTAAGCTACCGGTATCCGCGACCGCCGCACCACCCTAACCAGCTGCCTGGTCACATCAAGATGGGACAGGAAGCGCAGTTCATCCCCCTTCTCGAACATCACCCTCCAGCGTTCGTTCCCTTCACTTGAGTTACTTTTCGGCTCGGTCAATGTATTCTTGTGCTCCGCCGTGCAGCGGATCGGGTTCAAGCACCCTGTTGAACTCCCCTATCGACTGCCGGTACTTCCGCGTCCGGTAATACCTCATCCCGCGGGCAAAGTGCGATCTTATCGAGCGGTCCCGTGCCTCCTCCGTCGTCAGCCTGTCCTCACGCTCGATATCGTCGAGCCGTATGTGCGGACGCACACCCATCATGCCCGGCTTCATGACCCGGCCCGTGATAAAGATAAGCAGGTCCTGCTTGATCGTCTCATCCGTATCCTTACGGAAGAGAAATCCCAGGAAGGGGATGTCCCCAAGGATCGGGATCTTCTTGCCCGCTGAGGATTTCTTGTCCTTGATGAGCCCCCCGATCACGATGGTCTCGCCGTCCTTGATCAGGACATGCGTCTCGACCTCCTGCGTCTGAAGAATAGGCCTGGTCTCACCATGCTCGGTCACCTCGCCCACCTCGACCAGCGATACGCCGGCGTCTCCGGAAACCTCCTGCACCGCCGCCCCGGCGCGGCCAGCCAGGCAGACCAGCAACACCGCACCAACAGCGAACCTTCGCCCCCGCATGTGTCTTCCTCCCCTTCTGCCGCTTGCCTCTCTAGCGCCTGGTGCGCGCCCGGATCTGCTTCACGTAACGCAGCAGGACCTCCTGGTTCTCGAGGACTTTCTTGAGCTCAGCCTCCATCTCACCCTCCAGCCGCCCATGTCGCCTCCTCCCAGGGCTTGAGTGTGATCCTCTCCCCCGCGTAGCCGATCACCACGGCCGCCACCGCCAGTGGCAAACCTCTAGGGAATCTCAGTATGGCTTCACCCTCCTGTGCAGCCCTTTCCGAGAGCACACCGTGCCCTCCGTAGGCATCAGGCCTTCGTGCCGGCAGGCCCCGTCAGCCGTACTCCCCTCCCGGCGCCACATGGCTACTGCTCCCCCTTGCACTCTCAGGCTGCGCTGCCCCGGATTCCAGCATCGGCCGAGTTGCGAATGAGCTGCTAGGGCTCCTTGTAGCCCCCGGCAAGCGTAAACATCCCAGGCAGCTCGCTGCTCGGAGACCTCACGTAGACGACCGGTTTCCCGCCGCTCGTGGTACTCGCCACGATGAAGTCGCCCTCCGGCGCACAGGCTGACTCCGGCACGGTGTCCATCTGGTAGTATCTCGTGCCGACCACATCCGTATTGTCAGCACCCGAAGGACCGACGGTGCGGGTTCCCATGGTCGCTATGTCCATGTGGCCGTTGAGAGCATGCTGCTCGTAGCCGTTTGCTATTCTTCGCATCGTCCGGATCTCGGCTTCCTTCCGGTCCCTTGTCTGCACACTGAGGACATTGGACCTTACCACCACGCCCAGCAGGCAGACTATGACAACCACGATGATCATCTCTATCGGCGTAAACCACTTGCTCCTCTTCATCGCCACGAGGTCACTCCCTCCGGGCCCGCTCATCTGCAACCTATGCAGCCATAGGCTGCACCTGCCCCGTGTGCAGCTGCGAAAGAGCCGCAAAGCGGCGAATGAGCTGCGCACTCGCCAGCCCGATGTCAGGCAACCCCTACCATGGGAATTGTATCATCTCCCGGACCCGATAGCCAACCGTTTCTTACAACTCCCGGCTGGGCTTCAGGGCGGCTCATGCCGGAACCCCGAAAGCCCGCAACACAAGGAGCAATAATCAGTTGACACCTGTCGGAGGGGCCATGTAGAATACGCCTGTGGACGGAAGGTCGCGGGCGACGGAAGTAATGCGCCCGTAGCTCAGCTGGATAGAGCGCCGGACTTCGAATCCGTAGGCCGCAGGTTCGAATCCTGCCGGGCGCGAAAGACATGGATTCATTGGATACGTGGGCCCGCGAATCTTCGAAATATGATACAGGCAAGACGCGTTGACTGAACGGCGTGCGTGCAGCGAGTACGCCGACTTGCGGCGTACTTGCAACTCCTCGGCATAGCCGGGCCCGGGCGACATGAACAGGACGGATTGCGCCCCCATAGCTCAGTTGGTAGAGCACCTGACTCTTAATCAGGGTGTCGCAGGTTCGAGGCCTGCTGGGGGTATCTGCTGTTAAAGGCTGCGCGAGGGTGGTGGAACTGGCAGACACGCCAGATTTAGGATCTGGTGAGGGGAACCTCTTGCGGGTTCAAATCCCGCCTCTCGCACCATGATCCCGGCCCGTTGCTTTTGCACATTGCAGACAGGCGGCACCGGATCTGGTGTGGGGGTTCGTTCCGAGCGGAAGTAACTCAGTGGTAGAGTACAACCTTGCCAAGGTTGGAGTCGCGGGTTCGAATCCCGTCTTCCGCTCCACCCCTTTCAGTCCAGGCGCAGCTCACAGGGAAGTTGGGAGCGCTTCTTGTCGGGGGAATATCTTGAAGCTCGACGTAGAAACGACTGACACGACAAAGCGCTGTCTCAAGGTCGAGATAGCTCCGGAGAAGGTCGGAGAAGAATTCGACCGGGTGTTGGGCGCCCTCAGCCGCCGGGTCACCATGCCAGGGTTCCGCAAGGGGAAGGTCCCGCCCAGGATGATCGAGAGCCGCTTCCCGGAGACCCTGCAGGGCGAGGTACTCGAGAGCCTCGTACCGGCGGCGTACCGGGATGCCCTGGAAGAGGCGAAACTGGTCCCCGTCAGCGACCCACAGTTCGAGGTCGGAGACCAGCTCCCGCAGCGCGGCAAGCCATTCAGCTTCCAGGCGACCGTCGAGGTGCTGCCGGAGATCGAGGTCGAGGGATACACCGGCATCCCGGCCGGGCGGCACGTGAGACCAGTGAAAGAGGAAGATGTCGACGCGGCGATCGACCAGAAGCGCAGGCAGAAGGCAGAGTACCTCCCCGTCGAGGGCAGGGGAGTCGAGCACGGCGACTGGATCATAATCGACCTGGAAAGCTCCATGGACGGTCAGCCGCTGCAAAGCTTCCCGGGTGTGTTTGTCAATGTGGGCTCCGAGCAACTTCCGCAGGAGATCGCGGAAGCCGTCACGGGCTGTCTCCCGGGACAGGAAGCAGAAGCCCGTATACCGAGAACGGCACCGGACGGCACTGAGAAAGAGGTCGTCTACAGCATCCGCGTCAACGAGATCAAGAAGGAACGCCTCCTCGTGGTGGATGACGAGTTCGCCCGTGATCTCGAGGGTTTCGGCTCGCTGGCTGAACTTCGCCAGGCGCTCACCAAGGAGCTGGAAGCCGGCGCAGCTGCCGCTGCTGACGAAGACGTGCGGCGGCAGATCCTCGATGAACTCCTGAAGCGCAACCCCGTCGAAGTGCCCGGCTCGCTGGCAGAGCGCGAGCTCGAGTTCCTGCAGAAGATGGCCCCCATGGCCCTGCAGGGAGAGAGAGGCGGATCCGCGAGCAATGAACTCCGCGAACTGGCCGAGCGGCGGGTCAGGACCAGCCTCATCCTGGACAAGATAGCCGCCACGGAATCGATCGTCGTCAGCGACGACGAACTCTCAGAAGAGATGAAGCGGCAAAAGGCGCGCCGGTCCGGGACGAACAAGGAAGATGTCAGGATACGCCTCCTGTCGCGAAAAACAGTTGATTTCCTGGTGAAGAATGCGAAAGTAAAGGAGACACAGGGACGGATCATCGTGACGCCGGAAGAAGCCAGCAAGTCACGGCGCGAGCAAGGCAGCACGCGCCGCCGAAGGGGAAGACTTATCGTCCCCTGAAACGTGCGGGAGGGATGTTGAGATGGCTTTCGATTTCCTGTTCACATTGTTCTCCAACGATATGGGGATCGACCTGGGCACCGCGAACACACTGGTGTACGTCAAGGGCCAGGGCATTGTCCTTTACGAGCCCTCTGTTGTCGCGATTCACAAGGGTTCCAACCGGATAATGGCTGTCGGTAACCGCGCAAAGGAGATGCTAGGGCGGACTCCCGGTTCCATCATCGCGGTCCGCCCGCTCGCAGACGGTGTGATAGCCGACTTCGAGATATGCCAGGCCATGCTCCGGGACTTCATGGCCAAGGTCCATCACCGCAAGACCTGGGTCCACCCGAGAGTGGTCATCGCCATCCCTTCCGGCATCACCGCGGTCGAGAAGCGGGCCGTGGTGGACTCCGCGAAGCAGGCAGGCGCCCGCGAGGTGCACCTCATCGAGGAACCGATGGCGGCCGCCATAGGTGCCGGCCTGCCCGTCCAGGAGCCGGGCGGCAACCTGATCGTCGATGTAGGCGGGGGTACAACGGAAGTGGCGGTGATATCCCTGAGAGGCATATGCCTCAGCCAGACAGTGAGAGTGGGCGGCGACGAGATGGACGAGGCGATCGTCCAGTACCTGAAGCGGACCTATAATCTTCTCATCGGCAGCCGCTCGGCGGAAGAAGTGAAGATCCGCCTCGGGAGCGCCTACCCCATCGACGAGGAACAGAAGATGGAGGTAAAGGGGCGGGACCTTGTCGCCGGCCTGCCGCGCACCCTCACCATCTCGTCGGAAGAGATAAGGGAAGCCCTGTCAGAGCCCACGAAGACCATCATCGAGGCGGTCCGCGTGACCCTGGAACGGTGTCCCCCGGAACTGGCTGCAGACCTGGTGGACCGGGGTATAATACTCACCGGCGGGGGCGGGCTCCTGCGCGGCCTCGACCGGCTGCTGGCCCAGGAGACCGGACTGCCCGTCAACCTTGCCGAGGACCCGCTCACCACCGTGGTGATCGGCACCGGGAAAGCACTCGACGACCCGGAACTCCTGCACGACATCCTGGTGGCCAGCCAGTACGAGAGCTAGAGCCTCAGGCTCCGGGATCACCTGGCTTCCAGCCCCGGCCGGGACCTTCAACGGCCGGCCGGCGCGGGTCCTTCCTCGGCCGGCTTCACCGCAGCCCCCCCGGGGGGCCGCTGAAGGAGAGAGAGTCTCACGGTGCTGATGCGTTCTCTCAGAAGACCGGGCCGGGAAGCCATCATTCCCGTCGTGCTTGCCTTCATCTCCCTGCTGATGCTCACCCTGTCCTACCGCCGGCCCGCCGCGGCCGACAAGATCGCCGGCTGCCTGCTCAGCGCGGTGACTCCCTTCGAGCGCGGGGCTGAATACCTTTCCAGTCACGTCACGGACTGGTTCAGTGGGCTTCTCACGCTGGGGAAGCTTCCCAAGGAGAACGAACAGCTCCGCGAAGACGTGAGCAAGCTGAAAGCCGAAGTGGCACATGCGCGGCAGCTCGAAGACGAAGTCGCGGAACTCAGACGCCTTCTCGGTTTCAGGAAGAAGCTCGGAAGCCGGGACCGGCTTGCAAGGGCGCTCGGGGCGGAAGTCATCGGGCGAGACTCCACCAGCTGGTACCAGACGGTAGTCATCGACCGCGGCACGGCACACGGCGTGCGCAAGAACGACCCGGTGCTCACCTACGAGGGATTGGTCGGCAGGGTCTTCCGGGCAAGCCGTTCCTCCAGCCAGGTGATGCTCATCCTGGACAATCAGAGCGGGGTCGGCGGGCTCGTCGAACGCACGCGCGCCGTCGGAGTGGTCCTGGGCAGCGGCCGGGACCTCTGCGAGATGGCATACCTGTCGCCGCGAGCGGACGTCAGGGAAAACGACTCTGTTGTCAGCTCCGGCCTGGGGGGAGTCTATCCCAAGGGACTTCGCATCGGCAAGATCGTCTCCGTCAGACGCGAGGGCTACATCCAATCGGCAGTCCTCGAGCCGTGGGTGGAGTTCTCCCGCCTCGAAAAGGTGCTCGTGCTGACCGGCGACACGGCTGGCCGGAGACGCCGGGCGCCTCCGCAAGAGGGAGACCAGATGTGAGAGCGGCCTCGAGGAGGCAGGCGAAATGGCGCGGGCGGGTCGCGAACATGAAGTTCCGGCGCTACCAGCATGCCGCACGCCCCAGGCAGCTGGACATGCCACTAGGGGAGATAGGGAGGCAGCCGCAACGGAGCCAGCTGGCCGGCAAGATCATATGGCCCGTGTTGCTGCTGGCATTACTCGTGATCCAGACAAGGATACGGGGTGTAAAGCCCGACCTTGTCCTGCTCGCAGTCATATTTGCAGCTCTTGAAAGGGGCCCTGCAAGCGCAGCCATCACAGGGTTCGCGGCAGGATTGTTCCAGGACGCCCAGACCCAGTCGCTCGTGGGAACACATGCGTTCTGCAACGTGCTGGTCGGCTCCGGCCTTGCAGTCTTCGCCCGCAATTTCTACAGTGAACGGCCCGGGTTCCAGTTCCTGATGGTCTTTGCGGCGACGGCGGCGGCACAGCTGCTCTTCCTCGCCACCGGGTGGCTCACCGGGCAGCCCCCTCCGCTGGACTCCGGTGCCGCAGCCGTCATCATCCGGGTCGCCACCTACAACACAGTGCTCGCGCTGCCGGTCTTCGCGGGAATGCGTTACCTGACGGGCTGGGGCCAACGATAGCCGGAGGTCTGACTGATGCCGGGGAAACACCTGCTCCGCAATGTGGACTGGACCTGCTTTGCCCTGGCATTGGTCCTTTCGGCCGTAGGGGTGCTCACCATCTACTCCACCACCCTGGGCCAGGCAGGTGCGGCCGGGCTCCATCTCGGCTACGCGCAACGGCAGCTCCTCTGGGTGATAGTCGGCATCTTCTTGCTGGCAGCCGCATCCCTCATAGATTACGAACGCATCATGCGCCACAGCTATCTCATCTACGCTGGGGCGATCGCGCTGTTGCTGCTGGTGCCGCTCATCGGCCAGGAGTCCTTCGGCGCACAGCGGTGGATATCAGTAGGACCGGTAAGGTTCCAGCCCTCGGAGTTCGCCAAGATAGCGGTCATCATGGCCATGGCGCGCTTCCTGGGCACGAAGAGAGAAGAGCTGAAGAGCCCCCGGTATGTCCTGATGGCGCTCGCCCTGGTTGGGACCCCGATGCTCCTGATCGCGTCCCAGCCCGATCTGGGCACTGCGATCGTGCTCCTCCCGGTGGCTCTCGTGATGCTTTACCTGGCCGGGGTCCCGCGCCGCACCCTTGCCGTCATATTGCTCTGCATGATGCTGGTCTCCCCCTTGCTGTGGTTCATGCTGCACGATTACCAGAGGGCCCGGCTCCAGGTGTTCTTGAACCCCAACACGGACCCCGCGGGCAGCGGCTGGGCCATCATCCAGTCGAAGATAGCCATCGGCTCAGGCGGACTGTTCGGCAAGGGCTGGGGAGCAGGTCCCATGACGAACTTGCGCTTCCTTACCGCGAGCACGCGCGACTTTGTCTTCTCCACGATAGCGGAGGAGTGGGGGTTCATCGGCGCCACCGGCCTGCTCGCGCTTTATGGGGCGCTCCTCGGGCGAGCCCTGGCAACTGCCCGGCTGGCACGGGACCGGACGGGGACCCTGCTTGCCGGGGGCCTGGCGACCCTGGTCTTCGTGCACGTCCTCGTCAACGTGGGTATGGCAATGGGTATGATGCCCGTGGTGGGCCTCCCCCTGCCCTTCTTGAGCTACGGGGGTTCATCGCTGCTTGCGACCATGCTCGCAGTCGGCCTCCTCATGAACGTTCGCATGCACCGGTTTGTCTTCTATGCATAGTCCTTGCATGCAGGTCACGGCATGACACGGAGAAGTCTCCTGGACCCGAACGCCATAGAGCAGCTTCTTCCCCGGGTGAGCAAGCCTTCCCGTTACCTGGGAAATGAATGGAACAGCGTGCACAAGGACCCGAAGGCCGTCCAGGTGCGCGTGGCCCTTGCCTACCCCGATCTCTACGAGGTGGGGATGAGCCACCTCGGTCTCGCCATCCTCTACGACGTGCTGAACGGGCGGCCGGATGTATGGGCCGAGCGCGTCTACGCTCCCGCGCGCGATATGGAACTCCAGATGCGTGCTTCATCAGTCCCCCTTTTCGCGCTGGAGTCGGGCGATGCGGTCCGCGATCTCGACCTGCTGGGCTTCACACTGCCTTACGAGATGACCGCATCCAACCTCCTCAACATGCTCGACATGGCCGGGCTCCCGCTTCTCGCGTGCGAACGGCGCGAGGGCTTTCCCCTGGTCATCGCAGGCGGAGTGGGGGCCATGAACCCGGAGCCACTCTCCGATTTCGTGGATGCCTTCCTTGTCGGAGACGGGGAAGAGGCCATACAGGAGATAGTGGATGCAGTGGCTGCCGGCAAGGACCGGGCCGAACGGCTCCAGCTGCTGGGAAAGATAGAAGGGATGTATGTCCCCTCCCGGTACGAGGTGCGTTATCACCCGGACGGCACGGTCGCGGGCGTGGAGCCGCTCGTTCCGGATACGCATCGGACGATCGCGCGGCGCATCGTGTCCGATCTCGACGCCGCCCCTTACCCGACTGCCCCGGTAGTGCCCCACCCGGCTGCGGTACACGACCGCTTCACGCTGGAGATAATGCGGGGATGCCCGCGAGGATGCCGGTTCTGCCAGGCGCGCGGCGCCTATGCACCGCCGCGGTGGCGCTCGATCGAGAAACTGGTGTCGCTTGCCGCGGAAGGAGTCAGGAACACCGGCTACGACGAGGTCTCGCTCCTTGCGCTGAGCGCAGGAGACTATCCCCGTCTCGGCGACCTCATCCGGGAACTCACACAGACCCTGGCCCCCGAGCACGTGGCCATCGCCCTTCCCTCGCTCTATGCCGACAGCATGCGGGACCACCTGCCGGCGTCGCAGGTCAAGCAAGGAGGCGGGTGTGCACTGAGGAGCGGGTTCACCTTCGCTCCCGAGACCGGCAGCCCCCGCATGAGAAAAGCCATCAACAAGCATATCGACGACGAAGTGCTCCTGGATACCGTGCGCACGCTCTTCCGGACCGGCCATCGCCAGGTGAAACTGTACCTGATGGTAGGGCTCCCCGGCGAGACCGGAGAAGACCTCGAATGTTCGGTCAGGCTCGTCAGGAAGGTGCTGGAGACCGCGGGGGGCCGCCAGGGCGTGAACGTCAGTGTCTCATCCTTCATCCCGAAACCGCACACCCCGTTCGAGCGCGAAGCGATGGCCTCGCGCGAGGTGCTCCGCGAGCGGCAGGGGATCCTCAAGCGCCGGCTCAGGAGCCGCCGTGTGAAGTTGCGCTGGCACGACGTCGACACCAGCTTCATGGAGGCAGCCATCGCCCGGGGGGACCGCCGCCTGGGTGCGGTGCTCCTGCGCGCATGGGAGAAAGGGGCCCGGTTCGATGCGTGGAGCGAGCACTTCCGGTCCGACCTGTGGATGGACTCGTTCAAGGAATGCGGGCTTGATCCCCACTTCTACGCGTGCCGCACCCGCCCGCCGGGAGAACAGCTTCCCTGGGCGCATATCGGCAAGACAGGATAGGACACACAGGCAGAGGATCTCAGCAGAAGGGAGGCAGGGGCAGATGAGCAAGATGACCGTGCGCTACACGGGCGGCAGGGCATTCAAGGCCGTGGCCCGCGGGCATGAGGTCGTAACGGACCTCCCATCAGAAAGTGGTGACCCCGAGGCCGGCATGACGCCTCCCGAGCTCTTCATGGCATCCCTCGGCACATGCATCGGGGTGTACGCGGTGAGCTACTGCGAGAAGGCCGGGTTCGATTGCACTGACCTGACGGTGACACTCTCCTGGGAGAAAGACGACTCGGGGTCGCGGATCGGGTCCGTGTCCGCCCGCCTGGCACTTCCGAGGGCCGACCCCGGTAACCGCCGGGAGGCAATCCTCAAGGCCGCCACATCATGTTATCTTCACAACACCGTCAGCAAGTGGCCCGGCCTCGAGATAGAGCTCGTGGCTAAGTAATCCGGGGACAGGTCACTTAACTCTGTGCACTGGCCTGGATAGGAAATTAAGTGACCTGTCCCCGAAACTCTGTATTTATTCTGCCTTGGGGGCCAACGACAGCGTCACCCCTTTAGCACTGCATGCCGCTTTCATCTTCATCTGATTCTCGTCCATCTTGCCCTCGAGCGCGCCGAGTTCCTTCAGCTTCTCCAGGTCGTACACCCAGGTAGCGCGCCGTCCGTCCTTCTTGTGGGCATTGGTGGTGGTAAGAGCATTCGGCATGACGACCGTGAACTCCATCCGCAGGCCCTTCAGCATGGGCTCCATCATCGCCATCATCGCCTTCTGCTGCTGCTTGAACATCTCTTGCATCTCCGGAGTCATATCCTCCGGCATGTCCACGTCGGGGGCTCCCAATCCTTCTCCCATCCCCCCGGAGCCCATCTCGAGGACAAGCTCGCCGCGGGCATTCTTCGAGAGCACGGGCTTCCCGTCTTTGTACTTCTTCGTCTTGAAAAGCTCATTGACGTCCTTGAAGGCGACCCTGTAGGTAAGGTTCTGCTTTCCTTCCACCATCTCCGCCTTTGCTTCCTTCACTTCGATCCCGGGACCCTTGAACATCTTCTTGACGTCCTCGACGGTCATCGGCAGGTTGGAATCATCTCCGGACGTCATCTCCCCGCCCATCCCGGCTGCCATGCCCACCATCGCGGTCATCTGCTCGCCGAAGATATACTTGCCGGTGAGCACGCCCGAACCGTCTGCGTTAAGGACCAGCTCCTCTTTCATCTCGAAGCACCCCGACAGCAGTACTGCTGCCACGGCCGCAATGACGATTGCTACGGACCGGTTTCGCATTGCATCTTCTCCTTCCTTCTTACCATCTCCCACTCATGTCCGGACGTCTGATGACTTGCCAGGCCGTTTCATCTCGAGCCGCCGGCCGGCGGCCTGTTTCTGGGGTGAACGACGGGATTCGAACCCGCGACTTCCAGGACCACAACCTGGCGCTCTAACCAACTGAGCTACGCTCACCACCCCGGGCTTTCATGGGGAAAGCCTTCTTCCTGAGTATGTTAGCTTTCCAGCCTTTTCACTGTCAAGGGAAAAGGCGGCGACAGGGCCCCGCAGGAGGCCCTATCCCCCGGTCTTGCACTCGCTCTCGAAGGCTTCTATCTCATCGTCGGTATCAAGGACGCCCAGCTCGAGCCGGTACCGCTTCTCCTCGCCCGGCTCCAGGGACTTAAGGACTCCCTTCTCGCGCGCCTTCACCCTTCCGTCCACGCTGCAGTTACCCGGCTCCACGCCCACCACGTAGGAGCCCTCCCCCAGCATCTTCCACTGGAGAAGCCAGGGAAGCTCCTCCAGGCGATACCTGACGTAGCCGCAGAGAGAAAGCCGCCTGTTGACTATCCCCGCGCGCACCAGCCCGTCACAGTTGGCCACAGCATGATGGTAGAAGCAGCGTTCCTTGAAGCCCGGCACCGGGGCGAACATGTTGAACGGCTCTCCCCTGGCCGCTTCCTCGTCGCGCGGCTCGAACCCTTTCTCCGGCACCAGGAGACGCGAGCCCTCGTCCACGAGCGGGTATCCGAAATTGCAGTGGTAGAGGATAGCGTGCGGGGTAGTCTCGTGACCGCAGTTCGTGACCCGGTCCTCCACGAAGAAGCGCTTCTCCCCGAGTTTCGCCCATATCTTCCTCTCGAGCTGTACGTTCTCACCGAAGAGGACCGACTGGACCGTCCGTCCGGAAACGCACACTATGTAGTCGTCTCCATCCCACTCGCCCCCGACCGAGACCCTGTCTGCCGCAAGGTAGGAAGCGCGCCCGTGCAGGCCGAGGGATTCGTCGCCGTCCTCGCACGGCGGCCCGTAGTGAGTAAGCCCGCAGGTGACCATCAGCCCCCCGTAGAAGCCTCGCAGCCAGCCCAGGCCGTCGGGCTCATGGCGGGCACCGGAGATCTCGCCGCAGGGAGCGCGCCAGGCAAGCGGCGTGCCCTTGTAGCTCGCAAAGGAGATGTCCATGCCGCGGCCCGGGACCACCGTGAAATCGAGCCCCGAACCGGTACGAAACTCCACGGCCTGCACTCCCCTGCCCATCCCCTCGGCAAGTTCCACCAGCCTCGCCCCGCCGATCTGCGAGATGTCGCCGACCTGCTTCAGCAGTTCCGACCGCTTCACATCCTTACCGAAGAGCTTCATCTCCTCCCCCCTCCTGCAGACTGTACCAGACATACTTTACATACACGAGTTCGCAACGCGAACTCAAAGCGCAACCCCTTAGGTTTTCAGCGATGCTGCGCCGCGTAACCCCATAAGGTTCTGTGAAACGTTGCGCCGCCCTTCTTCAGTCCTGTTCCCAGTCGCGCTCGAACGTCGTGAGGTACTCGCCTCCTCCTTCGCCCACGGTCACGGTATCCCCGGTACGAAAACCCCCCAGCCCCTCCTTGCAGACTCCCGGGCTAAGAGATGCGACCATCCCCTCCTCCAGCACGTCCTTCGAATCGGGACCCAGCTTCGGGACGGATTCGTGCCAGCGGAATCCCGTCCCGTGTCCCGCGGGG
>SDBT01013532.1_pt1 | contig 13070 bp, 16 predicted proteins | sample 2277101 | NCBI WGS metagenome assembly SDBT01 (sample SAMN10404973, study PRJNA504765) | marine sediment metagenome | isolation source: marine sediment core GS10_PC15, 103 cmbsf | place: Arctic Ocean: Southern Knipovich Ridge | collected 2010 | reverse complement strand
TATTTCCTATTTTATTACCCCTATCAATCCCATAAGGTGCACGCTACCTTTATTTTTGACAGCATGTTCTAGAGTTTCGGTAACAACTTTGTTTTTCATAAAAGAGCCGTTACGGATACTTAAGCTGATACGTGGGTAGTGTTGATAGATAACGCGTCCAATACCCATTGTAAGGTGTCCGACTTCGCTGTTTCCTTCTTCTCCCCACGGCAGTCCAGCTGAAATTCCAGATGCTTGTATGGTTCCAGATGGAAAATTGTGTTTGATGTACTCGATGGTTTGAGGGTTGGCGATATCAATTGCGTTTGCAGCAGTTTTTGGTCCTACCCCCCATCCATCCAATACTATAAGAACGATCGTGTTACGCATATATATTTAGTATATATGAATGTGTGACTGAGACGAAGTCGTGTGCACCAAATATATATTTTCCTTGCCTTTTTTATGGAGAAGCGTATACTGAAAATTAGTCATTAAATATTAGAATTATTAAGTAACAGGTATTTAGTATTGTGTGCTGATTAGTCTGCACCTGCTGAAATGGATGATATAGCTATGAACCGTTTTTTTTTGAATTTTATGCTTGAAATACGGTCATGCACCGATTGTGTGCAGGGTTTGTTGTGGGGCAGAAAGCAGGCAGTACATACCTCACATTATTATGGATCAACTTATACTATACAGCGCTGGAGCGCTGGTTGTGGGTTTGCTAGTTGGATATGTGGTTCGCCACACTTTGGTTTCGCGACAGGCAGCTTCTGTTGAGCAGACGATAAAAAAACAACTCGAAGAAAGTAGCTCAAAAGCAAAGGGCATTGTTTTAGATGCGCAAGAAAAATCTGCAAAGATTTTGGAAGAGATTAAAAAGGAAGAAAAGGATCGCAAAGTGCAGCTGGATAAATTAGATTCACGTCTGATTAAAAAAGAAGAGGTATTGGAAAAACACGATCTTGATTTGCGTCAGAAAGAGAAGGATGTTAATGAGAACGTAACGAAATTGCAGGACGCAAAGACCCAGATTGAACAGCTCAAAGAAAAACTTGCTGGGGAATTGGAAAAGGTAGCTGGGTTGAGCAAAGAAGATGCTAAACAACAGCTGTTGGAGCAGGTTAAAAAAATATACGATCAGGATCTGTTGGAGTACACCCAAAAAATGCTTCAGCAGCGCAAAGAAGAAATTGAAAAACAGACGCTAGAAATTTTAACAACCGTTATTCAACGTTATGCACGTTCATCTGCTGCAGAACTTACCACTACAACCATCGATCTTCCTGATGAAGATTTTAAAGGGAAAATTATCGGAAAAGAGGGGCGTAACATTCGTGCCTTTGAACGGTTGACTGGTGTTGAGTTGGTGATTGATGAAACACCGGATTCTATTGTTATCTCATCGTTTGACCCAGTTAGACGTGAGATTGCCAAAAATGCTTTAGAGAAACTGATTAAAGATGGCCGAATTCAGCCTGCTAAGATTGAGGAAAAAGTTGAGGAGGCAAGTCAGGAGACTTCTAAGAATATTATTGAAGCAGGAGAGGCTGCTGCCTATGAGGTTGGTATCTACGATCTTCCTAAGGAAATCATTCAGCTTTTGGGACGACTACACTATCGAACCAGTTATGGACAGAATGTGTTGCGTCACTCAACCGAAGTTGCTCATTTTGCGGGTATGCTTGCTGCTGAATTGGGGCTAGATGTTGAAATTTCGAAGCGCGGAGCTCTACTTCACGATATCGGAAAATCAATTGACCACGAAGTTGCGGGATCGCATGTTGATATCGGACGCAAGATTCTTAAGAAATATAATGTTGATGAGCGAGTGATTCACGCTATGGAATCGCACCATGAAGATTATCCGTATGCGACATCAGAAGCGTATGTTGTGTCAGCTGCGGATGCTATCTCTGCAGCACGACCAGGTGCACGACGTGATACGCTCGAAAACTACCTCAAACGTTTGTCTGACCTGGAAGGTATTGCAACTCAATTTGATGGGGTGAAGAATGCGTATGCTATATCAGCCGGACGAGAGTTGCGCATCTTCGTTACACCAGAAAAAATTGATGACTTTGGTTCCTTGGAACTAGCACGACAGATTGCCAACAAGGTTCAGACCGACCTCAAATACCCTGGTGAGATTAAGGTTGTGGTTATGAGAGAAACAAAGGCGGTAGAATACGCTAAGTAAAGAACCACTCTTTCCTCTTACAAAACACTTGCTGTATACTATCTCTATGGCATTTAATCCAGAATCTATTCCTTCGGCACCTCAACCAGAGCGTAAACACTCTGTCCCGTTTAAATGGGACAAGGTGAGGGTGGGGAGGGAGGTGTATTCTTTGAGCCCTCAAGAAGATACAACAGAATCAATACTTGATGTGGGGAGGGTTGTTGGTCCAGAGGGGTTTGTTGGAGAGAAGGGCTCGGAAACAGGACGTGAGTATGAGCACGATATTGCAGGAAGTATCGGACCTCTACCATTTCTCAAACTTTCTTCGGGTGCAACGCTTACCTTCCAAGAAGCATTTGGGAGTATTGAAAATCAAAAACGGAGCGGGCAATATCTTAATCCAAACATATTTGAGGCAACAGCGCAGCAAATCATTGAATGTTTCGACACATTTTCTGAACAAAAACGAAAACAAATTCGTACTCAGTTTCTGAATGATCTGGAAGGTGTGCTGGAAGATGTATTAAAATCAGTTTCTGAAACATGGGAAGCGCGCGTTTACCCCTCTTCTGAAAGCCCTATGGATTCATTCGGTGTGGACTTTTTTGTTGACGTGTATCAGGACAATGCAAAGCAACGACGTCGGATTCATTTTGATCTCACACAGAATCCTAACAAAAATGTTGCACGAGGGTTTGCACACTTGATTCTTGCGGGAATCAATGTTGGTGACAAATCCGATGTGGCATATAGAGTACAGCTGCGTATTATTGCTCAGCGGATTGTGCGTGATGCGATTGATGGGAGCATAGGAACTCATTTCGATACTGTTGAGTATCCTGCTCCGTTCGAACATCGATGAATTCGACAAGCTTTTATTTGAGCTGGGTATACAGTATACTTGAGAGGAATTGTTATAAAGGTCGAAGTCTATAACATTTACTAACTGATATGAAAAAAGAAGACCTAGTCGGTGCCGTTATGCAGTCAGCAGGAATTGAAGTGAAGAAAGAAGCTACTGCTGCTGTTGAGGCGGTGTTTGATACTATTACCAAATCACTGAGTCGGGGAGAAGAGGTTTCTGTCCCTGGGTTCGGTGCATTCCGCGTTACTAAACGCGCAGCACGTGATGGAGTGAACCCACGTACCGGAGAAAAAATCCACATTCCTGCCAAAATTATTCCAAAATTTCGAGCAGCCAAAGCTCTTAAGGAAGCGGTAGAGTAGGATTGGTTCTTTGGAAAATAAAAACGACCCGGATCGGGGTCGTTTTTTGTTGATTCTTTAAGCGTTATTCAAGCAGATTTTGTGCCCGAATGCTCATTGTGATAAAGATTGAGTATGTCTCTCTGACCTTGCCAAGAGACTCTACAACCAATCCTCGTATGCGCTCTCTGATTAGTTCTGACGCGGTATCGAAGAGTACTTTTATGGTAGAGGTTGCTTCATCGTATTCTGGGACATCGATAAAGGTTGAGGTTGCGGTTGGGTCCAGTGACAAAGCAAGTTCTCCCAGGAATTCTGTGGTTGAGGTACTGGTGGTAGGGGAGTAAAGATGCAGGATGATCTCTTTGGATCGGTTGTTAACTGTGTGTGCTTGCTCAAGCACATCAGATGCGTCAACAAAGAGTTCTCTGAGATCTTGGTTTTTTGTGAGATTTTTGTTGTATATCTTAGCAATATCGCTACTTATTTTTTCAAGGCGTTGGTCGCCCAATGAAAGGATGTCGGCAATGCTGAATACAATAATAATGTCATTAATGTTGCGGATAGTGGGGTCGATAGCAGAAGTCTTCTGTTCTTTAATGCTTTGTGCCATTGCTTTGATATCTTCAAGTTCAATTTCATCGTTATCAACAACCCCTTTTGTTTCTTGGTAGTAGGCGATGTGGCCATCGATCCGTTCGTATAATGATGCTCGGATTTCTTCCCACTCTTGTGTGTCAGGGAAAGAGATCTTGTCTAGCTTTTTTTTAAGATTTTCTAACTGCAAGATTCCCAGATCCAATATATCAAGTAATACTGCTTTTTTGATTGTCAGTTCTGCCTGAGCCTTCTCTTCATCCGATACGTCAATATCGTCTTTTATCTCAATCAGTTGTTCTACCTTTGTTTTTGTATCAGAAAGCTTATCTTCAATTTGTGAAGATTGGGCAAAGAGGGGAGATACCGAGAAAGTTAAAATAAGTAATGTGACAAGAAGAATGCGATTCATGTTATTGCGTGAGCTGTTCAAGAAGTGTGTTGAGCTCGCCACTCAATTCGTTGTCAGAGAGAGCTTCAACTTTTTCCAACTGCTGAGCCTCTTTTTCGATGGTTGTAGTATTAAGATGATTAAACTCTGATGATGCAACGCTGTTAAGCATGTCATTACTCTGTTCGGCAACGTATACAAAATAATCTAATTTATCTAGTTCTATTGAAATAGATTGCTCAATCATCTCTGCCTCAGCTACGATCCGGTCTTGGTTTAGACCTGGCAGAAAGAATGGAGAAATCTGGGTTGTGGCGTAGTAGGTACCACCGATGAGTAGTGCCATAACAGCGATAAAAGAAGCTAGCTGCAACGGTGCTTTAGGTGAAAGCCCGTTGTTCAGTAGGCTAGCCAGAGTTGCGCGAACACCGAATCGTGAAGGTTGAATGTGTGAGAGTAACGTCAAACGAGACTTTTTGGAATAGTCTTTATTAGGCTGGATTGCCTGAAAGTGTTTAATAGCTTTAAGAATTTCTTTTTCAGTCATGGATAAGTTCTTTAAGTCGTTTGATTGCTCGGTGTTGCAGTACACGTGCTGCACCAGGTGTTTTGTTAGTAACGTCAGCTATCTCTTTATATGTTAATTCCTCGACAAACCGCAGGACTAGCACTTCTTGCTGCTCCTCGCTTAGTTGTTTGAGAGCACTCCATACCTTCTGGAGCTTCATGCGTTTTGTGACCGTGTCGGAGACATTCTCTTCTGTGATCCCCAGTATTTCTTCTGGGACCTCATCGATGCTTACCTGTGGCTTTTTGGTCCGGTAGTGATCAATAACTTTGTTTCGTGCTATGCGAAAGAGCCAGCTTGAGAGTGGAAGGTCTTGATACTCAAACGTACCAAGTTTTTCCCACGCCGTCAAAAAGACCTGATGAGTGAGATCCTCGGCTTCCTCACGGTGGCTTATCTTGAGTATAACAAATCTATAAATCTTTGGCTGATAAATATCATACAACAAGCCAAAAGCCGAGGCCTCACCCCCTATTGCTTTCCGTGTCAGCGTTTTCTCTCGGTTCTTTCCTTCTACTCTATATAACGAATGACTTCCTTTTTGGTTTCGCAATGTCATTAAAAATTGCCCGTTCGGGCAGGGTATATTAAGTATCACGCATTATGATTAATTTGTAAATGGCTTGTGTGTGGATGGCGGTGTGCAGTACAATTTAGTTACACACTTTGTTACGCATATCGTTACACTCTATGCATAATTTATTACATCATCGGTTTGGACAACACAGCATACTATTTATAATTGCGTTTATTGTTATTGGGGTTTTGTTTGTGACGACGATCTTTCAGAAAGAAGATGCGGTTGTAGAGCGTTCTCAACAGCCTTTTGCTCCAGATATTTATGTTGGGACCACCCTTGCACCAGTTGCAGATTTGGTTCGGGCTGTTGGCGGAGAGAGGGTGACGGTAACTGTTTGGGATAGTGCTGAAGAATATCTGCAGCGCCCGATGGGTTCGGATGCATCGCTGTGGTTTGTTGTTGGAGAGGGGGTTGATGAATGGGTTGGAGAGACAGTTTCTGATGCCGAGATTGTATTGCTGCGAGATGATGTTGATATTGCCAAACTTGAGTATGAGGTGGAGATTGGCAAAGTTGATCCCGCAGCTCCACATTACTATTGGATGTCATTTCGAGGTTTGCAGAATATGACAATCGCTATTGCACGTGAGCTGAATTTAGTTGATAAAGTTAATACAGAGATGTATATCAGCAATGCATATCAATATTCTCTTACACTTGCTGAACACAACAATGAGTATAAGAATACAATTGATGACGTAGGGCCAATTAATGTTATTGCCATGGATCATCTCTTCGATGAATTTCTATATTATTTTGGGTTGAATGTTGTTGGATTGTTTAACATGGAAGGGGATCGACAGGAGGCGCTAGAGGACTTGGTATATAATGCACGGTATTATGAAGTTGATGTTGTTTTGGTCCCGCAAGGATACAACATCAATGACATTACACGGGCTCTTGCTGATATCAGTATTAAGATTGTTTCACTAGATGTGTATGGAGAGGGTATGAAAGATGTTGTTGGATTTGTGCGTGAGAACGTCTCAGCTCTTTTGTTGGGTGCACAGTAGCGGGGTTGAACAGATGGGTATTTGGTGGTAGAGTAGTGCTCACAACACCCCTCCATAGCTCAATTGGTAGAGCAGCTCCCTCTTAAGGAGACGGTTTTAGGTTCGAGTCCTAATGGAGGGACCAATCAAAAATATGTAGTCTTATCCACAGGGAAGATTCTTTCAGTTGGTATACTAATAGTATAAGATAATGTTGTTTTAATATGAGCACAGATACACAACAGGTCATCCAAGACATTTTAGGAGATTTTTCTACCAAACTAAAGTCTAGCTCGATTATAAAGAAGGCTTCCGTTTATTATCGAAATGGCGGTGAATTGGTTGAAATTGTCACTATTGTACCCAACGAAGACAGTAGGGTTGAAGGGGCTGTATATGGAGCAGAGGCGAAGGTGTTAAAGAAATGGAGTGATCAAGAAATGGGTATAGACTTTCGTCTCACTCCAGCATATGGCGTCCCCCATAAGCGGTTAATTCCCGAATCTTTTCACTTATGGAGAGCCCGAACTTAGAGGATCTTCATCTTAATCAAGCTCAGTTGAACGAGGAATTAGCACGACGTCTTTTTAAAGGAAATCTGTGCTTGGATTGGGTTGTTACGCTTGCATTTTACTCTGCACTTCATTATATAAACTACAAGGAGAGCCTACCCGACAACCACGAGGATACACTCAAGTGGATATCTGTGGAGATTGGTGATTTCATATATCATCGTTATCGATATTTATTTGATAAGAGTCGTCACGCTCGGTATCGTCCCCAGATGGCAGAGAGATATAGAAAGAAGAGTGATGAGACAGCCTCAAATTCATTAAGGAAGCTTAAAGAAATTAGATGTTATTTGGGAGTTTCAACCAATTCGTCTTGAAAGATAAAATGATTGAAAAGACTAGGTTTTGGTGTAGAATGAGAAGAGTGCGGTAGTAGTTCAGTTGGTAGAACATCTCGTTGCCAACGAGAAGGTCGCCGGTTCGAATCCGGTCTACCGCTCATTAGTGTATAACTTGTGCCCTCGAGAGGATTCGAACCTCTATTTCAGGCTTCGGAGGCCTGCGTTCTATCCATTGAACTACGAGGACTTGTTTGCGCACCTGCCAGGATTCGAACCTAGAATAACTGCTTCGAAGGCAGTCGTGATATCCATTTCACTACAGGTGCCGTTTGAAGGTATAATAAAAGGAAGTATGAACAATGTCAAAGTTCCACAGCATGTAACAGATATTATGCAGACGCTTGAGAAGGGCGGATTTGTTGCATATTTGGTTGGAGGATGTGTTCGAGATATGTTTATGAAGAAAACTCCTTCTGATTGGGACATTGCTACTAACGCCCATCCTAAGCAGGTCCAGGCGTTGTTTTCTGATAGCGTGTATGAGAATGAATTTGGGACTGTGGCTGTGAAAGTCCGCCACGATGATTCTGTTGAAATTGTTGAAGTAACCACGTTTCGTAAAGAGATGGGATATTCAGATAATCGGCATCCCGATTCAGTTGTCTTTGCTGAAACTATTGAAGAAGACTTGGCACGCCGTGACTTTACAATAAATGCATTGGCTCTGCATATGCCCGAAGATGAGTGGGAGCTTGTCGATGTCTATGGAGGAGAAAAAGATATCAATAAGAAACTCATTCGTGCGGTAGGGGATACTAACGAGCGGTTTTCTGAAGACGCATTGCGAATGATGCGAGCAGTACGGTTTTTTTCTCAGCTTGGATTTTCATTTGACCAAAAGACAAAACAGGCGATTATAGATAATACTTCGTTGCTTTCACATATCGCATCTGAGCGCATCCGCGATGAGTTTATCAAGCTTATTATGGGAGATGATGCGGCTGATGCTTTGCGAGAGTTGCAGGAAACAGGTTTGTTGAAAGAGTTCATTCCGGAGCTTGATAACACTGTTGGGGTTGAGCAGAACCTCCATCATATCTATACCGTGTGGGAACATCTCGTACGCTCATTGGCGTATGCCGTTAAGAAAGAATATTCACTTGAGATTCGTCTATCTGCTTTATTTCATGATATTGGCAAGCCTTCTACTAAAGAAGGTGAAGGGCGTACAGCTACCTTCTATAACCACGAGGTGGCTGGGGCAAAGATAACTCGTACAATTCTGCAGAGGCTGCATTTTCCTAAAAAAATATTGGGAGATGTTGTGCATTTAGTGCGTCAGCATCAATTTAACTATAACGTTGGAGAGGTTTCTGAAGCCGGAGTACGACGCTTATTAAAACGTGTTGGGCCAGAATATATCGATGATTTGATTAAAGTTCGTGAATCGGATCGTATTGGTTCTGGAGTCCCCAAGGCCGTTCCATACAAACTCCGTCATTTGCTATTTATGATTGAGAAGGTGAAGAGAGATCCCATCTCCCCTAAAATGATGGCTATCGATGGGGATGATATCATGCGTGTTACCGGTCTTAAGCCCTCATCTAAAGTTGGGATGATTATAAATGCCTTGATGGAAGAGGTGTTAGAAGATCCTGATCTCAATACAAAAAAATATCTTGAGAGTCGTGCCAAGGAGCTTTCTGAATTGGTTGAAAAAGAGTTGCAAAAAAGAGCAGAGGGAGGAAAGAAAAAACAGAAGGTTCTTGAAAAACAAGAGGAGACAAAAATTAAGAAACAATTTTGGGTGAAATAAAATATGTCGATGTTTTATGATATGTTATGCTGAAATAACTAGCGTATTACTAATTTAATAAATCATGAAAAAATACTTGTTTATTGTCGGTGTAATGGCATTTATTCCAATCTCTGTTTCTGCTGCAACATTTGTCTCGGGGCAGGCCTATACACACCCAGATACTGATGTAATGAAAGACAACTTGTATGCTGTCGGAGGTTCGGTAAACATTGTTGGTAAGGTGTTGGGAGATGTGATGGTGGCCGGAGGAAATGTATTTATTGTCGGTGATTCTGCAGAGGATGTTACGGTTGTTGGAGGATCAATATATACTACCGGTCCTGTTGGCGACGATCTGCGTATGGTTGGAGGGAATGTGAATATCGGCAGTACAGTTGATGGTGAGATTGTTGCTGTCGGAGGGCAAGTTCAATTTATGTCAAACGCATCAGCCTCTGGTGTATGGCTTGTCGGTGGTATGTTAAATCTTGAGGGGGATGTGTCGGGGGACGTGTGGATGGCTGGAGATGAAATACATATCAGCGGTACTGTTTTGGGGGATGTTGAGGTGCGTGCAAAGAATAAGCTGATTATCGATGAATCGGCAGTCGTTAAGGGTTCGCTTAAATATTTTGCTCCTCAAGAAGCAGACATTGCTTCAGACGCCCAGATTGGTTCAGTTGAATACACCCCATGGAATCCTGGTAAAGGGCAGGCTTCGATTCCAGCTTCCTGGTTTGTTGCTATATTCGGTGGTTTATGGTTTATCAAAATGCTGATGATCATGGTCGCTGGATTAGTCTTGTTGTGGGTGATGAATAGTTTTGTTGGTGAGACGACCGAACGTATGTTGAATGGTTTTGGAAAAGAATTGCTCCGAGGATTTATTATAGCTGTTGTAATTCCCGTTGCAGCAATATTGTTGTTTATTTCGTTCCTAGGTATTCCTCTGGGACTGTTGGCGCTTGTAGTGTGTGGATTACTATTCGTTGCGGGGAGCATTATGGCACCGATCGTGGCGGGAAGCTGGATCATTAAAGTGGCACGTAAACAGAAATCGTATGAAGTGACTTGGGCAAGCGTGATTGTTGGGGGTATTGTATTGAGCATTGTTAAGCTTATTCCGGTGATTGGATGGGTTGTTGGTGCAATACTGTTCTTGGCTGCGCTAGGTAGTATTGCTTACGTCGGATATCACCGACTACACGCATCACGTTGATTGTTATATAAGCTCCGTCTTATCAGACGGGGCTTTTTATTCTTGACATCGAATAACATAAGTTTATATAAACAATGTATGCCAAAAATATGAACAAACCACTTCTCATGGTCGGCATCCCAAGCTTTAATGAGTACGACACTATTGGTGGGGTTTTACAGCGTATCGATGAAGGATTGGCAAAATACTATCCAGACTATCCTGCTTTGATTGTAAATATTGATAATTCTCCTGATACCAGAACAAAACATGCATTTCTTAATACTAAGACCGTAACAGCAAAACGATATATTAATACTCACGCACCTCGTGGATATAAAGGTACAAATGTGTACCGTTTTTTTTCTTATGCGGTGAAACATAACGCGGCAGCCGCTGCTATTTGTGATGGTGACTTAAAAAGCAACGATCCTAAATGGATGCGAATACTCTTTGATCCCATTCTTAAAGATGGATATGATCATCTGTTTCCTTTGTATGAGCGTCATCAATACGATGGCTCTATTACTAACTTCATCTGTTACCCAATAGTTAGGGGAGTGTTAGGACATGATATACGCCAACCCATAGGAGGAGAAATGAGTTTTTCACTACGCGCTTTGCATATGTTTATGAGTGTTCCGTGGTCACGTAGCTCACGTCGGTTCGGGGTTGACATATTTATGACCCTCCAGAGCATTATTGGAGGTATGAAGATGGGTCAGGTGTCGTTGGGTGTAAAGCAGCATAAGCCATCAGGACCGAAACTAAACAGTATGGTGATCGATGTTACCCAAACACTCTTCCATGTTTTACGCGGTCATCCGACCTCTTGGCAGAGGCAGTTAAAACTACATTCATATCCACCTCTAAACAAATTTTCTGGTCCCAATTCATCTCTTTCAATATCACTTGATATCGATACTCTTAATAAATGGGCACAGAGGGGATTTAAAGAGCAGCAAGAAACAATCGGACGCATTCTTAAAAATAACTCAAAACTCTTCTTTAGTAATGGGATACGATACATCGATGAAGAGGAGTGGGCAGAGATATTACTGTTGTTTTTATTTGCGCCATCTTCATATAGTCCTCGTGTGCTTGCAAAAGCGTTGCGTCCGCTATACTTCGCACGTTTTCTTAATTATCATCACAGCACGCAACACAAATCTCATAATAACGCACTTAGTTTTGTTGAGAAGCAGGCATGTACAGTATGGGGGCGTCGCGGAGAGATACTTGAGAAATGATGGGGTATAGGAGTATAGTTTAGACAGAACATTGGAGGTATGTTATAAGGAAACGGAAACCATCCCAAAGTCTTGAGGAGATGAAAGAACGTGCCAGAGGGATTTTGAGAAGAGAGAAAAAATTTCTGTTGGGGTATGATATTGAAAATTCCCGGGGATTTGATCTGGAAAATGGTGCGGTAATTCGTATCGCTGCCCAAAGATCTTTTCATAGAGAAGTTAATAAACGTCTCAAATCCTGTATCGTCTCTGGTGATGTTGGAGGACGGTATCTTACTCGCATCATTAATAAGATGGAGATTGCACTCGGTGATAGCGGAGTTGTGTTTTTGAACAATGTAGATGCTATTGCACAAATTCTCGATATCGCAAAAGAGATAATGCCGATGTTTAAAATTCGCTGGGCAGTAGGAGATGAAAAGGATGAGGATGTAATGGAGTTGATAAAATAAACCCCTTCACGTGAGGGGTTTTTATATTAGAAAAGTAATTATTCTTGTATACTGTTTGTTATGGACATTGTTATTTCTAATCCTTCCGATTCTGTGCTTAATATCATGCGACGAGCAGGGTATCATTTTGATAGACAGGATTCCAGCACAGGAGATGATTCATATATAGCACGTCTTTCCGGTGCTTTTTATCCTAGGTTTCATGTGTATGTGAGATCTGACGATAAAGGTGTTGTACTGCGTCTCCATCTGGATCAGAAGCGTCCAAGCTATCCTGGTTCACACGCACATAACGCTGAATATGATGGGGATGTTGTGGAGAGAGAGGGGGAGCGATTAAAACAACTATTTGAAAAATAATTAAAATCAGAGCATAATGCTTGAGAGACGGGCTGTAGTATACCGGTAGTACGCACGCCTCGGGTGCGTGTAGACCGGGTTCGATTCCCGGCAGCCCGACAAAAATATGATTTCATTTAACGATTTTGAAAAATTAGACCTCAGGATTGGAAAGGTATTGGATGCTGAGAGTGTTGAGGGTTCTGATAAGCTTATACGAATTGAGCTGGATTTGGGATCTGTTGATAATGAACAAGAGGGTCCGAAGTGGCGGCAGGTTGTTTCCGGAATTGGAGATGTATACGATCCAAAAGATCTGATAGGGAAGTATGTTGTTCTTGTAGCAAATCTTAAGCCAAGGATGCTGATGGGATTTGAAAGTCAGGGAATGATTTTGGCGGCATCAGACGAGAAGGGAAAACTGTCTCTCTTGACTACGATGGAAGATGTTGAACCTGGTGCTGAGGTTTCTTAGGGGCCTGTAGCTCAGCTGGCTAGAGCGCTGCATTCGCATTGCAGAGGTCAGGGGTTCGAGTCCCCTCAGGTCCACCAAATTTGGTGGTGTCTGTACAAAAAAGTTAGAACTCATTTTCAACAGGGCAATGACTAACTGCCCCGCCACCGCTCGCTCCGCTCGCGTGCTAGGTTTTGACGCTCGGACGGCTCGGCATTTCTCCCC
>SDBT01013530.1_pt1 | contig 13071 bp, 2 predicted proteins | sample 2277101 | NCBI WGS metagenome assembly SDBT01 (sample SAMN10404973, study PRJNA504765) | marine sediment metagenome | isolation source: marine sediment core GS10_PC15, 103 cmbsf | place: Arctic Ocean: Southern Knipovich Ridge | collected 2010 | reverse complement strand
ACACCCGACGCCACCATGGCCAGGAAGACGGCGACGTTGATCGCGATAATGGCCGGCGTGACCCAGACGCGAGGCGTGAGCGCCAACATCGCGCGGTAAAACTCCTCGAGACGGCGATAGGCCTCGATTCGGTGAAACTCCTCCTGAATGCGGAGTTCCTCTTCCTCGCCAAACGCTTCTCGAACGGGAACACCCTCGCCGGACAGATATTGTCCCAGGGCTTCGTCGGCAACGTCCGAGTTTTCGTCTCGTGGTTGGTCCATCGATCTCCACCTCGTATACTCCCCCCTTTTGTATCCCATGTATCGACGGATTACTAGCCGGGCAACCGAGGAAACTGGGCCGTAGAATGGGTAAATGGCGTAAGGAGTACTCGGATCGAGAGCCACAGCACGCCGGGTGCCATGCTCCACGCTTGCGTGGGCATGCTTTGCCGCATTCGAGCATGGCCACGACGAGCGTGGCCATGGCACCCAAGTGCGGAACGAAAACTACGGCAGAACACTGCTGGACGAGCCAGCAGTGGCACCCATTACAGGGCCATTCGTTCCACTACTCGTCCCACCTTACGCCGGCTGCGGTTTCGGGGTGGCGGCTTTCCTGGCTTCTGACGCGAGATGAATCTTCACGGCGAGGCCGCCGATTACCATCGCTAGACCGACGCCGACCAGCACGAGTAAGCAGAGCAATATCAGGCCGACGCAGATGAGTCCCGTCGAGCCGGCCCGGGTTTTCATCCAGGCGAATCGGCCGTTTCGGAAAAACCGGACGCACAGACCGCCGAGGCCGAGCATCGTCAGCACGACGGCCAGATACCCAAGATCGCTCAGCGTATCTCCCGAGGCGGCCCGACCGACGATCTCTACCTTGGCGCTCGTCGTGGTAAAGCGGAAAGTCTCATAGTAGTTGGGATCGTAGTTGGGGTCCTCGTCCGGCATCTGCACATCGACGCTGGCGAGCCCCTCGGACATCGTGGGCCCGAGGGTTGCCGTGGACTGCCTAGTGCCCGTCCGCGTTTCGATGACGCGTCCGGACACCTGAAATGGTCGGTCCAGTTCATCGTCTTCGCCGCGGACAACGCGACCGAACTCGTCGGGTTGGGCCGTTCGGTAGTCGGTGATTGAGTCGGCCATGTCGCGTCTGGGTGCCCTTTCCAGACCGATTTCGCCCAAATCAACCTGCAGTGGATCGACACCAAAGCCCTGTTGATCTTGCAGTTGCTTCTCGTAGCGGACAACGGCCTGGCCCCTATCGCCCGACTGAATCTGGGCCACGGGTTGAGCCTGTTGTTGGATCGCGGACAAATTGGCCTTGGCCCGGCCCGTCATGACATCGGGAGCCTTCGGTTGAGCCGCGACCGGCTGCATTGGGGCATCGGGGCCATACTGCCGTCCGCCGGGCTTTCCGCCGTCAGCAGATCCCTCGCCCTTTCCCTGTGACACGGCCAGCTTGGGATTATTCAACTTGTTCTTGTCGAGCCAACGTTCGTTGAAGACTTGCTTCCCTTCGGTCTTCTCACCCGATGTCGGCAGGGTACCCGACCAGTTGTAGCCGAGACCTTGGACGACGTTCCCCGATCGGGTTACCTTCTGATCTTCGTACCGCTGATTGAGATACCCGCTGTTGTCGAGGACGTCGAGCTGTGGCTTCGATTCGAGTTGTTCGGCCTCCTGGAGGACTTGAGCGTTGCCGCGCATCTCGGCCTCGAGTGCGGCGTTGGGAACATAATCCTGTTGCGTCTGCTGATATTGCAGAAACTCCGCGCCGAGCTGTTTCACGTTCGACAGTGCCCGCATTTTGACAAAATGATCGCCACTCTGCCCCGCCTCGATGACTCGCTTGGTCTCCGCCGTCTGATAGGAGACGAACTGGGCCGCCATGTCGGCCTCTTCTCCCTGGCGACTCATCGTGCCGTCGAACCGCAGCCACCGGTGTGTCTTGGGTACGAAGAGCCAGACTCCGGTACGCGCGACGCTGATGTTCACAGTTTTCACGAAGGGAAACTGGACGTTGGCGGTCCGGCCCAGCTCGGGCATCTTGCCGCCGTACTTCAACACGACCGAGTAATCCAGATCACCCGACACGGTCTTCACGATGGGAATCCGCAACCGCCGGTCGTTCGTCGAACCCGGGACTCGGGTCGGCTTGACCGGTTGGCCGGCAACCAGGGCGGTCCACAGCTCGGCTCCCGGGGGTAGCTCGACCACGAGAAACTGCTCGATGCTGTTGTTCGTCTGGTAGACGGTTTCCGCCCGATAGGCACCGTTGGCGTCGAGCCAGAGCCTCGTCTGGGCCAATCCGATGCTGGCTCCGACCGTTTCCACCGCTTTGCGTCGTTCGGTCCGGAACTCCAGGCCGGGCTTTTCGGCGCCGGTTCGCACAAGATAGGCCTGCATGATCTCGCCGGGAAGTATCTCGGCAAGCGTTCGCCACTGCTTCTGTTGCCGGCCCATAAGGCTCACATCGACCAGCTTCTTGGCGTCGACCACCACCTCATCGCGCCCGGCCCCTTGCAGCACGACGAATCGCCGATCCGTCCGGCCGATCTCGACGGTCGGGATCGGGGCATCGTAGAGCTCCGACGGCTGAAGCAACCGGTCGTTGAGCACGCGAATGCTCAACTCGTCCATCACTTCGTCCTGAAACTCGAGTTGCACTCGCACCGAATCACCAACTGTGGTAAACGTCTTGTGGCTTAGAAGCGGGTGATCAATGCGGCAGTCCTTCATCCGCGCCGGCAGCCGAAAAGCCAAGCGGCGGATTCCCGCGTCGCGGATCGTGAAATCGAGCAGGATCATCTCCTCGATGGTCCGGTCCGTCACACGCACGTTGGTGATCGTCGAACAGCGGACGACCGGTTGGCGTCGCTTGAATTGTAGCGTGCCGGAATAATCCCCGTCACCGAGCCGGCGATCGTACTGCAACGCGAGTCGGGTGACGTTGTACTGCTCGGGATTGAGCCACTCGAGGAGTCGGCGAGGTAAGACCTTCTGGCAATTGGTCAGATGGACGGCCTCGACGTTGATCGCCGGATCCACTTGTACGCCGATGTCTCCGCGCTGCCGGGTAACGCCCAAGACGTCGAGTTGCGGCAGGGCCAGTTCCGGAATCGCATCCTTAGGGCCATCGGGTTGCTCTTCCGGCTCCGGTCGCGTCAGAATACCCTGGATCGTGATCGGCACGTCGCCCTCTCTGCCTGCCGACAGATAGACACTCAGCAGCCGTCGCGTGTCTCGCCGGGTGACCGCCCAATGGAATCGGCCCGGCGCCAAGACATTCTCCAGATCGAGGTTCTCCGGGATGAGCATCTCGACGGCGTGCAGCGGCCGCCGCTTGACGTGAAACGTTACGCGGCTCTCGAAGTCTTGCCGCAACGGGTCCACTTTCAATAGGGTCTGTACGGTCGCCGTCACGTCGGCCCGGACCGGCGCGGCGGTCAATCGGATCGAAAAGGGCACGGCGACGAAGTTGTATGCCTCGAACGGGCGGATGTGTAGCGGGGGTTCCTCGCCGCCTCGCAGGTCGGCCAGCTTGGCCGCCTCGGGTCGAATATCGGTCCGAGTAACGTCCCCCGCCTCGACCGTTTGCAGGTCCAGCAGGGGACTGCGGCGAATCGTCAGTCGGCCGCTATGCATCGCGGCCGCCACATCAACGACCGGTACGTCGAACTGGGCCAATTCCCCCTCGCCCACCGTTCCGCTACGAAACAGGTGGAATATCAATTCTTCGTTGCCCTCGGCCGCTTTCAACAGAGTGACTTCGACGGTCTGCCGCGCTGCGTCGGTCAGTTCCCAGCCCTGGACGTTCGCTCCCCGAATGTCCTCGACCAGATACTCCGGCGGCACCGTGACGGTAAACCGCTCCCGTTGGCCCGAGGGAAACGTCAAGCCCAGCCGCCATACCAGTCGCAGACCTTCTTCTCGAACGTCCAGCAGGGCATCCGACTGGGCCTTCAAGCTCTCGTCGACCTGTCCCTCGGCCACGATGGGGCGCCAGCGGATGTCGATGCGGCCGTCGGCGCCGATGGCCGTTTCGATCTTCTCGTTGGCCTGTTCCGTCTCATAGGACGACCGATCGGCCACGGCGCCTAGCTTCAACTCCGTCTGGGAACGCGGAACCAAGAGCGACAACGAGGTGGCCGCCGTGGCCGGCACAACGCCGCCCGCAACGCGCCAGCCACCCTGACGTGAAAGCCGCAACCGCACCGACACGTCGAGCCGATGCCGACCTTTACCCGACGCATGAAGCAGCAACACCGAGCCGTCCGGCGGAGGCTGTACTCCGGGGTTGGCGTTCGGCGGCCCGTTCGGGGCATTATCGTTTGCGCCAGGAGGCAACTGCCGATCCACTGCGGCCAAACTCAATCGGGCCGGCTTGCCGTCCAACTCGGCCCGGGCCAAGACGCCGCCGCTTAGACTCAACGGGATCGTCACGTAGCCGTCCGTAAACACCTCGAACTGAAGCGAACCGCTCAGCAGAAGCGTCTCGTCACTGTCGAGCACCACGCTATAAGAGGCCACCGAAAGGGCCCAGCCGGGCGAGACCTTCGGCGCGTCGATCTTCTCCTCCGGATGGGCCCGATTCCATAGCTCGACGTATCGGGTATAAGGGACCATCAGTTGGTCGGCTTCGCGAATCGCCGACGGGGAGGTGGGGTCGTAGGGTAGCAGGATCGCGTCGTCGGGTACGTCGACCGGAGTCGGCGGCTTGGCGATCTGGATCACATAGGGCCCCAGCTTCGCTTCCGGTAGCTCCGCGGCAGCGGATTGCGTTGCCCAGCACATCAGCAACAACAGGCCGGCCGTTGCCGACGAGAACCCCAGCCATCGCCGACAGCAGCAGGTCTGCTCGGCAAGACATCGTAGCGGCCGACGCAACAGGCCGATCAGCAGGTAATACGGCACCAGCGCCATGGCCGTCCAGAACAGATGGTTGCATGTGTCGATCCACGTCGAGTTCTCGACCCATAGCGCCACGATCGTCGTGATCAGGGCCAAGAGCAACACGAATCGGGTCTTCGCAGCCACCGTGCGATTGGTTCGGGCAAGACCGATCAGACCGATCACTAAGACCAACGTCCAGGTCAAGGCGTCGTGGCGAGACCGTTGGGTCAGTGTAATGCTTAGCTCGGGCTCGACGCCCAGGCTGTAGAAGACAATGGTCCGCTTCTTGTCGGGCGTCAGTTCCGTTTTCAGGCTGCGATGGCCCTCCAGATCAAACCGAGACCGCTTCGCCGGCGGAGTGCGCGCAACCGTGACGTCTTGTGGGCCGTCCCCAGCGGCGCCCTCGAAGCCGGGGACCAGTGGAGTGTCGGCAACCAACTCCGGCGTGGAAGGTTCCATCGGCGGCGTTTCTTCCGGTGCTTCGGCTTCACCTTCGGCAGAATCCATCGGTTCGGAGTCCTCGGCCTGTCTTCCCTCCGTCGGCCGCATGTCGTCGTCGGGTGCCTCTTCCGAGGCGTCCGTGGCGTCCTCACCCCACGCCTCACCACCCTCCTCACCACCCTCATCGCCCTCTCCTTCTCCTCCGTAATCCGCGCCCGAATCGTCGTAATAGCCCACCCCCTCGGATTCCGCGTCACTGCGATCGTAGCCTGCCTGCCTACTCCTTCGGGCTGCCTCTCTTGACGCCTGTACGACGTTCATCCATTGCGAATTCACACCGCCGGTCGCAACGGCGAGTCCTTTGGCCAGGGTGATCGCGGCTGGCTCGGGCTTGGAGAATCGCATCGCGGTCGGATCGAGCTTGGACGGCTTCCTGGGTACCAGCGTGCCGCCGCTTTCGGCCATCTCGTAGCCACGGGGTAACTCGACTTTCCAAACCAAATTGACCAACGGCACTTCTGCCCCGTTCTTCCCTTGGGCATCGCGAGGAAATAGTTTCGGGGCGGGCAGAGTGAGTCGACCGGCGGATAGCAATCGACCGGCAATCGCACGGACCGGCGTCTCATAGACGATCTGCAGCGTGCGCTTCGTCGTACCCGACGTGGCCGGAAGACTCACCAACAGATGGCCGTCTTTTCGCTGGGGCTTGGTCGGTTTCCCGTCGAGAAAGGCCGACCAGAGTACCGAACCCTCGGGCAGTTCGACTGCCAAATAGAGCGCCTTGGTGCGGAGCACAAAACGGGCATCCGTCTGGCTGGTCCCATGCGGTGAAAGTTGAGACGTCAACTCGACTTGTTGAGCGATCACCGACGGCAATCCGCGCCCGGGTCGGCGAAACACATCGACCTTCACTACGGCCTGATCGCCGACAAACGGATCGCCGACGAAGCCGAAAGTCCCCAGCAGTCGGCGTCCCAGCCGATAATCGGCCTCGGCCAACTCACCGACGTCGACCGGCCGGGCATCGGTCGTCACCTTGACGTCCAACTCGGCACTACCCTCGACGGCCACCAAGCCCGACTGATATTGCACGTCGGCGGCGCGAATGATCGGCAACTTCTTGAGATTCTCGGCGAGGACCGGTTGACGAAACTCGACGGCCAACCGGATCGTCCCTCGTCGCGGCTCCTCTAACTGGACCTTCCAACGACGAACTTCCCCGTCGAGTTGGCTGTCGTATTGCTTCAATGTCACGCCGTCCAGCCCGCGGATCGAGAGTGCCTCGGGCGTCGTATCGGCCGGCAGCTCGAAGGTCAACTGCCGGGTTCGCGCCTCCTCGACTCGATAGGCCACCTCGCAGTAGCCCCTCAGTTCGTCGGGTCGTACCACGAAGAAGGAACAGGTCCGAGCGGTCAGTCGCGGCTGGGTACGCTTCAAGTGAAACGTGGCCTTGTAGCCGGGCCGCTCATAGCGATAGGCCAGGGCAGTGTCCACGCCGGCCACCAGACCGTGTTCCGACTTCTTGGCGTCGTCCAGCGGCGTGAGATCGACCTGCTCGGGTCGAATCGCCAGGTCGTCGAGGACAGCTACGCCAATAGCCCCGACATCACTGCCGGTTGAAGTGATGGCGAATGCCGGAAAGTCGATCATCTGCTCGTCCCACTCGGCCAACCACTTGTCGGGGGTGTGGAGGGCCTCGAAATTGGCGTGGAACTCCTCACCCACCGGAATACCTTGCGGCACACGGACATGGATCGTCGGGCCGTCGGGCCGATCGTAGCGCTCCATGGGCAACGGCTGCTCGTCGGGCCCGGTCACACCCGTGACATGCCAATCCGGAGGAATGGAGAAATCGAACGAGAACCGTTTCTCGACCGCCGGCAGCATTGTCAATCCGCCGAGTATCTGTTGACCCTTGTCCGAGAGGACCCAAAGGAGGCTGGTCCGCACGGCCATTTCCGCCGGGGGGATTGTGAACTTCGCATCCAGTGAGAAATCGCTCGCCGGCGCATAATAGGCCACCAGCGGCGGGACGCCCGAGGCCGCCTCGGCAATCGTTTCCGGCAACGCTTGACGCAATGCGTCCGTATTGATCGGAATCAGGTTGGCGGCGGTGATCGATTCCGCGTCAAGCCGCTCGTCGACCAGCAACCCCACCACGGCCACCTGCGAGACGATCGTCATCTGCCCCTCGATATCCAACGGCTTCAGTTGCGGCCACTGCCACGCCTCAAGTCGGCTCGGCGTCCGTATTGCCAAAACGTTCAAGACGACGTTGCCCTCGGCCGGCTCGCGAAGTTCGACGTTCAGCACACGCGATCCATCAAGTTGCTCGACGTTCCATCGGGCCAACAACGGAGAACGGACCTCGGTGATCTCGAACTGATCGGGGACCGAAAACCGAATCTGGTCAATGGCCCGAAACACGGTCAGTGCGACCGTGGCGTGAAGCTTCTCGTAGGTCTCGGTCACTTCGGCAACCAGCACGCTTCGAGCGGTGACCGACCGATGAACTCCCTTCATCCGGCTATTGAGCGTCATGACCAAGATCGCGTCGCCGCGGGGCGGTAATAGCTCGAATCGGGTTACGCCTGCGTCGGCGTCCACCTCGCGTGTTACGACGGTGGCACCGCTCTTCATCTCGACGTCGCCGGGCACGCTCAACCGCATCTTGGCTGTCGGAGGACGCGGCAGTCGAAACCGCACCTCTTGCTGCGCGGCCTTCGTCTGAAGCGGCAAGACCATCCCCAGAGTGAGCGTGTGGCGGCCCTTGCCCTGGACGAACAGTTTCATCGTCGAGGGAGTCTCCCCGCCGATCGAGGCCCCGCCAATCGACGCCCCCACACCGTCGAGCATGGCGTGCTGTAGTCCCACGCCGGAAAGATCCAGCGGCACGGCGTGCAGGCCGTCTTTCAGCACGTCGAGGACCAGGGTGCCGTCGATTCGGGCACGCCCGGCGGTCAACGTGACCGAATAGTCGGCCGAGACGAGGTTCGTTGCCCAGGGGGCTTGCAACTCGGGGCTCTTCTCGGCCGCCTCGAGCAACGCTTCATATTCGGAACGGGAGAGCAAGACGCGACGTGGTTGGCGTTCCAGCAGAACGTGCAGATCCTCGTACGGCACGAAGATCTCTCGCGTCGGTTCCTCAGGTGCCGGTTTCTCGGGCGGCGCATTCGTACCGGCGACCGCAAGCCACCTCGGGAAGCCCGCCACGCTGGCAAGCAACGCCGCGGCAAAGACGATTCGGCAGAGGGTTCTTTGCTTATGCATCGGTCTTCCCTCCTTCGTCGTTGTCCTTCTTGGGAAGCTCGGGCTCTTTAGGTTCGGGCTCGGAAGCACTCAGGTCGTGGCCCTGCTGGCTGGGCTGCGTGAAACTGGCCGCGGGGGGCGGCATCGGCGGGGCTGCGGGGGGACGTGATGCCAGGAGTTGTGGTCGTGTCCGGACCAGATACCATACGACCCACAATAGGAACACCAGGAAGACAGCCCCCATCATCACGACATCGAGTACCTGCAACGAGAACGTCGGCATGAAGACCTGACTGAGAACCGCCAACGCGACCAATGCGCCGACGGACATAATCCGACAGCGGGCACCGGCCGGCAATAGGAGAACGCCGATCAGCATCACCCCGCCGATGATAAGGCAGTTGAGCCACGCTTCGTCGATGGTCACCAAGCGGAGTTCGCCGTCGGCTCCCTTTTTCGGGCGAAGCGAGGAGTAGATATACAACGCGCCGTCCGTCGCGAAGCGTTTTGGGTCGCCCACGACGTTTTGCACGCCCGAGAGCGTGTCGTCAATGAGTGATTCGGCGGCGCCCTGCGTCGCGGGTCGCCAGCGGAACGAACGATCGATCCACCATCGGAACTCGCGAGTCCAGGGCCCGTTTGCCCCCAATAGGGTCCGTTCCCGCGGTAGGTAGACACACAGATAGACCTTCTGAACGGCCGGGTCGGGTTCCTCCGAGAACTCGGGGAGCCGTAGTCGGCGGCCTTTACCCTCGATCGAGTACCGAAGTTCCAGCAGGAAGGGCTCCTTCGGATCGAGGCCGACCAGCGGTACGAAGTATTTGCGATCCGCTGCCGTCTTCCCTTCCTCTCCTTCCAACGCGACCGGCTTGCCGTTGATGCGAAGGGCGTCGTGGTCGAACTTCGGCTCGCCGGGCAAACGCATCTCGAGCCGTTGCCGGACACTACGCAATCGATACAACGCCTGGACCGAAATCTCATCACCCCGAGTCACCACCATACGGACGACCCCGTGCTCGACGATCGTCCGCTTGATCTCCTCGAGCTTGTATTGCGTGACCAAGACGTCGAGGTTCCAATCTTCGTGGAACTCGAACGCCCTGGCGGCGCCCTCGACCGGCGCGATCAGATCGTGCTGCGGATCGATCGGCTCGATGCCCCCCGAATCGGGCGACGGCCGCACATCGAGCGTTTCCGCCTTGGCCAGAACCGCTTGACCGTTGGCCACGTCGACCTCCTTGGGGACGAGCCGTGGGACGGTCAACGTGATGCTCTTGCCCAGGTTGAGTTGTTCGGTCTGTTGCTCGTCGATTGGTTTCTCGCCGAGAAGCTTGATCGAGAGTCGGCCGAGGAACTCGGATTCGCCGGAAAGGATCCAGGCGACGTGGCCCGGTTCGAGATCGTCGAGTCCTGAGTCAATCACTTCGCGACGGATGCCTTTGGTGTCGAGTCGCCACTCGACCGCGTTGCTGCCCTCTTCCTCCGGTGCTGGAAGGTCGATTCGCAACGACTCCTTGCCGCTGTAGCGGATGTCGTAGAAGAAGGTCGCCTCGTATTCGACCAGACCGCTTTCGATCCGCGCGACCAGCAGTTGCTCGACGTTGACCTGCGGCTTGCGGCATTCCACCGTCAGCGACAGCGGTTCCTTGGGATGCCGTTCGTAGGTGAAGGCCAGCATTTGTCGTGAGACGAACGATTTCTGTGGGGCCGTCGAATTCCTACCCCGCAATGCGTCGCTGAATTTGACGCTCGCCAGATCCTGGGGCGAGCGAGGATCGATGTCCAGACTCTCCGTTGCATGGACCATCAACCGCCCCGATGCCCGCTCTATCAGATTCTTACCTGCCCGGTCGTTGATCGTGATCCGGGGGATCGTCACCAGCACATCGACCTTCTTGCCCGTGTAGGAGATCAGATCGCCCTTTTCGGCCAACTCCTTGCGCAGCTCGACCGCCAAGCCGACCGGCCCGATGGCCCGACGCGCCAGATTGACAACCAACCGCCGGTTGGGTTCCTCGCCCTGGATCGAATGGGTATCGACCTCGACCGGCGCGGCGTTGCCGATCTGCCGGCCGGCTACGTCGAGGACCTCGAACTCCTCGGGTACATCCAACATCAGTTGAAAGATACCGGCCCGCTCGATCGTACAGACGACTGCCAGATCGAGTGAAATCCGTTCCGGCTGGATATAGGCCTCGACCAGCGTATCGGTGACGATTCTCGGCCGGACCTTCTCGACGTTCAGCTTCAGGTCGAAGGGCACCTTGGCATAGTCGTAGCAGAAGGCCCAATTGGCCTTGGTATCGACCTGCACCAGCCCGACGGCCGAGGTAGCTTCCGCCCGAAGCCCCTCGTCGATCTTGATCCTCACTTGGCCTTCTTGCCGGATGGCATGTTGCGGATCGGCACCGACCGCCTTGACGACGGGGATTTGAAGCGACTTGTGCGACTCTTCGTCGGCGAGCATCTCCAACACGACAACGACTTGTTGCGAGCGCTGGGCCGGGTCGTGCAACTGGGCGACAATCCGTCGGGTCGTCGCATCGGCCGCGCCGGCCTCGAACGACCATCCCCGCACGTTGGCGTCCGTCACGCTAACCACATCATGCGTAGCCGGCACTTCGATGGTCAACTGCGGTAGCTCGGCCCGGCTGATTGCATAGGTCAACGTGGTCTCGGTCTGGACAATCCCCTCGTAAACCGAGACCTCTTGCTCAGCGCTGACACTGACCAGAGCCTCCAAACCCGTGGCCCCTTCGGCCTTTGGAGTCCAGTCGATCGAAACGGTCGCCGCCGCGCCGACAAAGGCCTGGACGACGGTCTCCCCGGGTGGCTCGGTCGCAGTATCCTCGGTAGATGGGGGCACCTCGGTCGCTGCGATCAGTGGCTCGAAGTTGACCTTCACCCCCGACTCGGGGATCCGAACCTCCCAGCGATTCACCGCCGATCGAGGCGCCTGAAACGTGACCCGATTCTTCCCCGGTTCCCGCTGGACCGGCCGGGCGTATTCCAAGGCCAACTCGATCTGCTCCGGCTCGGTCCCCTGCTTCTCGATCAGCAATTGGTAGCCCTTGGTCGGATCGCCCGTAATTCGGGCCGGCTCGCCGTCGATCGTTGCTCCGATAATCGCGGCTTGGGCCAATCGCAACGGGATCGTGTTCCAGCCTTCCGCCAAGATCTCGATCTTCAACAGGGCCTTTACCCGAACCACGTCTTTCGAGACCGTCGCCCTGTTCGTGATCTCGCTGATCAGGGCTCCCACGGGCGGCTTGTGTCGCTCGGGCGAATCGGACTTCTCGCGGGCCAGCCGCCACAACGCCTCCCACTCCTCATACGGCAGGAACACGCCGCGGCCGTGTTGCTCGAAGACCTTCCGCAACTCGTCGTACGGGATGTAGATACTCTGCTCTCTGATCGACGGCCCGTCTTTGATCGAGGACTCGTCGCCGTCAGCAGTGGCCGGGGTATCCTGGGCCCATAGCGGCCCGATCGCCGCGCCCAACAGGACCACGATCGACAACAGCAGATAGGGGAGCTTCGATTTCATAGCGAGAATCCTCGTGAAAGGGAGATATGGTCAAACGGATCGGCGAAAATGGGGACTGGCTCCGTCGACGAATGGTTTAGTAGTGGTAATTCGCATAGCCGACGGTGCCTGTCCCCTTTTTCGCAGTGGGTGGCTGAGCGAAAATGGGGACTGGCTCCGTCGACGAATGGTTTAGTAGTGGTAATTCGCATAGCCGACGGTGCCTGTCCCCTTTTTCGCACGAGCTGCTAGCGGCCCGTTGAAAAAGGTGGAATAGACGAACCTGTGTGCCACTGCTTGCTCTGAAGCAGTGTTCTTGCCGGGGTCCTAGGCTCAGCCCGGCGGCACTGCTTGAAAACAAGCAGTGGCACGCGACTTTCTTCAACGACCTGCTAAAGCTTGCGTCACGCACGGGATATGGCAAATCGCCGGCCCGCTCTAACTGCTCGCTCGAAATGGGCCAACTCGGGCCGGCGCGCACATTCTACATCCTTTAGAGGCACTTGGCGCCCCATTTGTTCCCGCTAGGCCCCCACCTAACGCAATCTGCGTAGTTTCCATGTGGGTGGCTGGTGGCTGAGCGTCAGCGAAGTCCCAGAAACGCCGAAAACCGCGAAAGAACGACCTGGGGCACCGTTGCAATATGCCCCAGCCACCCGATTCTTCCCCCCCAGGACCCCATCATTCGGCCCGTAGCTATTTTGAGGGGGTCCGTCGAGAAATTCTCCCTCCGCTTGGCGGCCGATTTGACACCGTGCAAAGGCAACCTACGTTTCCGCAGATGCAAGAAATGTGGTTTCCCGCAGTCCCCGTGTGGTAGACCGCCCGGTCGACTACGGTTGGTCCCCGAACCGAGGATTTTCGATTCACTTTTGGTTTGTCCCATTCAAGAGAGGAAGGACACGAGATGCGATTTAGTCTGCGGAATGCGAAGCTGAAAACGAAGCTCATCGGTGGGTTTCTCGTCGTCGT
>SDBT01013528.1_pt1 | contig 13071 bp, 14 predicted proteins | sample 2277101 | NCBI WGS metagenome assembly SDBT01 (sample SAMN10404973, study PRJNA504765) | marine sediment metagenome | isolation source: marine sediment core GS10_PC15, 103 cmbsf | place: Arctic Ocean: Southern Knipovich Ridge | collected 2010 | reverse complement strand
CCTTCACGCAGATGGGCAAGCACTACGACCTGCCCGTCTACATCAACGTCGGCCTGACGGACGCGAAGGTCCCGGACGCGCAGGCCGGCATGGAGGCCGGCATCACGCTGGCGCTCGGCGCGGCGGCCGGCGCGGACATCTTCGGCCACCTGGGCATCTGCGGCGTGGACCAGGCGACCAGCCTCAGCATGCTCGTCATGCAGCACGAGCTGATCGGCTACGTGGAGCGGCTGATGGACAGCGTCGAGGTCAGTGCCGAGACCCTCGCGCTGGACGTGATCGAGAGCGTCGTCGGCGCGGGCGACACCTTCCTGGCGCAGGACCACACCGTGGAGCACTTCCGCCGCGAGCACTGGTTCCCCGAGCTGCTCGACCGCGGCTTCTTCGAGGCCTGGGCGGAGGCCGGCAAGAAGGACATGGCCACGCGTTGCCGCGCGAAGCTCGACGGCATAATGGCGACGCACGAAGTGGAGCCGCCGCCCGACGAAGTGTGCCGCGAACTGGACCGCATCGCAGAGGCCGCGCTGAAGGAGTGCGGCCCCTGACGACTGACGACTCCGCTGGGAGCAGGAGCAGGAGTAGGAGTAGGAGAAAAGAGAAAGAGAACGGAAGAAGGTGGCCATCTGCCGCGGCGTCAAGCACGGCGAACGCGAGGTGGCCGACCTGTTGGGAGTCGAGCCAGGCCAGTGCTTCGCCGGGGAGGGAGCGCAAGAGTGAACCCGAGAGAACGCGTGCTGGCCGTGCTGCGCGGCGAGCGGCCGGACAAGGTGCCCTTCACCGTATACGAGTGCATGATCCCGCAGTGCGCCGTCGAGCGCCGCCTGCGCGAGGACGGCCTCTGCATCATAAATCGCCACCAGCAGGGATACGCCAGTTGGTCCGAGGGAGCGACGAGCGAGAGCTACCACTACAGCGAGGACGGCCGCCCGCGCGTGCGCACGGTGACCCGCACGCCGGTGGGCGAGGTCAGCACCGTCTACCAACCGGCCGGCTTCACGAACTGGACGCTCGAGCGCGAATTCAAAGGGCCCGATGACTACAAGGTGCTCATGTATCTGGTCGAGCACAAGGTCTACCGGCCCGCCTACGAGGCGTTCGAGCGGGCAGAGGCGTGGATGGGCGACGACGTCCTGCTGCGGGCAGGCGTCGGGTCGAACCCCCTGCACCGCATCATGGGGTGGATGGGGCTGGAGACTTTCGCGGTCGAGTGGGCCGAACGACGCGACGAGGTGCTGAAGCTGGAGGCCGTCATGCGCGGCAACCGGCGGCAGGTCTACGACATCCTGGCGAAGGCGCCGATCACGCACGCCAACTACGGCGGCAATGAGGTGCCGGAGGTGATGGGGCTGGAGCGGTTCCGCGAGTTTGTAGCGCCCTGCCTGGACGAGTGCGCGGCCATCTTCCACGAGCACGGCAAGTGGCTGGGCTCGCACCTGGACGGCAACAACCGGCTCTGGGCGGCCGAGGTGGCGGCCACGGGGCTCGACTACGTGGAGGCGTTCACGCCCGCGCCGGACACGGACATGACGCTGGCCGAGGCGCTGGACGCCTGGCCGGACAAGGTGCTGTGGATCAACTTTCCCTCATCGCTCCACGCGCGCGGCATGGACAAGCTGCGCGAGGCGGCGCGGGAGTTCGTGGAGTTGGGCCGCCAGACGGGCCGCGTCATCATAGGCATCACCGAAGACATGCCCAAGGGCCGCTGGCAGCAGAACCTGCTGGCGATCAGCGAAGCAATCAACGAACAGTAAGGCGGGCGACCCGTCGAATGGAGATGCTTCGCGGCCAAAGGAGCCGCCGCTCAGCATGACGCGCGAGGGGAACCCGTCGTCCGGCCGCCCCTTCTACGTTCTGCGCTCTGCGTTCTGCGTTCGCCGTGCCACGCCGTAGCGTAAGACCGTCCAGAGGATCTTGGTGCCCGCCCTGACGACGCCGGTGACGGTGCCCGATATCTTCGACCGGCCGACGCGCTTGCGGTAACTGACAGGCATCTCCATCGAGCGCACGCCCTGCGCGGCCGCCTTGATCTGCATCTCGACCGTCCAGCCGAAGTCGGGGTCCCTCACGCCGAGCGCTTCGAGCGTGGTGCGGCGTATGGCGCGGAACGGGCCCAGATCGGTGTAGCGCGCGCCCCAGAGCCGTCGCATCAGCAGGCACGCCAGCCGGTTGCCCACCATGACGTGCAGCCCCAGCGCGCCGCGCTCCCGCTCGCCCAGCACCCGCGAGCCGATCACCATATCGGCCTGCCCGCTCGCCACCGGGTCGACCAGCAGGGCCATCTCCTCCGGCCGGTCGCTGTAGTCGGCGTCCAGGAAGACGACGATGTCGGGCAGCCCCAGGCAACCGGACCCGAGCGCCGCGATGCCGGCAAGGCACGCCGACCCGTAGCCGCGCCGCGGCTCGTGCACGACACGGGCCCCCCATCTCTTGGCCACGCGGGCGGTCGCGTCGGTCGAGCCGTTGTCGGCCACGACGACGTCGTCTACCCAGTCCGGCATCTCGGCCAGTACGCAGGCGATGGACCGCTCCTCGTTGAGGGCCGGCATGACGACGGCGACTGTGGCCCCCTTCCACATGCTACGGCTCTGCCTCCGATAGCCAGACGCGCCCTCCCCTTCTGCTGCAGCGCCATTGCCACGCCAGCAGACACCAGACGGGCACGAACTGGAGCCACACGACATAGCGATCGAACACGTCCACGCAATCGAGCCCCTTGAAGTGGAACCGCAGGTAGTATAGCGGCAGCAGGCAGGTGAACGAGAGCAATGCCCAGTTGGGCGCAACCGCCAGCAGCGGCACCATCCACACGTAGTACCACGGGAACTGCGTCGGGCTGAGCAGGAACGCGGCGGCCGTGACCACCAAGCAGCGCCGGGGCAGGTCCGTCGGCCCGGTGACCGGCCGCGACGCCGTCCACAGTATGATGAGCCCCAGCAGTGCGGCGACCACCAGCCGCGCGGCCGTCCGGGCCCAGGCCGGGTCGCCTCCCGCCCGCTCGCACACCAGCCGGCAAGGCCACAGGAAGACCATGAAGAGCGCGTCGTTCATCTCCCAGGTGCCGCCATAGGCAAGCAAGCCCGACCCCTCGCCGTGGAAGGCGGCCGCCATGGGGGCAAGCACGGCCGCCGCCGCGACTGCGAACGCGCCCAGTGCCGGGAGGAGCCGCCGGGGCTGCCTGAGCAGCGGCCACACCAACACCGGCAGCAGCAGGACGGGCCAGAACTTGGCGCCGACTGCCAGCGCCAGCACCGCGCACGCCGCCGTCCGCCGCTCGGACACTGCGAGCAGCATGGCCCCGAGCACGAACGGCAGCGCGACGGCGTCCATGTGCGCTGAGTTGACCAGCTCCTTCACGACCACCGGGTTCCACCAGTAGACGAGCACCCAGAGCGGCGAGACCCGCAGCTTGCACAGCAGCAGTAGCAGCAGCACCAGCGTGGCTGCGTCGAAGCCCAGGACGACCGCCCGCCAGCCGTTCAGGCTCCACGGGGCAATGAGGTAGCTCAACCCGAACGCAGCCTGGGCAACCGGCGGGTACACGGTGCGGAGGCGCGGGTGGTTGACACGGTCGATCACCAGCCCGGAGTCGTCGGCCAGTGCCAGCAGGTCAGCGGGCGCGTCGCCGTCAAGGACCGACTGAGGCGCGATCGCGTATGGGTCGTGGCCGGCAACAGCAACCCCCCCGTCCCACAGGTAGCGATACCAGTCGTCCTCCATGACGGGCTTGGTGGGCATCAGCGTGCCGCGCATGACGGCGCCCACCAGCACTACCCAGATCAAGAGGATCCGGCTCGTCCTCGTCTGCCCGATCAGCCAGACGCCGATGAGGAAGACGACGCCCGCGGCGACGTGCACGATCACAAGCCCGGCGATCGGCCGCCCGGTAAGCGGCGACCCGTAGACGAAACGGCGCGACAGGGCCGCCATGGTGACCGTCAGCGCCACGAGGCCGATCCCCACTGAGAGCCACGCGAGCGGGCCCGCCCACGGCTTGCGTTCGCACGTATCTTCGATGGCGGACAGCCCTCCCGGGTTGCAGTGCTCGGCGGGGCCATTGTAGCCGGAAGGGCGCGCGCGGCAACACGGCCCCGGCGGCCGCTTGACAACGCTCGGCGCGTCGGCATAGCCTTTGAGCACCCGGCCCCGTCAGGAAGGAGCCCGTCGAACGATGGATGCGCCCGACATCGCAACCATGATCGTGGGCCTGCTGTCCATCGCGTTCGGCCTCTTCATCTTCGCCCTGGTCATCTCGCTGCTGGCCGTGGACTGGCGGGCGTGCAGACGACACTTCAAGACCGGCCTCGTGGTCGCCCTGCTCTGCTTCGTCCTGGCCGCCCCGTCCCAGTTCATGATGCTCAAGTCGCTGGACATGACCGAGATGCTGAGGGCCCGCGGCCTGCCGCCCGGCGGCGGCGGGGCCAATCTGATCATGGCGGCCGCCATCGCGGTAGCTGTCGCGATCATGCTGTTCGGAATCCCCTGGCGCATCGGCGGCTACTCCGTGGCCATGGCCGGCTGGGAGCGCGTCAGAAAGCTGCCGGCGCAGGAGCCCCCGCCCGAGGCGACGGAAGGACAGCCGTCCCTGGTCGGGCCCCTCCTGTTCGGGGTGGCAGCGGGGGTCGTCTCGACCTTCTTGTTCTGGGCGCTGGACGTGCAGGAGGGCGAAGCGCTGCGCCAGTTCCGCGAGATGTTCAAGGGCCTGGAGACGGTCCCGCCGCTGGTCCTCATCCTGGCCACCATCCCGGCCGTGACGGCCGTGGCGGTCGGGGAAGAGATCATCTTCCGGGGCGTGCTGCTCTCGTCGCTGGTGACCGTCTTCAAGGCGCACCGCGGCCTGTCGATCGGCGCGGTCGTCTTCGTCTCGGCGCTCTGGTCCGTCGCTCACATCCCCAACACGGACGCGCCGGTGATGAAGCTGACCCAGGTGTTCGTCATCGGCATCGTCCTGGGCGAGTACGCCAGGCGCCGGGGCCTGCACGCGGCCATCGCCGGGCACGTGGGCCTCAACGTGGTGGCCGTGCTGGGAGGGGTGTTCCTCTACTGGGTGCAGGCAGGCGGCTAGACGACGGCCCCGGCCCCGGGCCGGCCCAGCAGCCGAGCGGGGTTGGCGACCATGATGCAGCGGACCTGCCGGTCCGTGATGCCGGCCTGCGCCAGCCACGGCACGACGTTCGTGAGCAGGTGGTCGTAGCCCCAGCCGCCGTAGCGCTTCAGCAGCATCTTCAGCCACACGTCGTGCGAGACGAGCACCTGGTCCAGGTGGCCGCGCTCGATCAGCTCGTGCACCCACCGGATGCGGTCCGTGTCGCGGGGCAGCACCTCGAGCGTGCGGTCGCGGTAGCGCTCGATGCCGAAGCAGTCCACGCTGACGAAGTAGCCCCAGTCGGCCGCGCGCAGCCGCACGTCCCGCGGCACGCCGTCGTCCATGTGCAGGAGCACGACGCGGCCGGGGTCGACGCCCTCCTCTTGCAGCACGGCGTGGATGCGGCCGGCCTGGTCGCCGGGCCACTGCACGTGCACCTGCATGGGGGCGCCCGTCCGCACCTGCGCGCGGCATGCGGCGCGGAGGACCTTCGCCTCGCGCGGATGGATTGGCGTGCCGGTGCCGATCTCGCCGATCATGCCGGCCCGGACCTCCGTCCCGTCCATCCCCTCGGTCAGGTCGCGCACCATCACGTCGGCCAGCTCCTCGACGCTCGACTTTCGCACGACTGCCGGATGCGTGCGGGCGATGTAGAAGCCCGTGCCGGCGATGACGTGCATGCCGGTGCGCCTGGAGACCTCGACCATGGCCTCCGGGTCACGGCCGATGCCGGGCACGGTGGCGCTGACGACTGTGCCGCCGCCGGCCGCGCGGAAATGGGCCAACTCCTCGACCATCAGGGCGACGTCATCGATGACCATGTTGTCGCGGCACGAGACGGCGTCGCGGTGGAGCGCGCCCAGGATTTCCATGGTGACCGGCCGGTCCCACAGCTCCGGGAAGCGCGCGTCAGGCAGCGGACCGTTGGCGAATGCGGTGTTGAGCAGGACGTGCTCGTGCGGCAGGACGATGCCCAGGTCGTCAGTGGGCACCGGTCCAAGGACGGTCACCACGGTCGCCATCGCCCCCCCCCCACTGCTAACTGCTCACTGCTCACTGCTAACTGCTCACTCGGGAAGATACCCGAGCGACTCCAGGAACTCCTCGGTCAGGCGCACGGTGGCGGCGTAGTCTTCTTCGCTCACGGCCTGGTTGAAGAAACCGTGGCCGCGGCCGTCGAACTCGTGCAGCTCGCATCGGTTGCCGGCCTCGCGCGCTTCCCGGCAGAACGCGCGGATCGTCTTGATCGGGATGACCTTGTCCTTCGTGCCGTGGAAGACGATCATGGGCGGCAGCCCCTCGCGCACGAACTGCGCCGGCGAGACCTGCAGCACATCCTCCCCCGCCACACGCACGGCCCATGCCAGGTCCAGCGCGGGGTTGAAGAGCACCAGCGCGTCCGGCACGGAACTGACCGACGCGTCCTCGCCCGGCTCCTCGTGCCCGGGCACCATCGCGGCCGCCGCGGCCACATGGCCGCCCGCCGAGCCGCCGCCCGCTGCAATGCGGCCGGGGTCGATGCCCAACTCGTCGGCGTGCGCGCGCACCCACCGGACGGCCGACTTGCCGTCCGCCACGCACTCGAACGGCGTCGTGCCGTGGCGGCCCTCAACCCGGTATTCGGCCGAGACGGCGACCATGCCGCGCGCGGCCAGGTGCCGGCAGTGCGGCGCGAACTGGCCGGGGTTGCCGCCCACCCATCCCCCGCCGAAGAAGAACACGATGGCGGCCCGCTTGTCCGAAGCGCGCCATCCCGCCGGCTTGAACACGTGCAGCCGCAGTTCGCCCTGCTCCGCGGTCTTGTAGACAACGGCCTCCGCCCCCGGCAGCACGAACTCGGGCAGCGCCCCCTCTTCGGCTTGCTCAGGCGTGGACATGCATCCTCCCGTCAGCAGGGCCAGCAGCAGTATTGTGCATACTACACGAATGGGCATCCGCATCGTCCCCCGCGCGCCAAGCAAGTGTCATCCCTAGCCGCGGCGCCATCGGCGCCGAGGAAACCCCACACGGCGAGTCCCTACCGAGATCGAGGTACTTCGGGCCCAAAGGAACAGGCCCTCAGTATGACACTCAAGGGGCGAACCCGCCATAGTGTCGTTCCCCGCCAGAGGCGGGCAAGCTTCACATTTCACACTTCGCCGACGCGGAACGCGTCGGCCGGCCTGTCAACTGACAACCGTCAACTGACAACTGCCCGGGGCGCCGTCTTTGACGGCGCGCCGGGCCGTGCCGTACACTCCCTGCATGCGCCTGATGATGACAGTCGAATATGACGGCACCGGCTTCAACGGCTGGCAGCTCCAGCCGGACGGCCGCACCGTGCAGGGCGCGCTGGAGGAAGCCATCGCGCGCGCCACCGGCACGCACAGCCGAGTGACGGGCGCCGGCCGCACCGACTCCGGCGTCCACGCCCTCGGCCAGGTGGCCCACTTCGACACCGACTCGCGGCTCCCCGCCGACCAGCTGCTCAAGGCCGTCAACTTCCACCTGCCGAAGGACGTCGCCCTGCTCGACTGCCGGGCCGCGCCTGACGACTTCCACGCGCGGTTCGGCACGTCGTCGAAGCTCTACCGATACCGCATCCTGCGCAGCGCCGTCCGCCGGCCGATGCGGGACCGTTTCTGCGTGCGCATCCGGCACCCCCACAACGCCGGCGTCATGCGCGAATGCGCCGCCCTGCTGGAGGGCGAGCACGACTTCACCAGCTTTGCCAGCGAGCACACGGGGGCCGCCGGCAAGGTGCGGCGCGTGCTGCGCAGCGAACTGATCGAGGACGGCGACGAGCTGCACTACATGGTCGAAGCGACCGGTTTCCTCTACAACATGGTGCGCATTATCGTCGGCACGCTGCTGATGGCCGGCCGCGGCCGCTACACGCCGGGCGACGTCGCCGCGATGCTGGAGGCCCGCGACCGCAAGTCGGCCGGCCCCACCGCCCCGCCGCGCGGCCTGACACTGATGGAAGTCCGCTACCCGAACGACCCCCGGGAGGACGACTGTGGCGGCGCCGCCTGTTAGACATGTCGCGGACTTCTACTCCGGCCGGGCCGGTTACGCGCTGCGCGACCTGCCGGCAGGAAGCCTGGTGGTGGCGGCGTCGGACGGCCGCTGCCTGGGCAAGAGCCGCACTGCGCTATGGATGGCCGTGTTCGACGATCGGGCCGTGGTCGTCACACAGCACAGGCTGCTGGAGCAGGTCCGCAGGATCGTGGAGCCGGTCGGCGTGTCGCCGGAACTCCTGGCCGACGCGGTCCGCGCCGAACTCCTTGCCGCGTGCGAGCAGGACGGCGCCATTGGGGCGGGCCTCTGGCCTTACGACGGCATCAAGCTCTACTGTGCGGAGACGACCTATCCGCCTGTGGACAGCCCAGACGTGCGACAACTGAGCATCGAGACGGCAGACGAGGCCATCGCGGCCCTGGAGGCCATCGGGATGCCAAGCACGGCCGACTACCTGCTGGAAGACAACGCCGCCTTCGCCTACTACCTGCATGGCCGGCCGGTCGCGTTCGCCGGGACCCATCCGGTGGGCGGGTTCCGCGACAGGATCGGCAACACCATGGTGGCGACACTCGAGCCCTACCGGAGGCGCGGGTTCGGCAGCGCCGTCATCTCTGCCACGACGGGCGCGCTCCTCGGGCAGGGGCGAGTGGCGGTCTGGGGGGCAGCCCCCGACAACGTGGCCGCGCTGAGGACGGCGGCGGCGGTGGGCTACCAGGTCTACTGCCGAGTCTTCGAGTTACGATTCGCCACCGCATAGAACGGAGGACTGGACAATGGGCAGAATGGCAGCTCTGCTGGTGGTCATGCTGGGCTTGGCACTGTGCGCGCCCCGCGCGTTGGCGGACGGCAAGGCGTTCAGGTGGACGGAGCAGGGCTCGACGCAACCCATCCTCGAGCGCGAGCAGCGCGCGGCCATCCTGCACCGGGACGGGGTGCAGAGGATGGTGATAGCTGTGAACCTGGAGCTCGAAGACGATGCCGCGGCCGTCTGGGTCTTCCCGGTGCCCGGGCAGCCCGACAACGTGACGGCGGACGTCATAGACGCGTTCCCCGAGTTCCATGGGAGAGACCCGAGGCGAGCGGCTCGCAACAAGATCGGAGAGGCGGCAAGACTCGTCATGTGGTGGCCTTACCTGAGCCCTCTGCTGGCGGCCCGGTCGACCAGGGCGGGCCCGGGGCCAGTGCCTTCGCAGGGGGTGACCGTGCACGCCGAGGTCACCCGATGGGGCGTCACCGTTCAGGTGGCCACTGCGGAATCCGTCGACGCTCTGGCCGCTCACGTTTCCGGCAACGAGGGCCGGGCCGACCCCGAACAGATGGCGGCGTTCGAGGCCTACCTGTCCGACGGCTACGTCCTTGTGATCGTCCGGATTGCGTCTGCAGCACAGGTACGCGAGGAGTTCCCCATCTACGAGACGCGCGCAGGGCTGTATGGAGGCCGATGGCCGTGCGTCTACGTCGAGTTCCCGAGCGAACGCCCCTTCTACCCCCTCGTTCCCACCAGCACCTACAGGGGACGCGGTTGTGCCCATACGCCTCTACGTCATCGGCCACGTGAAGGTGGATGCGCCCGGTCGCGTCGCTGACGAATTCAGCGTCGACCACTTCGACGGGTGGGTCGGCAGGGGTGGAAGCTTCGAGGAGGAACAGATGCCCGACCCCTTCATCGACGCCCTGCCACCGGGCAAGGAGCGCTACACAACGGTAACGGGCCAGCCCATTGCGGCGCACCTTGACGCCGATCTCTCGTTCGTGCCCTCTCGCTCGCTCACTCTCGCCTACGCCCGCGCCATCGAGGTCCTGGACGCTGAGGAGACGGAGTTCCTGCTCGGCGCGTCAGCAGTGGTAGTGCTCTCGTGCCTCGCGGGGGGCATCGTGGGACGTCTGCTGTATGGCAGGTGGCGGCCCTTCATGCTGCTCGGGATGGGCAATCTGTTCACCGTGGTCGGGCTGGTCGTGGTCGTCATACTGCTCGGACCGGCGCTGGAGGGCACCCGCCAGGAGCGTCGCAAGGGGGCCCTCCGCAAGTTCACGTTCTGCGTGGCAGTGGCCGTCGTTTATCCCGCCCTGGTCCTCATCGCCAAGTTCCTGCTTTTGCTGCCCATGGTAGGCCATTTATGAACCACCCCTACGCACCCCGGAGGCCTGACGTGAGCCGTAGGGGCGCTTCGGGAAGCCCCCATACTGTCATCCCGAGGCGCGGCGCCATTGGCTGCTGGGCCAAGGCTTGCCCGTCTGTGTCGGGGATCTCGATTGTGCGAGCGGCTCGCCGGATCGAGATCCTTCGCGGCCAAGATGGCCGCCGCTCAGGATGACACACTTAGGTGGCCTCTGGCCCGTTGGCCAGACGCCGTACGTTAGTCATGGAGGGAAACACACATGGACCTGTTCGAAGCAATCGAGGCCCGCGCCAGCGTGCGCGCGTTTGTGAAGTGCGACATCCCCGAAGCCGACCTGCTGCGCATCGTCGATGCCGGCAGGCGCGCGCCCTCGGGCCGCAACCGACAGCCCTGGGAGTTCGTTCTCATCACCGAGCCCGAGACGCTCGAGAAACTCGGCAAGATCCAGGGCTGCATCGCGCAGGCCTCGGCCGCCGTGGCCGTCGTCATGGACGAAGAGGCCAGCCAATACTGGAAGGAGGACGCATCCGCCGCCATCGAGAACATGCTGCTGGCCGTCGTGGCGCTGGGGTATGCGTCGCTGTGGGTGGAGGGCTACGTGCTACAGAACGAGGACTACGGCCGCGAGGTGCTGGGCGTGCCGGCGGACAGGCGGCTGCTGGCCGTCCTGCCGATCGGCAAGCCCGCCGCCACTCCCGCCCAGGCGCAGAAGAAGCCCCTGGCCGATGTGCTGCACCGGGAGAGGTACGGACAGTGATCAGTTGTCAGTTGTCAGAGGGCATCCGAGAGCGAGAACTGACAACCGACAACTGACAACTGCCGTCCTCGTCTTGCAGCCGCCCCGGCCCATGGGATAGAGTCAGTGTTGCCGAATGGCGGGGGCCGCCCGGCGACACCTATGCGGAGACGGGGGGCAGTTGATGGCCGAACAGCAGAAAGAACGCAAGACCGAGACCAAGCAACTGGAGGGCTGGAAGCGCAAGCGCGGCGAGACCCTCCAGCGAATCGAGGCTCTCAAGCGAACGGGCACATGCTACGTCTGCCATGACCTGAAGACCGGCGAGGTCTTCGGCGAGCAACCCGTGATCTACGAGGACGACCTGTTCCGCATCGTCCTGGACCCCTACCCCAGCGTCGAAGGCCAGGCCATCCTGGTCTTCAAGCCGCACCGTGACGATTACTCGCAGGTCACCGACGGCGAGGCCCGCGTCATCGCCCAGATGTGCGTCCGCCTGGTGCGGTCAATCAAGGAATCCCTGGGTGCCGAGAAGGTCTACGTGCTCACGATGTGCGACGGCCCCATCAGCCATTTGAACTTCCAGTTCTTCCCGCGCTTCCCCGGCAACATGATCGGACTGCGCCGCCTCAGTATGGACCGCCGCCCCATCGAGAACGCCGCCGAGACTGCCGGGAAGGTCCGCGAGGCCCTGCTGAGCCAGAGCGATTACAGGGCCCTCTCCTCCGATGCCTGAACGCGGCCACCTCATCGGCGTCGCCTTCCGCGCGGAACCGCACCCCGACTTCCCCCTGGCCCGGCGCAAGGCCACGCACTGCGCCTTCATGGGACGGGCGCGGGCGGGCGAGGCCGTGCAGGTCGACATGGACCGGCTGAGTTGCCCGTTGGCGCGCTACAACCTGGGCATGCCCAGCCCCTCGACCAAAGGCATGGCGCGCGCGCTGCGCGTCTTCGGCGGGCCCAGGACCGCGGACGGCGGCATGAAGTACCTGGGCAGCGCGGTGCGCCCGGGCTCGCTGGGGCCCTACGTGCTCTACTTCCCCCACCCCACCGAAGGCCTCGACCCGCAGGTGCTCGTGTGGGTCGGCAGCGCGGGCGAGATGAGCCGCCTGGTGCACGAACACACGAGGCGCACGGGCGAGCGGCTGGAGGCGTCCATCAGCGGCCTGGGCGCGGCGTGCGGCGAGTGCACGTCCTACCCGCTCCTGACCGGAAAGGTGAACGTGTCGCTCGGCTGCAAGGGCTGCCGCCCGGCCATGGACATGGACGAGTCCGAGCTGCTGCTGGCCGCGCCGGCCGGGACGGCGATGTTCGACCTGCTGGCGGAGAAGGCCAGTTGACAGTTGACAGTTGTCAGTGGGCGTTCGAGAGCGCGAACTGACAACTGTCAACTGACAACTTCCGTTTGGCTGCGCGGGACGATTCCGCGTAGCATGTCCCGACAAACGCAGCGTATGCCCCACAGGAGGCAGGACATGGACCTGACACCCGAAGAGAAAGACCTTGTCCGCCCCTACCTGCTGGGGCGGCCGCGGCCGTGGCTGGCACGGGCGGAGGCCGCGGCGGGGCTCGTGCTCTGCGTCGGGTCGGCGGTGCTGCGGTGGACGGACTACTGGCTGGTCGCCTTCGTCATCGGCCTGGTCCTGCTGGAGCAGGCCTGGGCCACCCGCGACCGCGCCCGACTGGCCCGCGTGCTGCGCAAGTACGACGCCATGGCCGAGCGCCTTCGCTATCCCGAGGAAGACGACGTTACGGAGTAGGGCCCGAACGCCGGCCCCCGGCCGGACACGTGGACATGTGATGAAGCTGTCTGACGACGAGCAGAAGATCGTGGATGACTACGCCGTCCGCCGGCGCCTCGGGTCCGGCGTGTCGCTGCTGAACGGCGTTGCGGGGGCCCTCATGTGCATCCCGCTGCTGATGATGATCGCCGGCATGAAGGTCAGCATTTCCGCAGCGGCGATGGGCGGGCAGGGCTTGGTCTTGTTTGGGTGGTCGCTGGTCCAGGAGCCGCGGAGAGTGCTCGCGTCGCTGCTGCGGAAGCTCGGCCTGCCGAGCAGCTCGACCCACGGCCCGGCCGTGCTGGACCTGACCGGTGCGGAGACGCGCGTGCTCAAGCGGCTCATGGT
>SDBT01013527.1_pt1 | contig 13071 bp, 14 predicted proteins | sample 2277101 | NCBI WGS metagenome assembly SDBT01 (sample SAMN10404973, study PRJNA504765) | marine sediment metagenome | isolation source: marine sediment core GS10_PC15, 103 cmbsf | place: Arctic Ocean: Southern Knipovich Ridge | collected 2010 | reverse complement strand
TTGCCTTTCCCATAAGCAATGCCCCGCAAACCTTGAAAAACCGTTCTATTTTGGGGTAAAGTTTTTTCCGAAGCCTCTATACTCTGCATGTATACTCGCCCTCTTAACAACGAAAATGGCTCTCAAAGAGTTTCCCCATTTTTAGGTAAAGAGTGGATAGGCGGGATTTCCCAACAAGAATGTAGGGGCCGACGTCCCTGTCGGCCCGACCTGTCCTGAGCTTGTCGAAGGAATAAGGGTGGACACTGAGGTCCACCCCTACAAGCCCCCCGGCTATCCAGGATAGAGAACCTGAAGGATTTTTGAAACTCCGGCTCTGATTTTTAATTGACAATATGATTCAACGGTGATAGTTTGAAAATGCTGGGGGTGTCTGAAAGACTGAGAATCCGTTAGAGCAGTCGAAAGACCAGTAGCCTTGAGTGGATAACCCTTAGAACCTGAACTGGGTAATACCAGCGTAGGGAAGCAGCATTAGATAATTCCAACCGGTATTAAAGCCGCTTACCCTAACAGGTCAGAGATCTAAAGGAAAGCGGTTTTTTTATGAGGAGATAAAACATGACCCAACTTGAACAGGCTAAAAAAGGGATAATCACCCCTCAGATGAAAAAGGCAGCCCGGGCTGAGGGGGTCGAACCGGAGCTGATCCGTCAGGGGATTGCCGAGGGAAAGATCGTCATCACCCGGAACCGCCGACACCGGTCGATTAAACCCCTGGCCATCGGCAAGGGCCTGCGGGTCAAGGTCAACGCCAATATTGGCACCTCCCCGGATCAGCAAAATGTCGAAGAGGAGATAGAAAAGCTCAGGATCGCTATCAAAGTTGGGGCAGACACGGTAATGGATCTGAGCACCGGGGGGCCGGTAGCCGAGATCCGAAAGGCCATCCTTGCCGAATCCACTGTACCCATCGGCACTGTTCCCATTTACCAGGCAGTGGTCGAAGCGGTCAAGAAGAAAAAATCAATCGTCGAGCTGTCCGTTGACGAGATCTTCGAGGTAATTGAATCTCAGGGCAAGGAAGGTGTGGACTTTATTACCACCCACTGCGGGGTAACCCGGGAATCAATTAGTAGACTGCGCAGCCAGGGACGCCTGATGGATATGGTCAGTCGGGGGGGGGTGCTTACTGTGGAGTGGATGCGGTACAACAAAAAGGAGAATCCCCTCTACGAGTATTTTGACAGATTATTAGAGATCGCCCGGCACTACGAGATGGTCCTGTCTCTGGGCGATGGACTGCGTCCGGGCTGTCTGGCTGATGCTACCGATCGGGGACAGGTTCAGGAGCTAATCCTGCTGGGAGAGCTGGCCAAGCGGGCCTGGGATAAGGGGGTACAGGTAATAATCGAAGGCCCGGGGCATGTGCCTCTCGATCAGATCGAGGCCAATGTGCTTCTGGAAAAGCAGCTCTGCCACGGGGCACCCTTCTATGTCCTGGGACCCCTGGTTACCGATATTGCTCCGGGTTATGATCACATCACCGCGGCCATCGGAGGAGCCATTGCCGGCAAGGCCGGGGCGGATTTCCTCTGCTATGTGACTCCCTCGGAGCACCTGCGACTCCCCACGGTTGAGGATGTCCGGGAGGGAGTTGTTGCTACCAAAATCGCTGCTCATGCCGCTGACATCGCCCGGGGAATTAAGGGGGCCTTAGAGAGGGACATTAAGATGTCCCGGGCCCGCAAGAAGCTGGACTGGGAGAAGCAGATAAATCTGTCCCTTGATCCGGAGAGGGCAAGGAACATCCGTGAAAGCAGCCTTCCCGCTGACAGCGATGTCTGCACAATGTGCTCGGAGTTCTGCGTTATCAAGAAACAAAGATAAAATGACCAGGTCTAAAACCATCTATACCTGCCAGTCCTGTGGTTACCAAGCCCCTAAATGGCTGGGCAGATGCCCTGACTGCAATCAGTGGAACACCCTGGTTGAGGAGGTAATTCAGAAGAAACCGGAAGCAAGGAGTTTTTTTACTGTCGAAGATGACAGAAGTCCCGAGCCGATTACCGAGATCACTACCGATGAACAGGATCGTCAGAGAACCGGGATTGCCGAATTGGATCGGGTGCTGGGTGGGGGGATTGTCCTGGGCTCGGTAGTGCTTATCGGTGGCGATCCCGGTATCGGGAAATCAACCCTTCTCCTGCAGGCCCTGAACAAGCTGGGCGAGGCCGGATGTAAGGTTCTCTATGTCTCCGGGGAAGAGTCTGCCCGACAGATACGCATCCGGGCCGATCGCCTGGGCGTTGGCTCCCAGAACCTACTTGTCGCTACCGAAAACTCCCTGGAGAGGATTATTGAGGATGTAGGGAAACTCAAGCCTGAGATTCTGGTCATTGATTCCATTCAGACAGTCTTCAGCACGGAGCTGCAGTCAGCTCCCGGAAGCATCTCCCAGGTAAGAGAAGCCACCGGGAAGTTAATGCATCTGTCCAAGAGAACCGGGGTGTCCACCTTCCTTATCGGTCATGTAACCAAGGAAGGGGCCATTGCCGGCCCCCGGGTCCTGGAGCATATGGTGGATACCGTGCTTTATTTCGAGGGCGATCAGGGGCATCCCTTCCGGATATTGAGGGCGGTGAAGAACCGCTTCGGCTCCACCAACGAGATCGGGGTGTTCGAAATGAGGGCCTCGGGCCTGGAGGAGGTCATCAATCCTTCCGAGCTCTTTCTGGCCGAGAGGCCCCTTGATGTCCCGGGATCGGTGGTGGTCTCCAGCCTTGAGGGCTCCCGGCCAATCCTGGTGGAGCTCCAGGCCCTGGTTAGCCCCGCCAGCTTCGGGGTGCCCCGCCGCACTACGATTGGCGTGGATTACAATCGGGTATCCCTACTTATTGCCGTCCTGGAGAAGAAGGCCAGCCTGAACCTTCCGGGTCAGGACATCTTTGTTAATGTTGCCGGGGGGGTGAGGATCGATGAGCCCGGGGTCGACCTGGGGATCGTCTCTGCCATCGCCTCCAGCTTCCTGGACAAACCCATCAGCTCAAAGACCATGGTTGTTGGTGAGGTGGGGCTGGCCGGAGAGATCCGGGGGGTCAGTCAGGTCGAGATCAGGATGAAGGAAGCGATGAAATTAGGCTTCGAGCACTGCCTGCTTCCTAAAAATAATCTCGAGAGGCTGCACGAGAAGCTTTCTATGGAACTGATCGGGGTCAGCACCGTAAGCGAGGCCCTGGATAAGCTCCTCTCTTAAAAATAAGACCTAAATTGGAGTAGGGCTTGCATCTATGATATAGATATGCTAAGGTGTTTTCGATCTTAGATTCTTATGATTTATTCACATTGATCTAAAAAAACCAAAAAGGAGGTAAAAAAATGAAAAAGATGCTTCTGGTTTTGATCGGAGTGGGAGTAGCAGTGGGATTGGCAGTGGGAGGCACTTTGCTGAGCCGCAGCAATGAACTCGAGTCGAATGATCTCACCCTGGTTTACACCCACAATGTTAACGGTGAGATCGCCGCCAGCGGGTGAGGCGCCCGCAAGTCTGGCGGTCTTGCCAGAAAAGTAAATTACATCAGCAGCATGAGAACAGAGGGGAAAGAGATCCTTGCTCTGGATGCCGGGGCCTTGCTTTTCCGAAGTCATACCATCCACGAGAGCAAGAAAGAGCAGGAGATCAAAAAGGCGGAGCTGATCCTGGAAGGATATAAACAGAGCGGGTATGATGCGATCAATGTAGGGAATTCAGATTTAGCGTTGGGCAAGGATTTTCTGCTTGACCAGCAGAAGAACTACCAAATACCCTTCCTCTCGGCCAATATTGTCGACAAGGAAAAGGGAAAACCGGTCTTTACCACCCATCTTACCAAGAAAGTCGGTGGCTTAACGGTGGGTATCTTTGGGCTTATCTCCGATAAAGCTGCCTTAAAAGCTGGAGGCAAAGAGATTCCTGACCTGACTGTTAAGAATCATACCGAGACTGCCAAAGAGATGGTAAAAAAACTGAGAAAAAAATGTGACTTGCTGGTCTGCCTGAGCCATCTGGGAATTAAGGCCGATGAACAGCTTGCCCAGGAAGTGAAGGGTATAGATATTATCGTCAGTGGCAACGGCAGAGCATCGTTAAATAACCCGAAGAAGGTTAACAGCACTCTTATCCTTCAGGCCTCTCAAAGGGGGAAGTTTGTGGGAAAGCTTGACCTTCATCTGATCGGCAAAGGACCTTATCAATTTGCCGAGGCCAAGGCCGGGGAAGAATCTTCTGAAGAACAGAGCCAGTTTGCCAATGCCGTGGTGTCCATGGGCAGAAAAATTAAAGCCGATCCCGAAATATCTAAGCTGACCGTTGAATATCAAAGGTCTTGTGGTCAAAAAAGATAGCCCCCGACTTTCAAGACGAGGATAAAAGATAAAAAATTCGAGTCCAAAGGGTATTGGAGAGCTGGACAAACAGATAATCAGGGCTCTTCAAGAGGGCCTCCCGCTGGAACCCCAGCCCTACCAGAAGATCTCCCAAAAATTAGGTATCTCCGAAGAGTTATTGCTGAAGAAGATCCGAGAACTTCAGGCCCGGGGATACCTCCGCCGTTTTGGTGCTACCCTAAACCTACCGAAGGCAGGGCTCAGAGTTAGTGGTATGGCGATCTGGAGGGTACCCGAGCAAAATTGTGAGAGAGTGGGAATGATTATGTCTTCTTTTCCGGAAGTGACCCACTGCTATCAGAGGCCCCCCTTTGATGCGGGGTATAATCTGTTTGCCATGGTCCACGGAAAGAACCGGAAAGACTGCGAGCGGATTGTGCGCAGAATCTCCGAAGCAACCGGGATAAAAGAATACGAGATTCTTTTTACCGAAGAGGAGTTTAAAAAGACAACCTTCCGCTATTTTACTGATTAACACAGCGTTACTATGAACTCGAGCGAATCAAATAGGCTTTTCGAGCAGGCCCTGAACTGGATCCCCGGGGGGGTCAACAGCCCGGTTCGGGCATTTAAGGCTGTGGGCGGGAGGCCGGTCTTTATCGCCCGGGCCCGGGGGTCAAAGCTCTATGATGTCGATGGGAATGAGTATATTGACTACCTCGGCTCCTGGGGGCCAATGATCCTGGGGCATTGTCCTCCCCGGGTGGTAAAAACCCTTCAGAAGGCAATTGAGAATGGTATTAGCTATGGGGCCCCAACCAAGCTGGAAATTACTCTGGCTAAAATGGTGGTTGACGCCCTTCCCTCAGTGGAGAAGGTAAGGATGGTCAACTCCGGCACTGAGGCCACAATGAGCGCCATCCGTCTGGCTCGGGGCTACCGGGGGCGGGATAAGATAATTAAGTTCTCGGGCTGCTACCATGGCCACGCTGATTATCTGTTAGTAAAGGCAGGCTCCGGGGCCACTACCCTGGGTATCCCCGACAGCGCCGGGGTACCGGAAGATATTGCCCGGAACACCCTGCTTGCCCCTTATAACGATCTAAAAGTGGTAAAGGAGCTTGTCGCTAAAGAAGGAGAGAACATCGCCTGCGTCATCCTTGAGCCCATTGCCGGCAACATGGGGGTAATCCCTCCGGAGGAAGGCTTTCTCGAAGGTTTAAGGGAGCTAACCGAGAAATATGACATCCTGCTTATCTTTGATGAGGTAATAACTGGTTTTCGAGTAGCTTACGGAGGTGCCCAACAGCTCTATGGGGTCCTCCCGGATCTTACCTGTCTGGGCAAGATCATCGGGGGGGGACTGCCGGTAGGGGCCTATGGCGGTAGGGCGGAGATAATGGAAAAGATTTCTCCCGAGGGCCCGGTCTATCAGGCAGGAACCCTTTCGGGGAATCCCCTGGCGATGACCGCCGGGATCGAGACCTTGAAGATCCTTTCCGAGCCCGATTGCTACCAGAGACTGGAAGAGACCGCCCGTGAGCTCTGCGAGGAGCTGGAGCGTCTGGCCAAAAAGGCAGGCATCCCTGCCCAATTCACCCGGGTGGGCTCGATGTTCTCCTGCTTTTTTACCTCGGAAAGGGTGGTGGATTACTCCTCGGTCCAAAGCTGTGATACCAAGAGGTTCGCCAAGTACTTCTGGGGAATGCTCCGGCGAGGCATTTATCTTGCCCCCTCTCAATTCGAAGCAGGATTCTTATCATTCGCCCATTCTACCCAGGATATTGAAAAGACCATTGCCGCTGCGGAAGAGGTATTTAGGGAAATTTAAAATGTTCTTTGCCTTTGAAACTACGGTGTGCTAACAAAACTACTTAAGAAGAGAACGCTGCCCGAGAGAGCCGGATGGGAGGAGACGACAAATCTTCATTAAAACAGGCGGGAATATATGCTGCCTACGGCATGGAGATAACCTACCCGGCCATAGGAGGATTGGTAGCTGGATATTTTCTTGACCGGTGGCTCAATACCGCTCCCTGGTTTATTTTAGGTCTTTTGATTTCAGGATTTATTGCCGGTATCGGTAACACCTTCCGTTTAATAAGAAGGCTCGAGAAAAAAAGTGAAGGAGAAAAAAAATAATAACAAAATAAGAAATATCGAAAAACTGAGTCTTATTTTACTGCTTGTCTTTACCCTGATCAGCCTCGTTTTTGTTTCCCTGCCGATTACCCTCGGAGTATTCCTGGGAGGAGCAATTGTTATCGGCAACTTCTACTGGCTGAGCCGGCTCCTGGAGAAGGCCCTGAGCAGCGAAGAGGTATCAAAGCTCTCACTGGCCGTTAATTTTTTCATAAAGTCTGCATTCTTGCTGGGATCAGTAATCCTGGTAATTCTCTATACCAAAGTCGACCCCATTGCCTTATTGGCAGGACTGACCACAATAATCATTGCTATCCTGCTGGCCGGGGGAGGCGAGATCTGGAAAAAAGGAAGCTAAGGAACCAAAGATGGAACATCCCCTGACCTGGTTTTCATTAATACCTCTGGTTAAAGAACTGCCCGTTCATGTAAGCGGGGCCCTTTTTGTCGGGCTTCTGCTCATCATCCTCTCCATTATCTATTATCGGAAGGTGAAAAGCACTAAGGATGTCCTGATCCCTGACTCCAGGCTTACCCTGCGCAACCTGATGGAGATCATCGGGGAGTGGATCCTATCCCTGCTGGAGGAGATCATCGGGCCGGAGGGAAAGAGGTTCCTTCCCTTAGTAGGCACAGTATTTATTTTTATCTTATTCAGTAATCTTCTGGGAGTTATCCCCGGCTTTTATCCCCCTACCAGCAACCTCAATACCAATGCTGCCTGTGCCATTACTGTCTTTCTGGCCTACAACTACTATGGGATTAAAGCGCATGGATGGAGATACGGGAAACACTTTATCGGGCCGGTCTGGTGGCTCTTTTTTCTCTTTCTCCCGGTCGAACTCATCAGCCATCTGTTCCGGCCGCTAACCCTCTCCGTCCGGCTTTTTGGAAATATCTACGGGGACCATACCGTCCTGGAGAAGTTCCTGGAATTTGTCCCCCTGGGAATGCCGGCACTGATTATGACCCTGGGTATTATAGTAAGCGTAGTTCAGGCCTTTGTCTTTGCTCTGCTCACTATGATCTATATCTCTTTTGCTATTGCCCATGAGTGAATCACTAAGAAAGGAGGGAAAAAGATGTTACGCAAGATGGTGGTAATTTTTCTATTGGTCGGGGCTTTATCTTTGGCGTTTATCTCTCTTGGCCTTGCCGCAGAAGGGGCCGAAGCTGAATCGGGTCATTCGGTAAAAATGTGGTTGGCCCTGGCCAGCGGTTTTGGGTTTTCCATTGTGGCCGCCGCCGGAGCAATTAGCCAGGGGAGAGCATTGGCCGCAGCCATGGAGGGAATTGCCCGGAATCCTGGTGCTCGGGAACAGATGTTTATTCCCCTGGTGCTTGGCCTGGTCTTCATCGAGTCCCTGGTAATCTATGCCCTGGTTCTCGCACTCATTCTCCAGGGGAAAATTTAGGTAATCGGGTAAACCCCGTTAGACAATTTGTCTAACGGGGTAAGGGGCTTACGGGGCTTTCTAACGGGGTAAGGGAAGGATAGGGGGGCTTCTGGCATTAATGAGACAGGGTATTCTTGATCTTTTCTTTTAGGGCAGGAGTATTTTTAATATAGGTGCTGAGAGTGTTTTTAAGCCTCGTGAATACTTTCTTATTCAGAGAACTTTCTCCAAATTCCTCTTTGATTATGGTTTCAACCAGAATATCAATTGCCTGATCCAGGTTGCTCAGTTTTCCCTCATCAAGATTCTTTGATAACGCCCTACATTTCTCGATTATGCTTGATCGCTTAAGCCTTCTTAAGATTGCTTCAAATGCTGAGTTATCCTTTTCCGCCACAAGTTTTCCTTACTCTTAGGGTAGATCCTGCGGACTTCCCGGTTAACAACTGACCTGTAATTCTACCCTTTTAAAATGAAACTGTCAAACTGATTTAGAGGGACTAAAGTGATGGAGGTCGATTGGTCGCCAGTACGGCGGTTTTATCTGGAGAAATTCCAAAGATACCAGGATAGTCCCTACTCCTTGGCCTGGAACTCCCGGGAGTCCCAGGAACTGCGCTACCGGATTCTTTCCCAGATAGATCAGTTCACCTCAAAAAAGATTATCCGGGGAGCATCTTTGCTCGACCTGGGATGCGGATTAGGGCACCTCATTGATTTCCTGGAAAAGAGGGAAGTAGAGGTTTCCTATACCGGAATTGACATTATCCCGGAGTTTATCGAGGCGGCGAAAAAAAGACGACCGGAGCATAAATTTTACTGTAAGGACCTTCTCCGGGAGAGAATCGACCAGAAATTCGATTTCGTTTTCATTGCCGGCAGCTTCAATGTCCAGATGGGGGACAATGAGCAGATGGCCCGGGAACTCCTGAAGATATCCTTTGAACTCTGTAACTGCGGGGCAGCGATAAGTATGCTTACCAGCAGGCATGGAGCTAATGACCCGTCCCTCTACTGTTTTAACCCATTGGAGATCTACCGGTTCTGCCAAGAATTGGCAGGAAAAGTGATCTTGCGAGAGGATTACCTGGATACCGATTTCACTATTTATTTGATTAAATAGAGCGGAAGGACTACCGACCACCCTTAGAGGACATCAACAAGCTTCGGATGACCGTTTTCCGAGAAGTGAGCGGGCAGGAGGAATGAAGAGGGTGGCAGGAGATTATTCTGTCATTTTACTGGTATCTTTCGGTTGGTTTTGCTCCTTGAACCAGAGTTTATAGAACAGGGCCAGAGAGACCACGATTAAGATGATGGATAAAATCCTGGAGAACATCCAGAAGAAGACAGCTATAATGAGAAATATGATAGGAAGGTGTTTAGCCTGATATCTTTCTCGAATAAACATGAAGAGCTTTTGTCCCCTTTTCCTCAGGGAATAGAGGATCAGAAGGAGAAGAAACAAGAGCAGGCCTTTGATTATCCTTGTCGTTCCCTGAGAGGCGAAAGTGAAATTTAGGGTTAATGGTTCCTCGCTGACGATGGTTTTAGCAAAACGGTACAACTGTCCCGTGGTGGGAATGTTTATTCGAATGGATAAAACACCGGTAACTCCTGGCTGCGGCACCTTACCCTCCTGGATTTGCTGAACCCGCTGACTGAATACCCTTTCGTTATCCATCTGGACTTCCAATTCCTCTTTACTGATGGCAATGTTGGGGCTGAACTTGCTTTTTCGAACTTTACGCATCAAAGCTCCTGTTGCTGGCGCTGAGGGCTCTGCTGGGATCTCGGTTACGGCATCGCGTTCTGCTCCCAAAAGACTCCAGATCCCTTTAGCGATCTCCTCCTTTTCTACGGTTCCGCCAAACTGAAGGTAGGTGTACCCCACCGGTAGATAGACGCTCCACAGCATCTGGCTAATGATGATGTCCGGGACCGGAAATTCAACTTCCCTCCGATCGAACCAGCCAAACCTTTTTGACTTCTCGTAATAAATAAGCTCTACATCAAAAGCGACCAGACCTGATGTGCCCTGCCGGGAGCGGTTGAGGGGAATAAGAATTTTATTCTCGTTGATTCGGGGTCTGGCGGGTTCCCCCCCAACAAAAACACTCCATACCTGGACGTCCTTCGGGAGTTGGAGCTCGAGGAACTGCTTCGAGGTATTTCTTATCTTATAAATTATGCGGTGGACAAGTTTGCCGTCCTCCGTAAACAGGGTTACGCCGCTGGCCGAATCCACTACCGTACTGATAATTGGTAGCTGTTTATGCTTTTTGATATCCAAGACCAATGTGTAAGGGTGGTGAAGGTACTTGAAACCGAAGAGTAAAGGCTTTTGGGAACGGTTGATCAGTGTTGGGGGAAGCTCCGAGACATCCAGCCGGTCAAGCCCCTCGGCGTTGGAGATTGTGACTTCGGAGGTGCCTTTCAGTTCCACTCCTAAAAACCCCTTTTGCCGGATGGCATCGATCACCTGAAATCCGGTGAAGTCCGCTGCCATGCTGTTCTCGGGGAGAAGCTTTTCCGCAGTGATGGTGACCATGAAGTTTCCTTTTTTGGCATACTCGAAAGGAATCTCCAGAAATTTTGTTCCTTCCCGTTCTAACTCCCGCCAGTCTCCTAATCCGCTCCCCTGGACGCTGAGAATGCTGTAACCTTCGGGAATTTTAAGAGTTATGGAAGGGATTGTGTTTTGTAAAACCGCGAGTGATATTACCGCGTTTACTCTCAGCGCATCGTCCTCGATGAGAATATGGTTGATGCTGTCAGCATAAATTTTGGCCGGCCCCTTGATGACCTCGGGTAATTCTCTCCGCCATTTAACGTCAATAGAGTTGGATGGAGCCAGGAGAGCAAAAACGTGGGTGAGGCCCGCGCGCTTGGACATTTCCAGGTGCTGGGCGTTGGAAATTTCAACCTCAATCTTTTTAAGCGGAATCTCCAGATCAAGGCTGGTAATGGGAGTTATGGGAATAGGTAAGGAAAAGGATCGAGGTCCCTGGTCAAGAGCAGTTTTCAATGAAAAATCAACCGTGATCTTGTGCCGGCCAACTGCCCTGGTGGTCAAAACATGTTTATTGTTCTCGAGGACAACCAGTGCTTGCTTGCCATCAAGGAGGACTTCCTTCAAAGCGATGTTTTGGGGAAAAAGAGGAATTTTAAGGAATTGGTCTTTCTCCTTGGGGAATATTTCGATGCTGAAATCAACGCGGAATAACACATTGTCTTTTGTCATCTTGCCCTGGTAATTGGCTTTAGTTATAAGGAAATCGGCTGGGGGGGTGACGGCTGAGATCACGGGCGGCTTCATCTGATCCAGTAATTTCTTGAATTGCTCACGGGTAAGGACAACCGTTTCCTCCTTCATCTGGAAGGGGGGTAGGTATTTGCCGCCGGTTTGGACTAATATTTTCTGGAATTCCTCCCAGGAAAGGGTGATCTCGTCTTTATCGAGCTCCAGGAGCTTCCGAAACTCCTCCCAGGGTATGCTTACCCTGCCCTCTTCTGGTTTTTCCTGGGCAGCGACTGTCCCGGAAAGAAAAATGATAGTTGCCAGACACCATTGAATCCAGAATCTTAATCTCATGGCTATCTCCTTATTTATCCCTTTTCAGAACTTTAACCATTACTCCTACCCCCCCCCGAACCTTGAACTCTATAGAGAAATTAGAGGTAAGTCGAGGTCAAAGGTGTAGTCTATTTTCTGACTAATTGTTCAAAAAGTCAATGAAAAAGCTCGGTAGGGGTAGGGAGGGGAAAATCAGGTCAGTAAGACTAAAACCAATCGACAGGATAGCAAAAAACAAGATCTGCCATCCGTAAACTTCAAGGGCTGGCCTAAATGGCCGTTGTGGTAGAAATAGAGCTGCTTAAACAAAAAAAGCGGTTAAAGTAAAATCTTCAACCGTCTCTTATTCTGAAAAATATGTAGACGCGACCCTTTGCTACTCTTACTTGTTATTGGACTAAGTAAAGTTCCCCCCCCAAATAAGTCAATATTTCAATAGCGTGGTCCCCTACTTTCCCCCTTGTCAATAATAGGTGACCCTTTTACCATCAGATAATTTGTTAAGCTGCGGGCAAAGGACCGGCAGCAACAAGTTTTTTTTGTCGAGAATCTACAGTAAGGTTCAGCCCTTCTAAAGTTCTTGCTCCTAACAACTGCATATCACCATCTTGGGCAAATACTATTTCATCAATAGTAAAATATTTATCAATTCGAACAATAGCAAATCCCACATTACGGGTAACTATTTGACCGTTTGCCATGATAAATGATACATCCTTTTTTTCAGGAGCAACTCCAATTTTTTCAAGAGTCTTTTCTGATACCCAGGTATACTCACTTCCCGTATCAACAAGCAATTTTGGTATACGCATTCTCTTTTCCCGATGAATATGATTTTCAATTCGGCATCCCGTGTAAAATGTTCCCATCAGTGATCCTCCTTTCTCAGACTAGTAAACATTTGAGAGCCTAACATTGAAGCCCAGCGGCGCCAAAATGGCGTCCGCTGTAGCGCTTTGTTAGCTTAATTTATTGAATTTGATTTTAGGCATATGCACTTGACACCCCCAACACGATCGCGCCGCAAACTTTTCTACCGCTTGGTAGAGCAGGCAGTAGCCATTGAGCCAGTGCTTGGCCGCGACATCCGCGGAGGAGCTACAATCCCATGAAACACAGCCTATTAATCCTGGGGGTGTCAAGTGCATATGCCTATTTGTGGGGGGTAACTGGGGTCACATCTTGAATAGTGAATTATGCAAATCAAGATGATGTTTTTTTACCCTTCCCAGCTTGCTTTATCTTATCCCAGTTTGCGGGAATAATCAATCCGCCTTCGCTGAAAGCTATGGCGGACAGGTTCTAAGTTCAAATGACTAAAAGTCCCCCTCCCCTTTATCCCCTCCACTCCTTCGAGACGCTTCGCCCTTCGAGTGCCTCAGGACAAAGCTCCTCAGGACAGGCAGGGGAGGGGAATATAAATGTCAAATGACAAAATCCAAAGTTCAAATCAAATCCAAAATTCAAATATCAAAAGAGAAAGTTAATTAGTATAATTCGTGAAATTCGTGGTTCAAATCCCCCTCACCTATATGCGGTTTGTTTCGTGTAATTCGTGAAATTCGTGGTTTAAATCCCCCTCGCCTATATGCGGTTTGTTTCGTGTAATTCGTGAAATTCGTGGTTCAAATCCCTCTCGCCTATATGCGG
>SDBT01013526.1_pt1 | contig 13072 bp, 9 predicted proteins | sample 2277101 | NCBI WGS metagenome assembly SDBT01 (sample SAMN10404973, study PRJNA504765) | marine sediment metagenome | isolation source: marine sediment core GS10_PC15, 103 cmbsf | place: Arctic Ocean: Southern Knipovich Ridge | collected 2010 | reverse complement strand
GTTTTAATGATTTTCATAGACAAATCGGAGCGGTTGGATTTGAACCAACGTACTCCGAAGAGGAGGGATTTACAGTCAGTCGGAATACAATCTATAACAACACATTTCAACATTTATCAACCTAATAATACCATTTATCAAATATAAATTTGATAAATGGTATTAAACGTAAATCTTTTATTTGCAAGTTATTAAAAAAAAAGTCTTAAGAACTTTTTTTATACTTATGAATTTTTGAAAATACTTTTCTCTTAATCTCAAACCCTTAAGATTGACAACCCATGAAGGAGACGAAATTATTTTAGTTTTTAACCAGCCTCCTTGCCATTTCTTAGTAATCTTTTTATTTTTGGCGATCATTATATGATCAATTTTGAAAAGAGAGGCTAAATGTATTGCTAAAGAATCATTTCCAATTAAATAAGATGATTCATAAATATAAGAAGCTAAATCGCTTATCGAACAAAATAAAGGAAGATCTAAACCTAAATCATGAACAAAAAGCCAATTTTTTCGCTCTTTGGGCTCAACTGAAATCACACATTTAAAACCTTTGTTTTTAAGCTTATTTGCAAGGCAGATAAATTTATGTTTGCTCCAACATTTATTAACATCTGTACTACTTGGCTGAATGATTACTCTTTTTGGGTATTTTTTATGTGTAAGATTTTTAGGAATTACAATCCCTGTATGTAGGGTGCTTGATTCTAAAATAGCTTCATCTAAAATTTTTTCTTTCTTATCTAAATATTTATTTAAAAAATTTTTAAAATTTTTAGCTAAGCTTTGAGCTATCGGAAGATCATCATCTAAAAAAATATCTAAATTTGAAAGAGGGGGAAATTTTGATTTATTATATCTAAAATAGATTATGTTTAATTTGGTTTTTATTAGTTTTTTTAACTCATTTGTTTTATCAATTTTTACTTCATCTTGCTCTAAAAAAATATGATCATATGAATTTAAATTTTTTGAAGATAATTTTTTAAAATTAAAATGAGGGAACCATTTTTTTAATGAATAAATATTATCGTGTAAAATAGTAACTTTATATCCGGAATTTCTTAATTGATTAGCTGCTATCATTAAAATAAGAGCATCTCCAATTGTTGAGACTGGGATAATTGCTGCTTTTTTCACATTAATTTCTAAGTATTTTTTTATTTTTAAAAATTGATAGCTTTTGCTTCAAAACTATCTAGTTTAATATTTATTTTCGAAGAAAAAAATGATTTTTCTTCTTTTTTATTTGTTATTATATTTTTAGCGCTTTTAAATTTTATTTGAGGAATATCAAATTCTTCTTGGAGTTTTTCTTTTGAAAAATTCAAAGCAACTAATAAATAAGACTTATCTAAAAGTTTATAGAGTGCTAAAAAAAGTGATGAGTTTTTTACATCTAATATTTTAATTTGAGTAGCTAAATTTATTTTGTATTTTTTTCTAGCTGTTAACATGTTTTTTACAAAAGATGCATAAGATGAAGGATCTTTTAACTGCTTAGGTAAAGATCCATATAAAGCTTTAGCTTTTGGAAGTTTAGATGGACTCATTGTTTCATCAGAAGTTCCAAGTAGATCGTATGCTCCTCTATTTGTCCATCTACAATCACCATCTTCTAAAAACTGTTTTATTTGAGTAGGTTTTAAAGGAAACGCTCCAACTAAATCCCAGCCGGATATCATAAAAATCCCGGGCTGCATAGCGTTATAAAAAGTGAGCAGCTGATGCGCTTTTTGAACTTTCTCTTTTTGATCATTTGTCATGTTATAATAATCTTTATAACCTAGCGCTAAAGCACATAGTTCTACAAAAGTTGCGCAAGGACCATAAGATGTTTTTTTTTGTACGACTGATAGATCATCTTTTAATATCGAGTCTGCTATTTCTTTTCCTGTATATTCTTTATTTTTATATTCAAATTTTTCATCAGGATTATCTTTAAACTCGTCTAGACCATAAGATAGTGAATCATGATTCTGAAGGGCATGAATAAACCTACTCGGTGGTATTTTAGCTTTGTCTAATAATGAAATATTAAGTCTTAAAAAATCAGCGTCCTCAGCGATTAATCCATGGGTATATCCCGGTCTTGTATTAAAATCATAAGAAAAATCAGCTCCAAACTCTAACATTGCTTTTATGTCTGCAATAGATAGATGGAGTTCCTGATAAGTAATGCCACCAATGTTTTTTGCAAAATTTAATTTTCTAGTTAGCATCGATATTAAATTAGTTGCAACAGTAGAGAGGGGATGCTCCTCTGAAAAAGCGGTCTCTTTTCCAGGTACAATTTCAACTCCTAAATAACCATTAGCATCTAATCTAACGCCATTGTTTTTTAATACACCTAAAGATTCCATGATATCCCCAGCTATTAGTCTATCTGCTGCAAAGCTAGGATCTAACCAGTTAAGTGTAGGCTGGCCTGCATTATAATAGTGTAAATAGACCCATCTTCTAGTTTTTCCATCTGCTCCTTTTATTTTTTTTGTTGCATCCCAATTTGATATTTTATCCGGTCCAGCTGCAAAAACACTTTGTAATTTCCCAACTATATATCCCTTTTTATATAGTTTATCAACTTCGTTAAAATTTAAGTTTTTAGCAAAGTCATTTTTGTCTATTTTTGGAAGCAATCTCCAATCTTTTTCATCAATTTCAACCAGATCATAGAGCCCTGGATAATCTTTATAATTTAGCAAAGCTAAAATGAAATCAGCGCCCAGACCAGTATGGCCAGGTATTAAATCTCCAATAAGCACACTATTAAAAGAGTGTATAGTGTTCGCCATTTCAATATACTCATCTTTTGTTCCAAAGGTTGGATCAATTTTTAAAGAGATTCTATCAAATCCGCCATCGATAGAAGGCGTATGCTTTCCTGTTATTATTCCTCCAGCTTCTTTCATAGGTCCTGTGTGAATGCCATCTATGCCAATCTCCGTTAAAACTTTCCATAAATCCGGATCTCCTAGAGTCTCTATTACGGTCTTTCCTTTTTTTGGAATTATAGATCTTGCATATGAATCAAGCCAAACAGATGTTTTTTCTAAAATTGCGCTAGGTTTTGGATTCCCATATGGATTTTGCCACTGAGCTTTTTTTCCTGAATAATTTAAAGCGAGCTTTTTAGAAGCATATAAAATTGATTCTTTTTCAAGCTCTTTTACATCAAAATTTTCAAAAGAATAAGAACATAATATTAAAAGTAGAGATGCTAAAAATATTTTTTTCATTAAAAATCCTAAATATTTTTTATTTGAAGATATAAAAAAAAATAGGCTCTAGTCAATAAAAAAACAATAAAGCTATTAGAGAAAATGTGTTATCTACATTTTAAATTTTAAAAAAATGGAAAACAAATGTAATGTTAAAAAACGAAATATGAAAAAAAACCAAACCTAAAAAAAGTTTTTTTAGGTTTGGTTAGAATAACAAATTATTTTTTATCTTCTTTTGCATCTGCAACTAATGCTTCAGAGAGCAAAACAATCTTAGCAATCGAAACAGCATGAATTAAAGAGTTTTTAATAACCTTTGTAGGATCGATAATTCCAGTTTTTATAAAATCTTCAATCTTTTCTGTAATGACATTAAAACCAAATGTTTTTTCTTTTTTTAAAAGAGCATCTATTATCAGATGATAATCTATGCCTGCATTTGAAATGATCTGTTTTAGAGGAGCTAGAAGAGCCTTTTTTAAAATATCTACACCAACTTTTTCTTCAATTGATACTTCTAGATTATCTATTGCATCTCTTGCTCTTAAAAGAGAAATTCCCCCACCTGCTACTATCCCATCTTCAATAGCTGCCTTTGTGGCATTTAAACTATCTTCATATTTTTGTTTTTTCTCTTTTAGTTCGCTATCTGATGCTGAGCCAATTTTAATTACTACAACTCCGCCTTTTAGTTTTGAGATCCTTTTATCTAATTGGTCTTTGTCTATATCATCATCTGAGCTTTCTTTTTCTTGCTCTAATAGTGCTATTCTTTTTTGAAGTTTTTTTCCTTTTCCGCCGATTAGTAGAGTTTTATCTTTTGTTATAATAACTTTTTCCAAATCTCCTAGCTCTTCAAATTTAGCATCTTTTAAAATAAGGCCTTTGTCTTCACTAAAATAAGTTCCATCTGTTAAATGCGCTATATCTTCTAAAATATCTTTTCTTTTATCTCCAAAACCAGGGGTTTTGATGGCAGCTACTTTCATTACGCCTTTGATGTTATTGATTACTAAAGTTGAGAGTGTATCTGCATCAATCTCATCTGCAATAATTAAAAGCTCTTTAGATGTAGAAGCTGTGCTTTGCAGAATAACTAAAAGATCTTGAATAGTGCTTATCTTTTTATCTGTTATTAAAATCTTTGGGTTTGTCATTTCAACTATCATTTTACTAACGTCATTGCAAAAATATGGACTTAAATAACCCCTTTCAATTTCTAAACCCTCTTTTATCACTATTTCAGTTTCATTTTTATTTCCGTTTTCTATAGTTATACTCGCTTTATTTTCAGCTTTTTTAAAGCTACTTAAAATATCTTTGCCAATATTATTATCTCCGGATGCAGAGACGGTTGCTATGTTTTCAATATCTTCATCGCTTTTTATTTTATCAGAGATCTCATCGATCTTTTCTAAAACTTTTTCTAAAGCTTTTTCTAAGCCCTTTTTTATATGAATAGCAGATGCTCCAGTAGTAATGTGTTTCATCCCTTCATTTACAATTGATCTAAGTAGTACAACTCCTGTCGTAGTGCCATCACCCGAGCTTTGCTTTATTTTTTGAGCTACCTCTTTAGCAAGTTTTGCTCCCATATCTTCAAAATCATCTTTTAAATCAATATCATCTATAAGAGAATTTCCATCATTTGAGATCTTAGGCATTGCCCAAGAAGATATAGCCACATTTCTGCCTTTTGGGCCAAGTGTTACAGAAACAACATCTGCAAGTTCATTTATTCCTTTTTTAAGCTTTTCTCTAGCTTGATCATTAAAAATTATCTCTTTCGGATTTGAAGACATATTTTAGCTCCTATATTTTAAGGTTCTCATAAAAACTAGATTTGTTATTTTAAATAATAATAATTATAGATAACTTTTAGATTATTTTCAATAAGCTATTTTTCGATCAAACTATTTTATTTTGAAAATTTTATAGACCTTTTTTTTAGATATATTTTTTATTTTTGCAGATGCTGTTATAGCTTCTTTTAAACTAAGTCCATACATGCTTTGAAGAAGTTTTACGCTCTCTTCAATACTAAGATCATCGATTATCTCGCCTTTATTAATCACTAGAACAAGCTCGCCTTTAAGAGGATGTGTTTTTAAAAATTTAAGCATATCAGCTGCTGAATGAGCTATTCTTTTTTCAAATTTTTTCGTCATCTCTTTTAAAATGCAAATCTCTCTTTTGGGATCTAATAGAGCTATTTTCTCTACCGTTTTTATAATTCTTTTAGCAGATTCAAATGCAATAGACACCCCATCGAAAAAAAACATTTTTTTGATAATAAAATTTAGCTCACTTGGTTTTTTAGGTAAAAATCCTAAAAACTCAAATGGATGCGCATCAAAGCCACTCAAAACAAGAGCTTGGATAACGCTGCAAGGGCCTGGTATTGCTTCTACTTCGATGTTTTTATCAAAACATGTTTTGATAAGGTTTTCTCCTGGATCCGAAATTAAAGGGGTTCCGGCGTCTGAGATTAGTCCAAGGGTTTTTCCCTCTTTTAAATCCTTTAAAATACTTGCTAGCTTTTGTTTTTCATTGAACTTATGAAAGCTAACTAGCTTTTTTTTGATCTGATATCTATCAAATAAAACTCTGCTAGTTCTTGTATCTTCACATAAAATATAATCGCAACTTTGAAAAATTTCAATTGCTCTAAAGCTTATGTCTTTAAGATTGCCTATCGGCGTAGATATTATATACAACATAATAATGATAAAAATGGCACTATAAAAAAAGGTGGCACTCAGATTCGAACTGAGGAATAAGAGCTTTGCAGGCTCCCGCCTTACCACTTGGCTATGCCACCGGATTTAAGTTATCAATTATGCGTTAATTATAAAAGTAAATCAATGAATTTTTATGAGATTAAATATTTGATTTTAGTTTTAGAGGATTAAAAGATTTTTTCTCTAGATTCAATAGATAATTATTTTGCTTTGGATGGCTTTTTACCAAATAGTGAGAAGTTAGAATACTAATGTTTTTTTGGTGCTTTTTTACTAGCTTCTTAAGAAGGGCTTTTTGCACCATGAGAATCTACTGTTGTTTGTTCATATACTATTGTTTTTGCATGCTCTAAATATTTTTTAACATCTTCAATATCTATAGATTTTTCTGGATCTGGAACTTTTGTATTATCATAGATAAAATACTCGTCATCTTTTTTATAAATTGAAAAATAATGACCCCCGCCTCTATCTCCTTCATGAATTGAAGCATAATTAAATTCGAATTCGCCTTTTTCGTCTGCTACAAACTTCTCATCTTCATATTTTAAATTAAGAGGGATAGTGTTTAATGTAGCTTTATTATTGATTTCAATAGTGATTGCAGGTGGCTTTTTAGGGATTTTGAGGTGCCGGCTTCCTTTAATGTCTATTGCATCATCATCTTTTGGAGTGCTTTCTTTGTCCGAAAAATATTTGTTAATTGATTCAGTTAAATCTAAACTTTGATCTTTCTCTGCAGGAATCAAAATAGATGAATAATAAGGAATCTCTTGTTCTGATGTTGAATCCTTTATTGTTTCTGTAATTTGTGCTACCTCAATCGCATCGATTTCTTGGAGATAACTTTCTAAAACTTTATATGCGTCATCTGAATCTTCTTGAGAATGCGCTTCGAAACCTAACTCTCTTCTTATTTCTCCAGCATATTTTTCTTCAATGGTAGAATGTTGATCAGCTGCTGTTTGGCCTATACAGTCTTTAATACACTCAATGATTTTTTTAGTTCTGTCTTTTAACTTCTTAAGTGCTGTTTTATCTTTTTCAGATGAAGGTGATGATGAAGTATATGTAGAAAGTTTAAAGTTGTAGGTGGCCTCCAATGTCGTGAGATCTGATAAAGCAGCTGTAATTTCTTTATTGTGTAAAATTCTTTGAACAGTTGTATGTAACCAACAGTTTTGTTTTGCTGTTTCTTTGGCTTTTGTTTCTTCAGACTTAATGTTATGCTCTTTAACTGCTTTTTTGAGATTTCCCAATGTTTTAGCTGTTACCCGGACTCTCTTAGTATCATTTTCTGTGATGTTTTCCCAATCTTCAACAATTGATGTGGATTCAACAAAAAAATTATCTAAATCATCTAAATCTAATTTACCCCAAAATAGGTATTTCATCTTGTATTCAAAAATTCCAGCTTTATCGACTTTGTATTTTCTGTCTTTATTTTGGCCTTTTACATATCTTCCGTTTTTATCAGGAATTCTATAAACAATCCTAAATCCAAATCTTCCATCTTTCTTTTTAGGAATCTCAAATCCCCATCTTACAACATCTTCAGAGAGGATTTTTTTATTTTCTTCTTTCCCTTCGTTATATGTTTTTTGATGGGATTTCCATGCCTCATCCATTTTTTCACAAAATTTGTCTTTTTCATCCTCTGTAAGTTCAACAAAATCTTGAGCTCGAAAAGGATTGAGATTATGCAATAATGGTGGTAATTTTGAGTCTTTTGAAATATTTGCTTTAAGATGTTTAACGCCATGAGTAATTGTTCTTGCCCCATGAGCTAAAGCTAAACCTGCTCCTGCAAAAATACTAACAGGGGAATAGAGAGCTTTTTTCCAGTGTTTTTCCGGCCAAAATCTTTCTTTGGCTTTATCTGTTACTTTTGTTAGAGTTTTCCAGTCAGTTGGAGAGACATCAACGGGTTTTTTTTCTCCAGGTTTTTTAGCTGTTATTTCCTTGATTTTTTGACCACCAATTTTTCGTTCTTTTTTTTTGGTATTTGGGTCTTTTTCGGCTGATATAGAAAGCTCATCGCTATTAAACCTAAATGATTCTTTCTCGTCACTTAAACCTGCCTTAAATTGATATGCTTTTTGTGCAGTAGTATCAACGCTAGGATCAACGCTAGAACCTTCTGGTCTTGCAGAAGCTGCCGGACCTGAAGATGAACCTGATGGTACTGATGGTACTGATGGCGTCATAAAATTATATCTTTTTATTATTAATTCCTATTATTATTATAATATATTTTTTAATATAATAGCAATAAAATCTTAATTATTTATTAACTTTCATTGAAAGTTTAAACGGTTGATTATCAGATGGATAAGAAGATAAAAAAAGTGCTGGATTTGCAAAAAACTGACTATCAGATAGATAGTAGACTAGTAAAAAAGGGAACTATTTTTTTTGCTTTAAAAGGTGAGAGAACAGATGGCCATTTATACCTAAAAGAAGTGGCTAAAAAGGGGGCAAAACTAGCTATTGTTAATAAGAATGTTAAAATTGACTTGCAAAGCCCTTATTTAGAGATCCTTAAAGTAGAGGATGTCCTAGAGTTTTTGCAAGCTCTTGCAAGAGAAGAGCTTAAGAAAAGTCCAGCTAAAATAATAGGGATAACAGGATCTTCTGGAAAAACAACTACAAAAGAGTTTATATATACTCTTTTAAAATCAGAGTATAGAGTATCTAAAACCCTGAAGAGTTATAACTCAAAAGCAGGGCTTCCAATAGCTATTTTGAACATGGATAAAAATGTTGATTTTTTAGTGTTAGAAATGGCTATGGATGAAATAGGTGAGATTGAAAAACTAGTTAAAAAAATAGCTTCACCTGATATTGCATTAATCACACAAATAGCAACCTTTGCAGGAGATGTAGGTAGCCAAGAAGTATTAGCTAGAGCTAAAAAAGAGATTTTTATAAATGAAAGAACGAAGATAAAACTGATAAATAAAAGGCTAAAAAAACTAAAATCTTTTCAAGATGAAAATTATTTAACGTATTCAATAGAGGATAAAACAGCCACTTTTTATTTAGATGTTGAAAATTTAGATTTTTATGAAAACGGAAAAAAATATGCAATAGAGAAACTGCCCTTTAAAGAGAGCCATCTTTTAGAAAATACTTTAGCAGCGATTTCTATTTGTAGATTAGCAGGTGAAAAATTTAAAAATATCTTAAAAAAATTACAAATTTTAAAAGCCTATGATATTCGATTTGAAAAGGTTTTAATCGAAGATGTATTATTTATTAAAGATTATTACAATGGTAACCCAGATGCTACTTTTGCAGCTTTAAAAAACTTGCCCAAAACAAAAGGAAAAAAAATTGCTGTTTTAGGCTCTCATAGATCATATGGGAAATTATCTTCAAGAGTTCATGAAAAAATAATTAATGAGGCCAAAAAATATGTAGATGAGATTTTATGTATTGGTGAAGAATTTAAAAATATTAAAAATATCAAAAATTATTCAAGCTTAGAAGATATAGCTAAAAATCTTAAAAAAATTATGAAAAAAGATGATGTAGTTTTAATCAAAGGCTCGAGGTTTTTGAAAATGGAAAAAATTTTTGAGTTTTTAAATTGATGATATTTTTTTATTATCATATCATGATAGAGGGCTACAAAAAGCGTAGCTAAGAAGTCTTTTCATCATTCGTAGTGAAAAAGGTTTTCTTGCTTTAAAAGGATAAAAAAATGCTGCTAATACTCATAAAATATTTATTTAAGCTTTTTAATAGCGATATTCCAAGTGTTTTTACATATGCATCTACAAGAATGATGCTAGCTTCAATCACATCTTTGATTATTACCATTTTTTTAGGCCCCTTTGTTATCAAAAAATTATATACTTTGAAAATAGGACAAAAGATTAGAACAAAAGAGACTTGTCCTCTTCTTGCTGAACTTCATGAAAAGAAAAAAGATACTCCCACAATGGGAGGTATTTTGATTTTGTTTTCAATGTTAATTTCTATGTTTTTATGGATGGATTTAACAAATGTTTTTACTTTGATTTTACTTTTTACAACTCTTTGCCTTGGATTCATTGGCGCAATAGATGATTATTTGAAATTAAAACATAAAAACTCAAAAGGTCTTCCCTCTAAATTAAAGTTTTTGTTTCAATTAATATTTTCAGTTTTTATTGCTTTATATCTTCTATGGCCGAGTCCTGATAGGTTCACAAAAAAAGAGTTTCCGAAGAGAGTTTTAGCTAAAGAAAATATTTCAAATAATAATGCTAAAATAATTAAAACAATAAAAACCCCTGCAATCTCAAAACCTATAAATTTAACTGCTAAAGAGTATTTTTCAAGATTTTATATTCCTTTTTATAAAAAACCGATCATTTTAAAGGGATTTTTTATAATTTTAATTTTTCTTTTGATGGTTTTTGTAATTACGGGAACCTCAAATGCTGTTAATTTAACTGATGGACTAGATGGCCTCGCTGCCGGGTCTCTTGTTATGGTAGCAAGTGCACTCGCTTTATTTGCTTTTTTATCAAACCATATCCAAATGGCAAGGTATCTAAATATCTTGTACATAGAACATAGCGGTGAGATTGCTATCTATTTATTTGCAATGACAGGAGCCTGTTTGGGCTTTTTATGGTATAATTCCTTTCCTGCTCAAATATTTATGGGAGACACAGGATCTCTTGCATTGGGAGGCGTTATAGGGGTTAGTGCAATACTTCTTAGGCGTGAGTTTTTATTAGCGATTATCGGTGGAATCTTTGTAGTAGAGGCTCTCTCAGTTATTTTGCAGGTCTTGAGTTATAGATATAGGAATAAAAAAAGAGTGTTTTTATGCTCTCCTTTGCATCACCATTTTGAGTATAAAGGCCTACCGGAATCAAAAGTTGTTATTCGTTTTTGGATAATAGGTCTTTTACTTGCATTAATAGGCGTAGCATCATTAAAATTCCAATAAATTCAAGAAATCTAAAAATTTATGAAAAATATATATTTAATATTAGGATTATCTCTTAGCGGTAGGGCAGCTAGCTTTTTTTTATTAAATCAACGAAAAAATATAAGGGTAATAGCTATAGAGGATAACTTAAAAGAGGACGTTGAGATAAGATTATTAAAAAAACAAAATGTTAAAATTTTTAACTCTAAAGATTTTATAGAAAACTTTTCAGATTTGAATAAAATTGAAAAAGCAGTAATTTCTCCAGGGTTTAATCCAGAAGCTAAAATTGTTAAAATCATAAAAAAAAATAAGATCGAGATTTTTTCTGAAATTGAGTTAGGAGCTAGATTTTTAAAAGAAAATAAAATTTACAAAAATAAAATCATAGGAATAACGGGCACGAATGGAAAAACAACTCTAACAAAACTAATAGAACACATTTTAAATGAAAACAAAATCAAAGCAAAAAGTTTAGGGAATATTAAAATACCTTTTACCTCCTATCTAACGAAGATCCTTTTAAAAAATAATAATGTAGAAAATCAAAAAGAAACTTTTATTTTAGAACTTAGCTCCTTTCAATTAGAAAAAATGAAAACAAAATTTTTAGATGCAGCGATCATTACAAATATCACAGAAGACCATTTAGATAGATATCCAAATTTTAAGGCTTATGTAGACGCAAAATTAAGAATTGTAAAATGTTTGAAAAACAGGAAAAATTTATACGTTACAAAAAAAGTTTTAAAAAGCTTTATTGTAAATAATTCGAAAATTAATATAAAAGAAGTTAAAGAAGATATAGAAGATGTTGCTATAAAAATTTGTTTGGATTTTAAAATAGTTAAAAAAAATATCTTATGTGCTATAAAGACTTTTAAATCGCTAGAGCATAGACTGGAATTTGTTCGTGAAATAAAGGGTGTATATTTCTACAATGATAGCAAAGCTACAAATGCACACTCAGTAATTTATGCTGTAAAAAAAATAAAAGGTTCGATTATTTTAATTGTGGGTGGTAAAGATAAAGGGTTTAGCTATAGAATTTGGAATAAACATTTTAAAGATAATGTGAAATATGTTTTGGCTATAGGGGAGAGCTCAAAAAAAATAAAAGAAGAACTGATAGGATGTAGAGTGCAAGTAATAAAAGATTTAAAAACAGCTATAGAAAAAGCATTTAGTTTAGCAAAAAAAGAAGATAGAGTTTTACTCTCTCCCGGCTGCTCGAGTTTTGATATGTTTAAAAATTTTGAGCATAGAGGAGATAGTTTTAAAAAATTTGTAAGTATATTGGGGGATAAATAATATGTCTCGAAGAGATACCATTATAATTTCAGTGCTGGTAAATGCAGCTCTGCGCGCTGTTTTATTTACAACAGCCATTAACAAAAATAGTACTTTAGAAGAGCCGAAATTAGCGAATAAAGCTATTATAGAAGATGCTTTGCAAGCTAAAAATATGCTGGCAAATAATGTAGATGCTAAAGAAGAAAATGTTTCAAATGCTTTAGAAAAACCGGATATACAAAAACAATTTGCTTCTTTAATGGAAGAAAAAGAAGAAGTGAAAAAAGATGCAACTGAAAACAAAATAATTTATAATAGCGAAGCAGAAAAAATTGTATATAAACTTCCCCAAATTGCAAAAGCTATAAATGAAATAACAGATGAAAAAATATTAGAGAACGTTTTTGAAGTCACTGTTAAAAGTGGTGATTCTTTAGAAAGATTAGCTAGAACAAATCATATAAGAATATCAGATATTACAAATTTAAATAATCTTCCAAATAGCTTTTTAAGAATCGGACAAAAACTTTTGATACCTATAAATCTAGAGAGTCAAAAATCAAATCCCATCCCATCTTTAAAATTAGAAGAGAGAAAAGCACTTGAAAGGCATGAGTTTTACGTAGTAAAAGTTGGAGATAATCCATACACCATTGCTGTAAAACATTCAATGAAGCCAACTGATCTTTTAAAGTTAAATAATTTAGATGAGAAAAAAGCAAGGAGACTAAAACCCGGCGATAAATTAAGAATTAGATAATAGTCAATCACCCCTCCCTAAAGGAAGGGGCTTGAACCGTGAGGATCAAGGGTAACTGGTTGACCAGAGAACTAACAGGGAGATTTAAATAATGTTAGTAGCCGTTAAGACAGAGAAAAGACAA
>SDBT01013525.1_pt1 | contig 13073 bp, 10 predicted proteins | sample 2277101 | NCBI WGS metagenome assembly SDBT01 (sample SAMN10404973, study PRJNA504765) | marine sediment metagenome | isolation source: marine sediment core GS10_PC15, 103 cmbsf | place: Arctic Ocean: Southern Knipovich Ridge | collected 2010 | reverse complement strand
TAAAATGATGGAAAATGCCAAGGCAATAGCTGGAGAAGACGGGAAACTTATTGTCGGAATCTTAACAGATGAAGCAGTGATGGAAAAGAAATCCAAACCAATACTTTCTTTTGATGAAAGATTCGACCTGGCAAACTCATTGAAATTTGTAGATATGGTAGTTGCTCAAGAGACCTATTCACCTCTTCCGAATGTAAAGAAAATCAAACCTGATATCCTGATGGAAAGCTCCAGCCATACTGATGAAGCTATTGAGGAAGCACGAGAAGTCATGGAAAGTATTGGTGGAAAGGTTGTGGTGATTCCATATTATCCAACACAATCTTCAACAAATATAAAAAAGAATATTAAAGGAGAAAAAAGAAAATGAAAAACAGTTTAGATACTTCTGCCCAGATTAAATCTTGGCAGAAGAAAATGTTCTGGATGATGTGGATAACTTATGCATCATTCTATCTTTTGCGCGTGAATATCTCTATTGCCATGCCCGAAATTATGAGTGAATTCGGATTAACCAAAACAAATATGGGAGTTGTACTTAGTTGCCTGTTCTTTGCTTATGCAATAGGGCAGTTTATAAACGGGCAACTTGGAGATAAAATTAACTCCCGCAGGATCATTACTATCGGTCTGGTTACATCTGCTATTCTTAATATTATTTTCGGTTTTACTGCAGGTGTTATAATTATTATGGCTATCATTTGGGGATTGAACGGATACTTCCAGTCAATGGGCTGGGGACCGACAGTGAAGGCAAAAGCAAACTGGTTTCCCAAAAAGATAAGAGGGAAAATATCAGGACGACTTGGTACAAGCTATATCATTGGGGGAGCGTTTTCCTGGTTTTTAGCTGGTACAATTGTTAAATATTTAAATTGGCGTTTCACTTTCTGGATTCCTGCAGTAATTTGTATTGTTCTGGCAATTCACTGGTATGTGAGAGCACGAAATGCACCTGAGGAAGTGGGTCTGCCAAGTTTGGAAGAACAGGAACAGGGAATTGAAAGTTCCGAAGTTAAAAAGGATCATCATATAGGTTTTAAGGAAACATTAAAAATAACTCTCTTGAATCCTTATGTATGGTTTGCAGGATTTGCTCTTTTTGGTTTGAATATTGTTCGATATGGTTTTATGAGCTGGGCACCAACTTATATGTTTGAAGAGCAGGGAGCCACGATTTCATTAGCTGCTTATAAAGCAATTGCTTTTCCTGTTGCAGGTGGTCTGGGAGCAATTTTTGCAGGTTGGGCATCTGACCATATTTTCAAGCATCGCAGAGCACCGATAGCATTTATAATGTTAGTTTTATTAGCTGTATTCTGCTATCTTTATAGAATTGTTCCCGGTGTGAATTGGGTTATCAGCTTAGTAATTTTATTATTTATCGGGTTTTTCACATTTGGACCTCACGTACTTCTTGTAGCTGCTCTGCCGGCAGACTTGGGTTCACGCAAAGCTGCATCTTCTGTAACAGGTTTTATTGATGCCTTGGGTTATGTTGGGGCAGGTTTGACAGGTGTCGGAACCGGCTATTTAATTGAGAATTTCAGTTGGGATGCTGCCTTTGGTTTCTGGGTTTTTGGAGCGATTTTAGCAGCAATAATGATATTGTTCGTCTGGAAATTTGAATTAAAAAAAGCTTAAAAAATATTTTTTTTAAATCCTTATAATCACTCGCTGGTTATAAGGATTTTTTTATTTGTTTTCACCTGGATAATCCAGAGAACAATCATCCAGATATTTGCGACTACAATTGTATAAATGAAGAAAATTATCGGTCTGTATAAAATTGCTGATATGATAAACACAAAAGCATGTGCAGTGGGTCCAATCCAAAACCAGAGACGAATTAACATCTTATTTGCCTGATAATACGCTTCACGGTCATATTCTTCTTTTTCATCTAAGTGAAAAACTTGAAGATGTGAATATCCCAGATAACCGGCAATAAGAATCTTTTCTAAAAGTTTTCCCTTTTCATGCTTTATTTTGTCTAATTCAGCAGAAAAATGTTTTTTATCTTCCCAGGTTGATTTTCTATTTCCCATACCGTGAGACATAAATTCATTTCGATAAAAATCTACCAGCATAGAATGAAAAATCTGGCTAACTGCTGCAATGCCAAGAAGAGTCCAATGTGAAATATGAAGAGAAAAAGTAAGTTGATGAAAGGCAATAGATAAGCCGATTCCCAAACCCACATAAGCTGAAATCCCGACAATATAATCTGCAGCTCCATCTATAATACGTCCAACAGCAGTTCCGCTGTTTTTCAAGCGTGCTATCATGCCATCCACGCAATCTGTCACCATGCAGAGAAAATATAGACTTCCTCCTATTACAAAGCAGGTTGCAGTCCCCCGCGAAAAAAAATATCCGCTGATAATTCCTACAATTATGGTGATAAGTGAAATCTGGTTTGGTGTAATATTGGTTGGATAAAGCATTTTCACGAAAACGAATGCAATCGGTCTTAAAATATAGAGAGTGAGCGTTTCATCAAATATGGCATGTTTTATAGATTTTTTAAAGTCTTTAAACATCTGCTTATTGTATTCCACAAAGTTGTTTCTTATTTTATTTTTTTTCTTAGCCATTATATATTTTAAAATCCTTTTTCTGCAATAGTGCCACTATCCACACTCGGGTCAAAATCAGTGTCAGGAGTTCTCCAGTCTCCATAATTAAGTTCAAGATATTCCTCCACATGAGATGGAATCTTTACTTCTCTTCCTTCCCAGGTTATTGTATCCAATTTATCAAAGAACTTGGAATTTGCGTGCTTGAGAGCATTCATGATTATCCAATGATATGAATTATCAATTTTATATTTGAAAAATAAGTCAATATGAAAATTTATTCTGACCAATCTTTCGAAATGAGTTTTTAGTTTTATTGAGCGGATATTTCCGGGGAGCCAGATATTTTTTGTTTTATTCTTTTTCACAAAATATTTCGGGAAAAATTTGAATTTTAAGTCTATGATTTTCTGAGCATATTCTCCGGGAACACCAAAATCCGCATCATGATCCCAGGGAAGTAAATCACCATCCCGAATAATACCAAGTAAGGTTCCTTCATCTAACCAATAAGGAATGTTATTCTTTTCCAGGATATCGATTACATCGAAAATCATATTTTTCATTCGTTTGCGGTATTTTCCTTTTAGTTGAATTCTTTTCTTTTTAGGTTTCCTGATTCTTTTTTTTGCCGGGATTTTTTTAATAATTTTATCATCAACAATAGATTTATCATGAATTCCGCTGATCCAATATTTTTGAGGAGATTTCCAATTTCCGTATCTTAATTTTAAATAATTTTTTACATCAGATGGAACAGGGTATTCATTTCCCTGAATCGAGATTTTATCAAGAGTGTCAAAAAAAAGAGAATCAACCCATTTACAACTTCGTTTATCTACCCAACAATATTTATCATCTTTCTTAAATTTCAACGAGACATTAATGAATAAACTTGCATTTCTGTGCTTTTCAAAATACTTAAATATTTTGATTCTGGTAACATTTCCATCAATCCAGATTCTTCCGGAACGGTCTAACATCTCTTTAAATCGATATTTTGGATAGAACTGCTTTTGCAGATTAATAAATTTTTCATAATATTTTCCGGGAATGGCAATATCGATATTTTTGTGCCAGGCAATACTCTTTTTGTCTCGTATAATTCCAAGCAGTGTACCTGAATCCAACCAGAAAGGGATGTTATGTTTTTTCAGGATTCGCATCGTATCTTTGAACATTTTTTTCTGTAATAAATCTTTTTTCATATTATTCCATTTTACATTTTCTGCAGTTGGTTTTTTAACCATTCGATTGCTCTCTCATTAGCTTTTCCGTCATTGAAATAGAATGTACTTTTCTTAACAAATTGGATTTGTTCTTTATAGGAATTATTGTTTAATCAATTGGAGATCAATTTATTAATATTGTCATCTGCTGGATTATAAGTATATCCGCAAGTAAAAACACTGAATTTATCCTGTGTTGCCCATTTGGCTTTTTCCAGGTCTTTTGTGCCTGTTTTAACAAGAATTAAGGGCTTATCAAAAAAGAGCCAATCATACATTAAGGAAGAATTTTCTCCAATAAGTAAATCAGCAACAGAAAGGTTATTCACCAATTCAATTTCGTCAGGATCGATTAAATATACATTTTGAATGTTGTTTTTTTGGATGTATTCTCCCACTGCTGGATAGTTTTTTATATCATAAGGATGAGTTCTGATTAATAAGTTATGTTCCTTTGTAATTTGTGAGCAAAACTTCTCGTAATTTAGCAGTAAAGTTCCATTTCCCCATTTCCAGGTTGGAGCAAATAAAATGTTCTTCTTTGATTTATCTTTAATTCCAATTTTTTCGATAGTTTTTTGTTTCTCAAATTTTTTGTTAATTATGAAGTCGGACCTTAAGTGACCGATTTTTACAACTCTTTTATCAAAGTTTCTCAAACCATAAGAATAATTTTTGTATCTGAGATAATCTTTTTCTCCGGAAACGAAATAATAATCATATCGACTTGTGGGAAAGTTTTTCCCTCTAAAACTTTTATCCAATCCCATACCATGATAGATGAGAACATTCTTAAATTTTGATGTTCTTCGGAGATAATATTTTCTGTTCAAAGACATTTCCAAAATAAGTCCGCTCACACCTTCAGGAAGGTCTTTTCTTTTAGGATGTAAATAGCAATTTTCTTTTTCTACATTTTTTTGTAAAAGGTCAAATTTCCGGGGAGTTCCCAGGATAAATTTTCCACCAATATGTTTATACATTTCCCAAATATAGCTGTATTGATAATAAGAGCGTGCGCGATAATATAATTCTACCATTCCTACTCCAGGTTAATTGACATTTAAAAAAAAAGATAGCAATTTGTTGTCAAGCCTTGAAAAAAATAAAAATTATAGACACTTGAAAACAGAAATAAATTATTGATACATAAAAAAAATCAAATGGATGGCATATGAGAGAAATAATTATCTCAGTTGGAAAAGACTCTATACTTTATCCCAAAGATTAAGATAATGGAAAAACAATACAGAATTGGATATTATATCCTGACAGACATTCAGCATATTCCTCCTATTATGAATATTTACGGTAAATTGGGAGGGATTATTCTTACAAAAAATCATGAGATTTGTGATTTCATAAAAAAAAAATATAGCGATATTGAACCAGATATTTACTTTGTGAAAAATAGTAGTGAAGCAAGAAGAAAAGCTATTGAATACAATTTAAAAATTATTATCTATACTGGCTTCCAGATGATATTTTGGGGATTTGCAATCCAGATTTTTCATGGTACATCCGATAAAAAGTATGTTGAAGACAAAAGAATTCTGCTTTATGATAAAGTTTATCTTACCGGTCAAAAGATGCTGGATAAAATTAAGAATGCCGGCTTATATAAATTTCCAGAAACATTTGAACTTATCGGTTATCCCAAATTTGATTATATAATAAAATCTCGATTATCAAAAACCAATCACACCGAAATTACAATATTATACGCTCCAACCTGGATTTCTGAAAATAGTGGTTCAAAAGTAAACTTTTCTGAATATGGCGAAAGCTCATTACCTTTATGGGGGAAAAAACTAATTAAAGCAATTGCTCCCCAATGGAAACTGATAATTAAATATCATTCGAGAGTAAATAAAAATGCAAAAGGGATATACTCTGAGATTAGAAATTTCATTAAAACAAACAATTTCGAAGAGCAAGTTAAAATTGTCTGGGATGCAGATATTTCTTTCTATATGGAACAAGCAGATATCATAATAACAGACATATCGGCTGTCAGCTATGAATGGTTTCTATTTGACCGTCCTATCCTTTTTGCAAATCCATCACCAGGAAATTACAAACCTTCACTTGATAAATTTTCAAATACATATGCCTGGAATGCCGGGGATTTAATAAATAATGAGAATGATATTGTTCCATTAATTGAAAAAAATTTGCACAAAGATGATTATAAAAAAAATAGAACCGAGCTATTATATTATGCTTTTTTTAAACCTGATGGCAATGCTATAAATCGTCAGATAAATTCAATTAAAAATCTTTATTCAAGAATTGAAAGCTATTCAAAATTTTATATTATGATGAGAAACCTTAAAAAATTTTTACAGAGTCTGGTTTTGCAATAAGTTATTTTAAAACCAATATACAGGTTAATTTTATAAGAGATAATAACTCATGATTCATACTTTACTAAAAGGTAAGCAAATCATTCTCGCTTCAGCATCACCTCGACGTAAAAAGATTTTTGATTTGATTGGCATTAAAGCTCTTCAAATATCCGCAAATATCGATGAAGAAATATTCGATTGCAGTCCAAGCAAATTAGTCAAAACTCACGCTAAGAATAAAGCTTTAGAAATTACAAAGAAATATGATAGCGAATGTGTGATTGTTGCTGCAGATACGATTGTGTATCAAGATAAACAGATTTTAGGAAAACACCAAAATAAATTTGATGCCGCAAAATATCTGACAAGATTATCCGGAAACAATCATTTTGTTTACACAGGAATTGCGATTGCTTATAAAAATCAAAATTATGCGGATTTTGCAAAATCTTATGTTGAATTTCATGAACTTTCTGCACGGGAAATTGAAGAGTATATTAAGACAAAAGAACCTTTTGATAAAGCCGGAGCTTATGGAATTCAAGGTTTTGGAAGTCAATTCATTAAAAAGATTTCCGGGTGTTATTTTAATGTGATGGGATTTCCGGTTTCTCTATTTTATGAGATGTTGAAAAAGATAATTATTAAATAGGATTTGTCAGAAAACTCACCCCGACCCTCTCTTTGGAAAAAGAGAGGGAGAACGACAACTCGTATCTTCTTAGTTTACTTATAGTTCCCCTCTTTTGCAAAGAGGGGTTAGGGGAGTTAGAAATTCAAAAAGTGCGTATTCAAGCTACCTCGAGTCGTCGTCGTTGGCAACGTTTACTCCGACCTTTGACGGATGCTTACAACTCGAAATCAGCACTTTACGGATAAACACCAAGTAGTGTTTGTCAGAAAACTCACCCGACCCTCTCTTTGGAAAAAGAGAGAGGGAGATTGAGAGAAGCAAGAAGAACTGTCATTCCCGCAAAGCTTGTCCTCAACTTGATTGGGGAGCGGGAATCTATTCCCCTCTTTTACAAAGCAAGGATTAAGGGAGTGAGAAATATTGAATTTTAAAAAGTCTTAAAGCTCTTCAAGGCTACAGAAAAAAGGAATTATGAAATTACTTTATAATGCAAAATTTTATTCAATGCGAAAGGAAGAAGAATTCTTTTCCGCACTTTTAATCGATAACGGGAAAATAAAAGAAACTTTTAAAAAGATTCCGGATTTGAAGAATGTAGAAAAAATCGATTTAAAAGAATCATTTGTGTATCCGGGATTTGTAGATACTCATACTCACTCTTTTGAAGGTGGGCTTTACAGTTTAGGAGCGAACCTAGAAAAAGTTACTTGTTTGAATGATGTCTTTGAGATTTTATCCGAGACCAAACCAATAGACGACAAAATTATTGCTTTCCATTTTGAAGAAAATAATGTTTCAGAAAACCGTTTTCCCACTGCGAAAGAATTAGATAAAATATTTCCAGAAAATCCAGTAATATTAAGAAGAGTAGACGGTCATTCTTGTGTTATAAACACGGTTGCTGCTAAGAAAATCAAATGGGAAAAATCGTTTCTGGAAGACTTTAATGGTCATTTAAATAAGCAGTTGAATGGAAAAGCTGTAAATTGGTTTCATAAAGATCTATCTGCTGAAGGAATTATTCAGGCTTATCATCAAGCAGCTCAGATTGCTTTAAAAACCGGTCATACAACAATTCATACTATGATTGGAAATGGTGGTTCGGATATCAAGCATTTCCATCTTATCCAGAAGAATTTAGAAAAATTTCCCATTGATTTTATTTTGTATCCGCAAATCACAGATGTAGATGTTGCCCTTGAAATTGGCTCGCCGAGAATCGGAGGATGTATTCTGGCAGATGGCTCATTCGGTTCTCATACTGCAGCACTTTTACAATCTTATGAAGACCAGCCGGATAATTACGGAGTATTATATAAAACTGACGAATTTTGGGAAGAATTCATTCGAAAAGCAAATAAAAAAAATTTGCAAATTGCTATCCACTGCATTGGAGATGCTGCGATTTCTCAGGTTTTAAAAATGTATGAGAAAGCTCAACTATCCGATCCAAAATATCTTCAGCACGTAATAATTCATAATGAATTAACGTCAGATGAAATGTTGGATAGAATGAAAGAAGCAGATGTGTGTGCAATTATGCAGCCTCTTTTTGATAGACTCTGGGCTGGGGGAAATGGGCTTTATGAAACCAGGTTGGGAAGAGAACGAACTTCCAGAACTACCAGGTTGGCTTCGGTTTATAATCGTGGTATCCTCTTAACAGGAAGTTCCGATTGGTATATTACAGATTTGAACGCTCTGAAAGGAATCGATGCAGCGGTTAGAATTCATAATCCTGATGAGAGATTAACTCCGTTTCAAGCTGTGGAGATTTATACAAAAAATGCTGCAAAACTTACATTTGATGAAGATAAATTTGGAACAATTGAAAAAGATAAACAAGCTGATTTGGTTTGTTTGGCTCAAGATATATTTGCATCTGAAAGAATTGATAAAATTAAGATTAATTATGTGATTAAAAAGGGAAAGCTACTCATACAATCTTAAATAACAAATAACAAATATCAAATAAATCCCAAATTTCAAATAGCAAATATCAAATAAAATTCCAAACAACAAATTTCAAATATTAGAAAATCGATTTTAGAGGAGAAGACTAAAAATTTTGGTGAGGGTGTTATTGAATTCGTAAAAACAGTCCGATCAATCAGAAAATTAGAAATTATCTCCAAAAAAAATATTGTTGAGTATCGACGAACTTTCTCCTTCCTCCCGAAAGCTTTCGGGACAGTTCGGAAGGCGCTAACTTTAGAAGCTTCTGCTTCTCTCATCAGCAAAGTAGGAGCTTTCAATGCCGGAGCAAACACTTCAAATCCTATTAGTTTCCAAGGCAGACAGTGTCCTGTCACCGATGGAAGCTTCGGAAGGAGTAAGCGGTGTCGAGTGTAATATGCAACCATTAGTAATTCGTGATTTCAAGTTTTTAGATAGGGTTAATAATAATAAAATCAAAACAGAAAAAATGACTTAGCTCAGGTTTTGAAATTTATTTCTATTTCTGCGAAATCTGAGTTAAATAAAAAAGCCCTCGAATTCGAGGGCTTCATGTTATTTTTATTTACACTTTGTTATTGAATTTCATCAAGGATAATCTGCATAGCTGCTTTCACATCATCCGGATTCATGTAAGACAATGGAAAACCAAAGAAGTAGCAGTTATTATTTTCTGTAATACGTTTGATGGCAACTGCTTTTCCAGTAAATTCATTATACTGGGCTTCGTCTGGATATTGGTCTGTATCAGATTCATCATCCCATTCTAAAAAAGTAGGATCTATGCCATTACCGTCAGGATCTGGAGATTTACAACCGAATTCGAATATTATTTCTGTCCCATTGAATAAATTTTCAAAGTAAGCAACAGGACCCAGAGCATAATCATGTAAAATAGGAATAGTTGGAAACATAGGAACTCGCAATAATATATCATCAATAAACCCATTTGTTGCAGTGGCTTTAACCATAAATTGCAATTTAAGGAAGCTGGCTTCAGTTTTTTCTCCTGTATCAGGATCTATGTGATCTACAACATGTACTGCTTCCAGTTCTTCGTCATCTAAGTTTCTGGGAATACCAAAAAACTCTAACAAAGGAAGTCCATCATTCTTACAATTTTGCTGAATAGCAATAATATTAGCTCCACCGCTGAATAACAGATTTCCACCACCAGAAAGATAGAGATTTAAAGAATCATACTCTTTGTCAAAATTACTTGTAGTATTGATAAGAGGAGAATCTGAATGATAAACAATCAGCTTATATTGTTGAATATCTGTTGGAGAAAACACAGACCTGTAAAAATGCAAAGCTGACAAGCCCATATCTCCAATAAGACCAGCTACGTCAACTCTATTAACTTGTTCAACATCATTCTGACCATCAAAGAAATAATCATAAAGCACATCAACACTATCTTCCGGACTGTAAACATTGTGATTTGTTTCGTCATCAATAATGAGGATTCCTGCTTTCTCTTCTTTGGGAATAAAATCTTCTACATAGAAAGTGAATTCTGCTGGAGTTTCGTCTGCCACATCTTGCAGGTCAACAGCTCTTACTTCAACTTTATGAGAACCTGAAGAAACGTAATCACCATAGATATTTGTGTGTTGGCTGATATCATGATAGATAGGAATTCTCAGCCATTCTGTGCCGTCATCGTCTATAACATTATAATCACTTGCAGGCAGAGGTCCATAAACATAAGCTTCATCATCGATCCTGACATCAAAAAATCTGATTTCAGAGAAATAAGGAGTATTAGTCAGTTCATCATAAACCTGACCAACTCTTCTTTTATCGGGCTGATCGGTTTCGAATTCTCCGTGCCATCCCCAATGCAGATAAACTCTAAGGTCCTGGCTTCCTATGCAAGTTTGTTTTCCTTCCTGATCTATCCAGAAAGGAGTAGCAAAATGTGCACCGTCTGCTGTCATAATTGAAGGAATAACTTTTGGAATAGATTGATCCATATATGTAACAAAATGATTTTGACCAAGCACCCAGGTATCATTTATTCCTGCATTATTTTCTTCAGCCACATAGATGAGAGTTCCCGGATAGAATCCTTCTTTGATAACAAAAGTGATTTCAACAGGTTCAGAAATGATACCGGCAATATCAATTGCTTTTAAAGTAAGAAAAGTAGAATCCGCTGGCACATCATCAACAATTGTGTTAGGGATCAAAGCAGGTGTAGTAAATCTTGTCATTGTATAGTGTGCTATATCATCCTGACCTTTCGTGCTTATCCAATCATTAGGATCATCAATATCAAGATCGTAACCTCCAGCAGAAGTTCCATTATACGGAATAAGATCTCCATTTAAATCTTTTTTCTGTAAGATAAATTCAAAATAGTCTGCGATTTCCCCGATAAATGGTTCTTCACCTAAAATCTGGAATTCGAATACAATACCCATACCAATCATTTCACCGTCAATTTCACCTTTGGTAGATTGAACTCGAGCAATTGGGATAGTTGATTCTGCGTTAAAATATTTTCTTGCTGGGCTGCTTTCATCACCGCTGTTATCAATACATTTTACTTCAAAAATACTTACTACATTTGCACTGTCACCATTCACATTTGCTGGGAAGTTTATCACAGCATAAACCTGTGATGTCCAGATAGTTTTCAAGGCGTCGGGATCTTCCAAAGGAATAGATTCATCTGCACTCGGTTGATAATGATAAACCCAGCCACTATCAGTAACACAGGAATAACCAGGTGTTCCCACAACATTACCCTGAGCATCAGTAAATGGATTGCCATTCTCATCTATGGCTCTGAAAGCGTATCCATAGATAACGCCATCGCTATCATATGCAGACCAGCGAATAGTTTGTTGGAATAAGCTGGGATCTCCAGCACCTGCTAAACTGTCAGAACCAAAATAATCAGTGATTGTGATAACCGGTGGAGTATTTGGATTCACTTTTCCCTTCCTTCCGTCACACGATGAAATGAGCAATATCCCAATTAATAAAAAAGAAAATAAGATTAGAGATTTGTTAAGTTTGAACATTTAATCCTCCTGATTTAATATAATATAATTTAATATTTAGAAAATTAATCTTTATTTAATTTTTTGACATTTTTCGTCAACTAAATTATCTTTTTTTCATATTTTTTTTATAGAAATCATTTAGCCTTTGATAACGTGAATGTGTCTTTACCAAGGCTACGCCAAGACAGGAGACTACGAAAAAAAAATATAATCAAACCACATCTATGTTTACAAACCTTGAAAAAGATTTAAAAGCATCTTCTTCCTGCTGAACCTTTTCAAGGTTGAAACAACAAAACACTTCTTCATAGATTTAACCGTTGAAAAAGTCTACTTGAATGAGTTCCTCTGGCTGTAAACCTTTTCAAGGTAATCCTTAATTCGTGTTTACGGCTCGAGCTGAATGGCGTCTTTTAAGTGCATAAACAACATTTTTCAGCAACATCGCAGTTGTTACGGAGCCTACACCACCGGGAACCGGAGTAATTAATAAAGCTTTTTCCAGGCAATCATCAAAATCTACATCACCCACATATTTACTTTTATTATTCACATCTTGTATTTGATTCACTCCCACATCAATAATAATTGCATTTTCTTTTATCATATTGGATTTCACAAAAAGCGGTTTCCCGATTGCTGCAATTAAAATATCAGCTCTCTTTGTAATTTCAGATAAGTTTTTTGTATAACTATGGCAAACAGTTATAGTGGCATTTCCAATCTTAGATTTCCTGAGAAGAAGGTTTGCCAAAGGTTTACCAACAATATGGCTGCGACCAAGAATAACAACATTTTTTCCTTTAACTTCAATATCATAGAAGTTCAAAATTTCTAAAACTGCCGCAGCAGTGCTGGGAATAAAACCCTCTCCATCTAATATAAGATTTCCCATATTAAGAGGGTGAAGAGCATCAACATCTTTATCGGGGTCAATCTTAAGAACAATTTCAGATTCATCCAAATGTCCGGGAAGGGGTTTTTGCACAATTATTCCGTTTACAGTATCATCTTCATTGAGCAGTTCAATCTCACCCAACAGGTCTTTTTGCTGGATATTGTCGGCAAATTTGTAAGTAGTGACGGTCATACTGATTTTTGCACCTTTTTTCTCCAGGCTTTTGGCATAAAATAGTGCAGCAGGATCATCTCCAATTAATATTATTGCCAGGTTGGGCAGATAGAGAGATCTTTTTAATTCGGTTTTTAATTGAGCATAGATTTCTTCTATTATTGGTTTTGCTATTAATTTTTTATTCATGGATATTTCTCTTTATTCTCGTTATTTCAAGTGCTTTTCCTGTTTTTTC
>SDBT01013524.1_pt1 | contig 13076 bp, 11 predicted proteins | sample 2277101 | NCBI WGS metagenome assembly SDBT01 (sample SAMN10404973, study PRJNA504765) | marine sediment metagenome | isolation source: marine sediment core GS10_PC15, 103 cmbsf | place: Arctic Ocean: Southern Knipovich Ridge | collected 2010 | reverse complement strand
CTCTTCCACGCATTAACCCTGGACATAGGAACTAATCCTCTTCTTCCAGTAAAGAGAGGTTCATAGTCCTTCAATTCAGGATTCATTTTCAGATAGATATTGATTGCCTTCTTGACATTGGCATTCAAGGCAATCCTCTGCTCTCTGTTTGTTTTGCCAATCCTTAGTCTCAGCATATCTCTAACTTTACCATTCTTGACTACGTCTGATTTCCTAAGCTTCAGAATGTCTCCTACCCTCAACGCTGTGTTGATACCCAGAACAAACAGTAAGTAATCCCTAATATTGTCTTCCAGTAAGAATGTTTTGATATCGTCAATCTTCTTCCTACTCCTTATGGGTTGAACCGTTTTCATTACTTATCCCCTTTCTCTATGGTTATCATAATACTACTATTATATACTATTATGATAACTTGTCAAGGGGCTGTTTCTCCTCTATCAGCCAAAACTTGCTTTAGTAGTGCTTATATGACGTCATCTTTGGTTAACACAATATAGATTGAGTTAACTATTATCAAGAGTCAGGGCTGACACTTTCCAAGAACAAAAGCTTCATCAGGAACTTTGGCTCTGTACTTCCTACCTAAAAACAAGAGACTCCCAAAAGAACTCCATGCTGCTAATTGCCAGACCTACCTTTCCCTACCCATTCCGCTAAAGCAATCCAAGACCTCTCTTGACCGCCTTGGACAGGCCTCCAGGAATATCTCCACCTATGATTCTATATAGACGCTCACGTTTATGGCTTTCTCTGCAGCTCTCGTAGGTAAGATTATAACAGTGGCGACAGCCAAAATATTGTCTTCCGGAGGGTAGGTAGAGTTTAGCAACCCTTCTTTGGCAAGGCTTCTTATCAATCACCAGGGGACATATAAACCAGTATCTTTTACCTCCAAAATTGCAGGGAGTAGTAACTAACTCTATTTTGTAATCCAGTTCTCTCTTTTTATTGCTGGAACTGTCCGTTTGGGTGTAGTAGAGTCTGACATAGTTGTCCTCTGGTTTCTCCTCATCTGTAGATACATTGACGCCTATGCTACTTGTGATTTCTCCAAAATTGTTCCTCCATTGAATGGTTTGCCTTACGAAACCACAAAACAAATCACGGCGACCAAATGAAAAAATATCTATTGACTTGCACTCTTCTACTGTTTTTCTGTCTGACCAAGAGTATTTACCCATTTTCTCTCAATCCCCTAGAAAGGACAGTATCTCGAATTTTGCTTAAAACATTAGTAAAACTTAGCATTTCTAATCATCTAAACTGTATCTCTATCTTTTTGAACCTATCCCCCCTACTTCTCCTCAAGCTATCTGGCTATGAGCCTTATCTATCTTATCAATAAGCTTCCTAAATTCAATCCAATCATTATCAAAAAGACCCGCTATATTAACTCAAAGATAATCTATTCTACTATCATAAATAGAGGCATTGAATCCTATTATTGAATTGAGTCCGCTATTATTGGTTTGATGAGAAGTTAAGAGAATATAGTTTAATTTGGAAGGAATTAAGGTCTCATATTGACCGCCCATAAGCTACTCCATTGTAGCTATACTGATGATCTGAGAAAACCTTTATGATATTGTATAAATAATATAAATAGAGAGTTTGTCAAATTGGGAGGGAAGCATAAAGGTGGTATTTATCTCAATCTAATCACGCCCGTCATTCCTCTTTTCCATTCCCAACCTAACGCAATATTTGGACCGATTCTAGGGGACAGGCCACCTATTCTCAGTTGCTGCCGCTTCGTAATTTCCAGCTTCCTCAGGGAGGCCCTCGGGATGCCTTTTTCACAATGGTAACCACTGACTCTGCTGCTCATACTCAGTTCCTCTCGAAATCTCTTCGAGTCACATGGTGAGAAGAACCTACCACTACAATTCTTGATATGTGTGGCATGCCAAAAGCATGCATACAGCGACTCAATCTGTCAATAATCATAGATTCTGTCCCTATTTCCTAGTCAATTCTCCACCCAATATTCAGCAAGTAGCTCCGCCTGATCCAAAACCTTTTTGACCGAAACAGTGTATTCCCCACTTGCCGGATCATCCGGCGGGTATTTGTGTTTTCGCAGGATTCGTTTTACAAGTACGCGCAGTTTCGCCCGAACACTTTCTTTGATCTGCCAATCAATACTGGTATTCTTTCTCACGCGGTCAACCAATTCATGCGCAATCATTGTAAGAGTCTGATCACCCAGCAGAACTTCGGCTCTTGGGTTATCCGCAAGCGCGTCATAAAAAGCCAATTCGTCCGTTCGCAGATTGAGTTTCTCACCGCGCTTATCTGCGTTACGGATCTCTTGTGCTAACTTAATCAACTCTTCAATGACCTGAGCGGAATCCACAAGGCCATTCTGATAACGCTTAACCGCTTCGGCTAAAAGCACGGAAAACTTTTTGCCCTGCACCAAGTTTGTCTTTGCCCGGCTTTCTATCTCATCGTTCAACAAACGCTTCAATAATTCCAAGGCAAGGTTTTTTCGGGGCATTCCCTGAATCTCAGCGAGGAATTCGTCTGAAAGAATAGAAACGTCTGGTTTCTTCAGCCCCGCGGCATCAAAAATATCAATAATTTCTTTGGAAATAATGGTGTCATTTATTATCTGCCTAATGGCCGTCTCAATTTCTTCATCAGTCCGTTTCTTTGTCTGTTCATCCAATTTTGTGAAGCGCGATTTGATCGCCTGGAAAAACGCCAAATCACCACGGATAGCAGTCGCCTTCGGATGGGGAACTGATATCGCGAAGGCTTTCTGTAACTTCGTAACATTCTCTTTAAAACGAACCTTCCCATTGCGAATCTTCTGCCCGTCTTTTTCCTCGAACAATTCCGCGATGTAGTTGGCCGCGTCTAAAATAAAATTCAATTTTTCTCTTGGCTCAAGTCTAGAGTACTTGTGATAATCAAATCCGTGGAGCATATCCACAACAATTTCGTATAACTCCTGCATCTTGGCGGCCGCTTCTTCCTGATCAAAGGCAAGCTTGCCTCTGCCTTTACTCTCGGCATAAACCGCGAGCGCTTTTTTTAAATCCTGCGCGATACCGATATAATCAACAACCAAACCGCCTTCTTTATCGCCAAACACACGGTTCACCCGGGCGATTGCCTGCATAAGATTATGGCCGTTCATAGGCTTATCGATATAAAGCGTATGCAGACACGGCGCGTCAAAACCGGTGAGCCACATATCTCTAACAATAACAACCTTAAGCGGATCTTTAGGATCTTTTAACCGATCACCGATTCTTATTCTTCTGGGCCTATTGCGAATATGTTCCTGCCAATCCAAAGGATCGCTTGCGGAACCGGTCATGATAACTTTAATTAACCCCTTATCATCCGCGGGGTCATACCAATGAGGCCGTAGTTTAATGATTTCATTGTGAAGTGCGACGCAAATCCTGCGGCTCATACAGACAAACATTGCTTTGCCCTCAGCCGCTGACAAGCGCTGTTCAAAATGATTCACCATATCAACCGCGACCTGGCTACGCCGGTCCTCGCTTCCAACCACAGCTTCTTTGTTTGTCCATCTAGTGAAGCTAATTTGCCGCCCTGAAAGTTCATCGCCTTCGGTAACATCCTCGACTTTCTCATCAAGCAGTTTGTGTTGAGCTTCGGATAGCTCAATTTTTGCCAGTCGACTTTCATAATAGATGTGAACTGTCGCTCCATCTTCGACTGCCTGCTGGATATCATAGACATCGATATAATCACCAAAGACTGCCTGCGTATTCTTATCTGCCTTCTCGATCGGTGTGCCGGTAAACCCTATAAATGACGCATTAGGCAAAGCATCGCGCATATGCCTCGCGAATCCGTCAATAAAATCATACTGACTGCGGTGCGCTTCATCAGCAATCACCACAATATTCTTGCGCTCGCTGAGTAGCGGATATTGCATGCCGGCATCTTCCGGCAAAAACTTTTGAATCGTTGTGAACACAACCCCGCCGGATGAAACAGCGAGCAGCTTCTTTAAATCTTCGCGATTCGCCGCCTGTTGCGGAGTGTGGCGGATTAATTGCTGACAATTGGCAAATATTTCAAATAACTGCTGGTCTAAATCGTTGCGGTCCGTTAAAACCACGATTGTGGGGTTATTCATTGCTTCAGCAAGCACAAGTTTTCCTGTGTAAAAAACCATAGAAAGGCTTTTACCGCTTCCCTGCGTATGCCAGATAACGCCGGCTCTTCTGTCACCCGGAGGCTGGCTGCACACACTTCGAAATTCGTAATTTTCCCGATTCTCACACACCGTAGGCGGCGCATCCGCTATAGCGCGAATTGTTGATTCGATAGCCTTATTAACCGCATAGTATTGATGATACCCCGCGATTTTTTTAAGCGTTTTTTCTTTGGCTTCCTCAAAAACAATGAAATGGCGTATAACATCAAGTAAGGTCGTTTTATTCAAGAGTCCTTTGATCATCGGAACAAGTTCAGGTTCAATACTGGCGTCCACAACATTTTTCCCATCAGCGGTCTTCCACCCCATAAAGCGCTCGTAATCGCTGGAAATGGTGCCAACCTTGGCAAACCAGCCATCGCTAGCAATCATAAAAGCGTTGTAGGCAAAGAGCGAAGGGATTAACCGCTTATACGTTTGAAGCTGATTAAACGCAGCCTCAACATCCGCGTTTTCGTCAACAGGATTTTTTAGTTCAATCGCCACGAGCGGGAGGCCGTTAATAAACAACACGATGTCTGGACGTTTATTGTTATAATTCTCAATAACGGTAACCTGGTTAATTGCCAGAAACTCGTTGTTTTCGGGATTTGCGAAATCAATCAGCCATACTTTGTCTGTCCTTGCCTTACCTTCACCCACACTAAACTTAACATCTATGCCTTCGGTCAGCATTCTATGAAAAGACTCGTTGTTTTCCATCAAGCTAATGGAGAAGGTTCGCAGGACCCTTTTAACCGCTTCTTCCCGGGCATCTGCCGGGATTGAGCCATTAATTGCATCAACTGCTTTCTTTAAACGCTCTTGCAGGATAACTTCCGTATATTCACGTTCTTTTTGTTCGCCTTCAGAAATGTTAGGCCCATAGAGAATTTTGTAACCCTGCTCCTCTTTGAGAATATCCAAAGCAAGTTGTTCGATATCTGATTCATAGAATGAATTACTCATGGCACCACCAATCCTGCAATTTCATCTTTTTCCGCATCAAAGCGGGGTTGAAGATGATCGAAAGTTCTTTCTGTTCGTATTTTTACCGGCTCATACCAGTATTTACCTTGCCTTTTACCCTTATATACGCAAATATACGACTCATGCCCTGTAGTATCTCGATCAAAATGTAAAAACGGTGATAAACTAAAACACTCACTGTCCCAAAAAACAAATAACTGTTCTTCCCCAAGTCCAATCAAGTAATTCTTTTGCGGTTCCTTAAGTCCAAAACTTTGAAACTCGCGATTCAAAGAGTGACCATTAAACGTTTCACAGCGGCAATTGGTAGAAAAATGCTCAATCCTCAGTATTCTGCAATTTTCTAAAAATCTCGTTTTCACAAGCATTTTACAGAACATAGGCGATACAATCTTCAACTCCGCTTCCGCTTGTTCTCGCGTAGGCGCATTATGATGCGAAAGATCGTTCCGTATTTCCTGCAATTGAAGCAAATCATCAAAAAGGCTTATCTCGATTTCTTCGCATTTAAATCCAAGAGCATTATTTTTTGCATATCGAACGATAGCTTTCATATTCTGTAATTTCTGTTTCAGGGAGTCTGATAAGATCTTGTCTGAGTTAAAACTCGAAAAAACAGGATTCCCACGAGCATCATTTGACACGAATATTCTCGTTGCTTTCAAATCTATGCCTTTACAACGAACTTCTCCCATTATCAGAGCATACAAATCAAAAATAATTGATTCCCAGCAATCTTTTAAATAAAGAATTTTCCTGACGGTGTCAGCAGATCCTTCGCCACGTTCTGATAACCTGAAATTATAGGCGATAGTTGCCGGGTAATAATCAAAAACTATTTGCGTCAACTCATAATAATCCCGCTCCAAAAATTCAGAAGAAGCCTGCTTATATGCTTCAAAATCCATCTCATACAAAGTACGGCTACGTGGGAAAGAAACGTTCGCGAAAGTAACATCACCTTCTTCGTCTAACCATTCATTAAATCGACGGCATTCTTCGTCTTCGTATTTCATCTCCTCACTCATACTTCTATCTCACCGTTCATGAGCTTAGGTAACAAATTTTCCCGAAGTTTTGTAAGAGTTTGGGCTTGATAGTTATTTTCCAATATCTTTGAATTAACTGCCCGAACTATTCGGCAAAATAATCTTAGAATATCTTGATGAGGTATCACTAAGTCATAATTTGGTAATTCTGAGCTTCGCAGATGTAAAACAGTGGATCCATTCGTGTGACTCAAACAGTAATTTTTAAATTGCTGATCCTTCAAGAAATAATATATAGCCTCGGCGGTTAAATCTTTGTCTTTTGACACACATTTCACTATATCTATCGAAGCAATTAGTTTTTCGTAGATAAGTGGATTCTCTACAATTGCCGGACAGCCTACGACTTCTGCATTTTGTGTAATGTCTGTCTGGGCAATTATGGTATCCCCTTCAAGCAAAACCTGAGTATCTCTATATCTGCCATTGAACTCTTTAAAACCATCATTATTAAAACCACCGCCTCTTGATATAGATTTTAACGTTACCAGCGCATGTTTCGATGACATCAATTCACTGCTTCTATAAGAGGCACCTTTAATAAACTCAACAATTTCTCCCAGGTTCCCAACCCGCCACCCCTTCGGAATAGGGCCGAGTTCACTGTCCTGCATTTCTCCAGTTACGCCGGGAAAATTGAAATTCACAAACCATTCCTTGTAAATCGCCTGCGCGATCGCCTCAAGCGTTTGATTGGTTTGGCGATTGAGTTCGATTTTGTCATCAAGGCTAGAAAGTATAGAAGCGATTCGGGTTTGGGTAGGGTAAGGTGGTAGTTTAATGTCAAGCCCCGATAATCCGACTATTGTCAATGCTTTCTGTGCTGAACCTATCATAATAGAATTCAATAGATTTTGACCAACTAAAGATTTCAGCCAGTTAAACAAGTAGCTACTAGACATTTTTGAATCAAAGACCTTGAACCATATTAAATTCCCGTCTTTAAAATAGAAATCACTGTCCTCTTCTTTAACTAAATATGGGATGCCGGATCTATTTCCTACGGAACTTAATAGGATATCTCCACTTTTGGGCGAACCAAATTGTTTCTTAATCTCAAGGAATCTACTTTTTAAGATAAAGAGACACTCCGTAATGTTTTGACCCAGCGCTTTTTGAATTATTTCTTTTGAGCGATAAAAAGGGATGCCATATTCAACGTATTCTTCTGCGAATATTCTTTTGCTAGAAGTAATTTGACACAAATCCCCCAGTTTGCATGTCTTCCATCCCTTAGAACTCATATCCAATCCCCTTCAAGTTCTCCTGAATCGTTTTCTCAAGCTCGTTGCCTTTGGCAAACTGCTCCGCCAGTTTGGATGTTAACACGTTCATCTTTTCTTCAAACGGAACACCATCATCTGCTTCAGTTTCGGCTCCGACATAACGTCCGGGCATAAGGACACAATTATTATTTTTCACTTCCTGAATGGTTGCTGATTTGCAAAAACCGGCCTTGTCCTCATAAGTGCCGTTTTTATTGCGCCAATTATGATATGTTTGCACGATAAGCTTTATGTCATCGTCTGTCAGCTCCCTATTTCTACGGTTGATCAACCTTCCAATCTTGCGGGCATCAATAAAAAGAATTTCGTTTGAACGGTTACGGAATTTGCCGTTCGCTTTATTGCGCGCCAAAAACCACAAGCACGCCGGAATCATAGTATTATAAAAAAGTTGGGCGGGAAGCGCCACCATGCAGTCAATAAGCCCGGCTTCGATCATGCTTTGACGGATTTCTCCTTCGCCGCCGGAATTGGAGTTCATGCTTCCGTTAGCAAGAACGATTCCGGCTGTGCCATTAGGAGTCAATTTATGAATGAAATGCTGAAGCCACGCGTAATTGGCATTGCCTGCCGGCGGTATACCGTACTTCCACCTTTTATCATCTCGAAGCTGTTCACCGCTCCAATCGCTTACGTTAAAAGGAGGATTAGCAAGGATAAAATCAGCTTTCAAATCAGGATGCTTGTCATTTAAAAAAGTGTCACCGAGCTCAGTCTTTGCATCGATGCCGCGAATGGCAAGGTTCATTTTGGCAAGACGAAGTGTGGTAGGATTTGACTCCTGTCCGAATATAGATATATCACCGATGCACCCGCCGTGCTCTTCAATAAATTTCTCGCTCTGAACAAACATTCCTCCTGAACCGCAACAGCCGTCGTATACACGGCCCTGGTAAGGTTCAAGCATCTCGACAAGAATCTCTACAATACAGGCAGGCGTATAAAACTGACCGCCTTTTTTCCCTTCAGCATCAGCAAACTGGCCGATAAAATACTCATACACTCTGCCGAGTAAATCTTTTTCCTTATGGCCGGTTTGATTAAAACCAATTGTACCGATAAGATCGATGAGTTCCCCGAGCCGCTGTTTGTTAAGTTCAGGATCGGCGTATATCTTTGGCAAAACGCCCTTAAGAGATGGGTTTATTCTTTCAATAGAATCCATCGCGTTATCAATCAACTTCCCAATCTCCGGCTGTTTGGCTTTATCCTGCAGATACTGCCAACGTGCTTTTTCAGGTACAAAGAAGATATTATTGGCGAGATATTCGTCTTTATCTTCCGGATCAGCGCCTTCAAACTCGCCTTCTCCGGCTATTAATCTGTCGTAAAGGTTGTTGAACGCGTCAGATATGTATTTCAAAAAAATCAGACCAAGCGTAATGTGTTTATACTCAGCCGCGTCCATATTGTTGCGGAGCTTGTCAGCCGCCGTCCACAAGGTTTTTTCTAGTTCACTATTTGATGCCATAAAACACTCTCCTTGTTCCTAACGGATATTTTTCCGGCCTTCGATGAATTCCTCTAAATCCTCAGGTTTTGTTTTCCGCTGCCCGATCTTGACCGCTCTCATTTCTTTGTAGTTGATAAGATCCGGTACCCGTTCTTCTGTGATATCTAATTCTTTTACGTATGGTGACCTACCCCATTAATACTACCACTTGTTAAGTTATAGTCAAAGGAATGATGGCCTCGGGAGCAGGTGGGTGGTAGTTGGAGACACTATCCACCTGCAACTTTCCAAAGCTACATTGCGAAGTCCTGAGATTTGGCTCAGATTGATATTTGTTTGAAGCTACCCAATCACGCCCTGGCCAAGGGTTTTACTAACTCAAACTGGTATGTCATATTGCGACCACAACATAAGGAGATTGATGAGGGCAGGGAAGCACCTATGGTTAAGAGGATAAGAACTTCCCACTTGCCTAATTTCTTGCATATCATGCGATAAGGGCAAGGGAGAAGGGAGGAAGAATGTTTTCTGACACATTAGTACCTCTCTCTACCCATATAAGGCCAAGAGAAGAAACCGGCGGTGCACTGACAAAAAAATCAGCGAGCTGGAGTGTGGAAGAATATTTCGTCTTGGTGCCCAAAAGGCAGGGACACGTTCCATACTTTTTGAGGGGCAGAAGGATACTCTTTGGAAACTGATACCCCTCAGAATAAGCTTGCCGGTAGCCGTCAAAATGTTCATCGTGTAAACCACGTTTCGTTCTACCGTCCGCTGTTATTATTTGAAGAAATCTTCCACAATATCAGCATACCTGGAATAAATAATAGAATGAGAAACAAAGACAAACATAAAATAGGCACGTTTTGTACAGAGTAACGTTTTAATAAAGAGAAACCCCCTATTGGACCCCATATGACCATAAAAATACCGAGAACACCTTTAACTGTTTTCAAGACCCCTGGTCCTAAACTAGTGTCTAGTTATCGCCATAAAATGCATTAGACTGCGCCCATTCTATCCAGAAGTTTCCCCAAATAAATTCCTTCACGTAAACCTACTTTGTGCGAGTCAAGAAATCGGGTGGTCTTTGAGGTGGGTAGAGTTGTTATTTCCTCTGTGGAGAGATCAAGGTCAGGTATTCTTTCCAATATGCTTCTTGTCTCTTCGGTTACATCAGATTCGTTCAGTAATCAGCGGTATTGAGTGTGCCCGCTTGCCCTCAATCTCCTCGTCACTCAACCCAAGATGCATCCCTAACTGGGAACGACTTCTGCTTTTTGTAGCTTCCCAATTGTTCGCTTAAGGCCGTGGTTTCTTCTGACCTTCGAATCTCCCTTTCCTTATTCTTTGCCTTTGCCCTAACATTGCTCTTGGGGCTACTCTTCGGGAGAGACAGGTTTTGGCAACCTGTCGTCTATGACAGACCAGAGGCTATTGAATATTCCGGTGTGATTGGCGATGGTATCCAGATCAGTTGATGTATAGGCTATGTTTGCCCAATCAACAGGATTGCTATCCCCATGTTTTATGCCATGGTGCTTCCTGGGAGGAGCAGATACACCGATAACAACTTCCCTCCCATTAATAATCATGAAACGGCTGTGCATGGTTTCGCCAGGTTCTAGATTCCTTACCTCGCACTTCTTCAAAGAACAGTCACAGATACGTCCGTTGGCTGTTCCGTCTACTTCGGCAGTAATAACCTTGACCTCTACTTTCCCCGGTAACTTCTTCTCACACTCCTCGATTGCTTCTAAAACGGCACAATCCCCCGAAATAGTTGCCCACCGAATACTAAGCAATCCATCTACCGTCGCTCGCTCCTCAATCCTTTCAATACAAATGCCTGTTGTTCGGGACCTGTGAAGGTACTGGCTGTTTTCCTGAAAAGTGTTCCGCAATTCTGAAAAAAGACTAGCAGGTACAGCTCGAAGTCCACGAAACCTATTGGCTACCCATAGAGCGAACTCAACAGCTGCCGCCAATGCAAGGGATGCTGCTGCGACTATTTGCAGGATACCGGTATCTTTGCCTTTAATGATAAAATCTGTTAGGTGGTCTAATGTCGCGGGGGCCCTGATGAACTGCACCATTACCAAGAATGCCGTCGCTGCTATGGTGAACACAAAGCTCTGGACCATGAAGCCAGAATACGTCACAGCAAGCATTCGTGCCACAGCTACCGTAATCATTCCAACCAGACCTAAGGCCAAGAGTCTATCGGCTGGAAGCGTCTGTCCAACAAAGTTAGCCAGATTTCCCCCGGTGGTGAAAAAAAAGATGCCAAAAAACAGATATATGAACCATATGAAGCCAAATCTGAATACCCATTCCAATATTGCCTCCACGCGACCGTCAGGACGAGGTGCTAGTGAGATGGGGCCATAGAGAGAACTCAAAAGTGTACGAGCTACTCTGACAATTACGAGTGACACCACCATCGCTGTCACTGCAAGTGCCCCAATTAGTATCATCACATCGTACATCTCGTACATCAATTCTCCCTAGGCTTGTATCCCTTTCGAAAGCTCCCTGCCAGAGGCTCTGACATACCCCAATGCCAGAAAACCAAACATGAATAGGGAGATTGCCACCCACCAACCTGAGTCTTCCGAAAGAACGAAACAAATGGGTATTAGCAGCATACAGAGAACAGCGATGTCCACCACACAGGCTTCGGAGTCTTTCTTCTTCAAGAAAGCGTATATCGCGATAAATGGAGGCCAGAACGTCAGAGCACTCACCGCTAAACTGACTCCCGCGTCATAGAATGTATGTGCACCCGTCAACACTCGGGAAACAGCAACCAGAACCACCAAAGCCATACTCACTAACAGCACAACAGGAACAAACAGTTTCTTTCGTGAGACAAGCTTCTGAGCAAATACTAGGACGAGGTAAAACAGAAGTAACTGACGCACAACATATCCGGATGGAGTTGACGTGTGACCGTCTTCTGTCGACAGCCCTGCGGGGAAAACAGACTTGACAGCATCGGAAAAAAAAGCAGCCACCGGAGGTTCTGCTATTCGGTCGTCTGGACGGGGTTCGCTGAAGATAGGTTTGAAGACAAGATATTCGGAAACTACCGCAACTACTAAGACACACAGTATCAACACAAGTGCAAAGGCACCAGCCCGTAGTAACCGCCGCCGCCCGCTCTTTGGACTATCTTGATTCGATGATTCACTGCTAATGAACAGGACCACAACCAACAATACCCCCCCAACCAAGTGGAGAAGCCCGGGATCAAAGGCAAAATAGATTACTCTAGAGAGAGTGTCACCAAGGGTAAGGGTGAAGTGAAAATTGCGGAGAGAACTCATAGTGAATACCAGTACTCCGACAACGGTAAAGAATACAACGGAACGGATTACAAATCTGGAGATGTCCGGAATAGATCTTTGCGAGACCTGGGACAGCCAATTTGTATTCTCAGGTTTCGTCTCCTTCCTTTCACTATTTACTGTCATCAATGGGTTACCTATGGGCCTTAATGGCCCTTAGACGGATTCCTTTGAGCTACGTTCTATTTTCTGATTAATTCGATGATACCCACTCAACGGCAGGCATGTCAACGCCGCTTTCCCCAAGAGTTTACCATAATTTCTTGGAAAAGCAAACTACAAGAGGATTCGGGCCTGCACAATGATCTCTATTAAAAGGTTATAGACTAACCATTCTTGCAGCGGCGGCCTCCCCATATCCCTCTAATTCCCTCTCTAGTAGCGGTTGAAACTCCATCCTTCTACAGAAAGCCCTCATTCTCGTATGGATGACAGGGTGATTAAACCCACCGACATTTCAGAAAGCCAACCACCGGTCTTCATTCCGATCCGTGCCTGTTCCTCCGACTCTTACGGGTGGCTAGTCTCCAACGCCAGCAAATAATCAGAAAGTTTTTCGGCAACCGAAGACACTGAAGGGTTCACATGAGTTATTAGTCATTATATACTTATGGTACGTTGTTGTCAATCAGGAAATCCCCTTGCCCCCTCCCAGTTTTTGGTTCAGAAATTGGAATTGGAGAGATAATAACCTGCCTTACCGGGTAAAATTAGGATTTTGAGGCGTAGGCTGAGACTGAAGATAACAAGAGATCTTGAGAA
>SDBT01013523.1_pt1 | contig 13076 bp, 8 predicted proteins | sample 2277101 | NCBI WGS metagenome assembly SDBT01 (sample SAMN10404973, study PRJNA504765) | marine sediment metagenome | isolation source: marine sediment core GS10_PC15, 103 cmbsf | place: Arctic Ocean: Southern Knipovich Ridge | collected 2010 | reverse complement strand
ACATTGGTGAATTTCTTGATTTCCCCTCCTATATTGACTTCACCCTCAGGTGCAGCCAGCACCAAGTCTCTCTGGGATTGGAGATTTTGAGACTGACTCACTGCCGATCTGCCGACCTGCTTCGCAGCGAGATGCTCCATTGATAACAAAAGTTCCTTCGACACTTCCGGAACAGGCATGTTCCAGAATCTATCGGCCCTTCTATGTTCATCACCGGTTACCAGGAAGGAAGTGTATTCGGTGATAATGCCGTATTTTTTGGATAGCTCTATAACCTCTGTTAAGAGCTCATCGGACCTGCCATACAGGCGCATTTGCTGAAGGAGATAGCCGATGCGGCGATTAGCCCAGAGCAGAGCGATGTATTCGTCTTTTGTGGAACCACCGGAGAATGTGATTGGGAATTTGTATGTCACGTCATTCCCGCCGGTTTTCCCGGTAAGAACTGCATGCGATCTGCCGTTACCCTGAAAGCGTCCTGTTATGATAATCTCGGAGCCATAGAAAAGGTCCGGCAAAGGATCCGGATATAGATGATGGGTTGTCATGGGATTGAACACTAGAGCCAGATCCGTGAGAGCGGGATAGCTTATCTTGCTTGCCAACCGTGACACCTTGATCTCGATATCCTCGCCGGGGATGACATATTCGACGGCCCCCTTATTATCCTCGGACAGGCGGTCGAGAAGGTGGGCGTTGACGTCATATCCTACTCCGAATACGAACAACCGGGCGCGCCCCTCGTTCAAGGCCCTCGTATTCCTTATGATTTCGTCTATATTGATATTACCGGATGTCGGCAGGCCATCGGTCAAAAAGATGATATAGGTGGGGTCGCCGTCCGATGTTATCATGCGGCAGCCGGTATCAAGGGCATTATAGATGTCGGTGCCGCCGGAGGCATCCAACCCTTCGGCAAATGCCATGGCCGCTTCGATATTATTCTCGCTGGCTTTGATGAGTTCCGGCCTGAAAGGCCTGACCGCATCGTCGTAATCGATAACGGCGAAATCGTCGCCGGCGTTGAGACCCAGGAGGCAAAATTTCAAAGCATTGATAGCCTGACGCATCTTACCGCCGCGCATGCTGCCAGAGGAATCGAGGATGAAAATGACGTTTTTATCAACACCTTGCCGGCGGCTTTCGAGTGGAGGAGATAGAATACCCAGGAAGTACCCGTCATCGGAACCGGATTGTCTATAGGATAAAAGATGAAATCCGAAATCTTTGTTCTGCCGCGTAAAGTGAAGGATGAAGTCCTTATTCGGTCGGGTGTTTCTTTCGAAAAACGATGCCGTCAAAGACCTGTCGTTTAGCCGCTCAGTCTTGATTTCATGTGTCGGGCAATAGACCGAACCGATGTTCTCGAACGAATTTATCTTAAGATCAATTTTGCATTCTTCGAGATTGGAGCCGGAATATTTTTCCGTATTCAGCGGATATAGATATTCCACGGTGCCGTTATCCGATTTCAAAGTCTGCTCGTATTCGATTTTAATCCGCACTTCGCCCCGGGCCGGAATGGGAAAAATCCTCATCCTATACATGCCTTTACCGACATATTCCAGAAGGGCCGGGTCCTTTCGCTGGCGGACGATGTCTTGATAGATTTTCCGGGCCTGATCGGCATCAAGAAGCTCAGCCTCCATCTTGTGTCCCCCGAGCCAGGCTGTAAAGCGGCTGAGGGTGGCACCTTCGGGTAAAGGGAATATATAATCAGCTTCCATATCGCGATGGTAGGGGTTGACGAATACCTGATCCACTCTTGTCAATGCGATGGGGTCATTGATCTCCACTTCTACGTGGTGGTATTTAACATCCACGGCCGGTCTGGGGGGCATCCAGGGCATAGGGCGTGGGATTATAAAGCCATCGGCGACAGCAGAGCCCGACATAGTCAGGACAAGCATCATGAGTAAGATTAACTGTCTCATTTCCATCCTCCATTATGTTGTGGTTAAGCTGGCAAGCTCGCCGTTGTCGTTCTGATTTGTTATACGTCAAAGTCCAGGATATATTCCATTTTTTATGATAAGTTGTTTGATGGCTTGAACTCGGGGACTGAAATTACAGGGACTATAATGAATTTTAACTCATCTGGCTCGCGCCCGATTTACCGGAATCAATTGATTTGAGATTGTTCTTTATGCTTGATTAGGCTGACAAGGGCGGGTAGAAATATGACGGTGGTGATAAAACATGCCGCAACACCCAGCACAAGGAGGGCGCTCAGGCTGCCGAAGCCGCGATATTTGGCGATCATCAGCGAGCCGAACCCGGCTATGGTAGTCAGAGACGTAAGCAATATTGCTCTTCCGGTACTCTGCAATACGATTTTCGCGCGACCCCAACCCTCTATACGGTAGCGGTGCAGAAGATGCACGCCGTCATCAATGCCGATCCCTATTATCATGGGGATGCCCATTACGTTAACGACGGTGAGAGGAATTCCGAAGATCGACATTAGCCCGACCATCCAGACTGCGCCGGCTACCAGCGGCAACATGGCAAGCAGCGCTAATTTCAGCCTTCGGAAATCTATCCAGAGCAAAACGAAAACGACGGCCAGGGCCATCGCGGCGGCACGTTTTCCATCTTCACCAATAAGGTCTATCAGCCGCAGAAACAATGGTGGCATGCCGGTGATCTTCTCACTTATCCGTTCCATCTGGCCGGTGAAACGCCGCATAAATTCGATATCCCAGACTTCCTCTTTGGGGGTGATCGTAACCAGGTACCTATCCCTGTTTTTGCTTAAAAACCTGCTGCTGATAGATTCCGGCAAGCTCTGTAAGTCAATCCGACTCGTATCCGCCATCTGCAACGCTAATTCTCTCAGCACCGGTCTGTAGCCATTTTGGAAACCACTCAGACCAGCCAACGTTTTCCTGGGATCATCTCTCATGCTCTCAATCAGTTCGATTATCATATTCCTGCTGTCTGTTTTTTCGGGATCGCCGATAATGCGAGCGCACTTCTTATCGACTCTTTCCTGACCACCAAGAAAAGCCATCTGTCCCAGTTCGTAGATGTTCATTTCCAATCGGTCGAGCTGATTGATCAGAAGGTTAATATTCTCTCCTATCAGCAGCGAAGGGCTCTTCCGCTTCAGAAGATACGAGCGTATTTTCAAGATATGCGGAATTCGGCTGGCCTGTTCCTCGGGAGACGGTATGAACTCAGATATGCTTTCCACCATACCTACCGATGGTACCTTCTTAGCCTTTTCAGTTATTTCCCGGGCTTTCTCGACCGAAGGCGCGGTGATCATAACGAAGTCCGTACTCATATCGAAAGCCGCCAGCAATGAGTCCCCAAGAGTAACGGACGGAATCCCCTCGGGTTCCATATTCAGATAGTTGTAATCGAATTCGACATTCAGTGCCTTGTAAAACAAGACCGCGCTCAGCAATATCGCTATCGAAAGCAATAATTTAGGCCGCCGAGCCGCAAACTGGCCGAATTTCCCCAGGAATGCAAATTCCACGACCTTCGGATTTCCGCGTTCTACAGCTTTCGGTCTGATATGTTTTCTAAAGAAAGCGTTGGCTCTTTCCCGAAGAACAAGGAGGGATGGCAATAAAGCGAGCGTAACAAGCATCACCGCCAGAATGCCGATGCCCAGGACCAGTCCCATTTCCTTTATACCCTTAGTATCGGAAATCATCAGGGTGAAAAATGCTATGGATGTGGTAACAGCTCCAGTCGTAATACCTGCGCCGGATCTGGAAAGGGCCTGCGCCATGGCCTCGACAGGAATCTTTCCGGAGCCGCGATATTCTGTATATAGGGCGATAATGTGAATTGAAAAATCGATTCCCAAACCGATCAGAATGACAGCGAACATGGAGGTCATTATGTTTAAGCTATCGATAAATAGCGAAATAATACCGGCGGCGAACATGATGGATAAAACCAGATTCAGACCTGCCAGCAGGGGAGCCGTGATAATGCGGAACGCAAAAATAAAAAGGAGAATTACCAGCGCCAGTGCCAGAACCGAGGTTGTCTGCATATCGCGGGTGGTATAAACCATTTCATCGCGGCCAAGAGGAATTGTTCCAGTGAGACCCGCATAAACGTCGGGATATCTCAGAAGATTATCATCTATAAGTGCCTGAATCGTGTCTGTGGATATGACCGCCTTGTCAATATCGGTGATATCGAAAGTAGGCTCTATAAAGATCACAAGGGTTCGTTTATCGGGGGAGATAAAATAGGGATCGCCTATAAGAAATCTTTCCGCCGCTTCTCCGGCGAGATTCGGAGAAAGATCATTATCATAGTTGGCGTAGATCTGCATAGCCTCGACCCAGTGCTCGAGTCCATCGAGAGTTCGTATGGCATTTTCTTCTTTCTCCCTGTCCGATATACTCTCTTCATCGCCGATGTAGGTTCGCTCAAAACTGTCGTTTATATGGGTTAGAAACGGAATCAGGCTCAAGTCTTCATAGATACTGATTGATTTTTCAAGATCTTTGCTTTTAGCAAGCATGAAACCATGATCACGGAAGAATTCCTCGTCGATCTTATAATCTACGCGCTTGACATAATCTTTGAGCGATTTTATCTGGGGCGCTATCTCATCCGCGAAGGATTTGATCTTCTCTTCCGGGCCTATGATGACCATTATCGAATTCGAGGAGCTTGTATATTCCTCGATAATTTTGTTGAATTCCTGAACCAGCGGATCATGGGTGGGGAGAAGGTCCGCCCAGCCGGTCGTGAATGTCAGCCTGAGTGCTAGAAAAAAGAATACGATGAGAATCACAAGTATCGAAACTTCTGCCAGCTGTCCCGGATATCTCGCCGAGAGTCTGCCCCAGCCAGATAAGATTTTCTCACGCAATTTTACGACCTTTCCGATTTATCAAAAGTATACTCGAAGGCGGACTATGCCGCCCGTACCCAGATCACTGTTATAGGCCATTTTTTCTTTGCCTACATAAACGTTAATGAACACGGTTAATTCGACATCCTGGTAAAGGCTATAGTTCAAACCGGGGATAAGGGCCAGGCTCATATCAGGAAGGCTGACCACAGCCGAATTATTTAAGTGAATCAGATCGGTCAACGGATAATCGACATACAGATAGAGATTGTCTCGAGATACAGATTTTGATTCCGCCATAAAGAACCGCGTCCAGTCATTGAGATCGTAATCGCGGTAATCGCTTTTGGCCAGTCCATTATAGTAATATTCCGCCATCAGGTAAGTTCCGTTATCCAGCGTGTAATCGGTTCCAAGTACGATTTCCCAGAAATCATCGAGAGGTTCGAGGGTGTTATAACCATATTCGCCCCAGATCCCCAGCCCGAAAAGCTCTCCGGTAAATTCGCCGCCGAAAAGCCTTCGATTGTTGTCAACCGGTTGCGAAAATGTAAAATCAGAGAGCTGCCATTGTCTTTCGATATAGGTGAAAGCATAATCGAAATGAAAGAAGCCCCCTTTGAATCGGAGCAATTTTCCGGATGATTCCCAGTTTCCCTCAGGCAGATACATGGCGTTAAATCCATATCGGGAACCGACAGGCAAATCGATACGGATCGCGTCATGACCGGGCTGCTCATAAGTGGGATCGGCATAATCCTTGAAATTGAAAAGATCGGTGGGATTCCAGACGTAGCCGGAGCCGAACGAGATCTGTTGACGGCCGATTGTGATGTCAAATGTTGGAAGGGCGATTTTCAAATAGGCATTGTCGAGAAAGATGGTGTCTCCATAAATGAAGTCGAACCCAGGGACCATTTCCGGCGGCACCGACCGGGAAACCGACCGGGGAATATAGTCAAGCAGGTTCCAGACCGTTTTGCCCTGATAGGTAATATAATCGAAATTAGCGGCGAATTTGACATTGTCAGCGGGCGAGGAGGCCAGATCCACCCTGAGTTTATTGGAAAAAAGCTGCGAGTATTCATTTCGCAGATTTATCCCTAAATATTGCGGCTCGTAATAGCCGAACAACTCGACCTGTTGCGCAAATCCTGCAGGCATAAGGAAGATAAATATAAATATGACGGCAAAAAGTGACCGTTTCATTCTTTCATGCCCCTTTCGGTGAACAGATTATCCGGCAGATCCGCTTTATAAGTTATATTTTCATATTCCATGATCGTATCGGTATTATCCTGCAGGTCGAGCATGACCATCTTCATGGGAGTAGGAATATCTTCGATCAGCCGGATATCGCTTAGAGTCAATCGCTTGAGATGCAGCGTCGGATCATCTTCATCATAGTAATCGATTTGCAGTGGGACGAAATTCTCTTTATTTATCCACATCACCATGCGGGAATATCCGGATTCGGCATCCTCTTTTATCGTCAGCTCCAACCTGTAGCAGGGAATATCGTTGATTTTTTCATCTTCGAGCAGCCTCGATATAAAATCCTCGGTCCAGGCGTCTCCGGAACCCATGTCCTCATATGAAAAATCGCTCCCCTCCATTTTCTGCTTTTTGGCATGCGTCGCCAGCTTGCGCACGCGGTTAGTCCTGGGAAAATACATCCAGATATCATCGGCGTTATTCAGCATGAGGATGGTTTGCCCTTTTACACGCTTTGGGGACAAGTACTTTATAAGGCTTTTCTCTCCATTATCTTTACTAGAGGATTCGAAAACGAACTCCCTTTTCTGCTTTGAGGTGGTTGTGATGATCATTTTCGTGGTGGCCACCACGGTTGGGAGGTTCATGGTGTCATTAACGTGGATGATTATATCGTCGGCGGTTAGTTCCTGGGCATAAGCCTGGTGGGGGCAGAAATTCAAGATTCCTGATAACCCGATTGTGAGAAGATACAATATATTTGCTCGACTCAGTTTGATACATGCTAAGCCATTCGATGGATGTTTCCTTCCCATTAGTACGAAACAATATTTTGTTAATGTAAACATCATTATATTATCCTGCGGCTCTTATTATCTGTCAAGCGGTTTGTCTTTTAAGGCCCTTTTGAGAATTGATGATATTATAAACGATCAGTAGAATTAGTTGAATGTTTAAATGGGTGCTTGACTCTCATAGCAACCTTTTTTATTATGAATTTTGGTGGTTAAGTCTAAGAAAATTGAATTCATTCGCAATGGTCGAAAGGCCCGGCTGGGGATTCTAAAGGGAAAATCGGTTTTAGTATGAAGATTGTCGGTGCGATCCTGGCAGCGGGAATGTCGTCCCGGATGGGACGCAACAAGTTGCTATTGCCGTATAAAGAACATACGGTATTCGAGGAGGTTCTGTCTCAATTGTTGAAGTCAGATTTAGATGAGGTTATCGTAGTAACAGGATTTGAGAAAGAGCTCATCGAGGAATTAATTAAGAATAAGCGTAAAGACGAGATTAAAATCGTATACAATGAAAACTTCAGGGTCGGACGATCGGAATCAATCAAATGTGCAGTTAGGAATGCCGGCGATCAGGCGGATGCCTTATTATTTATGGTGGCCGATAAGCCCGGCGTGAGGGCGGATCTGGTAAACAGAACAATAGCTGAATTCAATAAGAAATCACCTGGAATACTATATGTTAAAACGCCGGCAGGACGTGGTCACCCGATTATATTTTCGAAAAGACTTTTCGATGAGTTGTTGGAACTGAACAGCGATATGGTAGGCGATGAAATAATCGGCAGGCACATGGATGATGTTGTGGAATTACCTGATAGTGCAGTGCAGGTAGATGTTGATACGATAGAAGATTACAATATATTGATGAAATGATGTATCTTGATAGTCGGACGGAATCCTATGGATATATATAAAGAGATGACGAAGCACCGGGACGCAGAACAGCCCTTCGTTCTGGCCACCATCGTGAGGACGGCCGGATCATCGCCGAGGCAAGTCGGGGCCAAGATGCTGGTTTTCCCCGACGGTTCAATATCGGGGACGATCGGTGGTGGCAATTTTGAAAAGATGGTGATCGATGATTGCCTGAGTTTATTAGAGGGCAAGGGAAATCACGTTATGAGAAAATATAGCTTTTCCCGGACCGGGCCCGAGGCCACGGGCATGTGCTGCGGGGGAGAAGCGGAGGTGTTCATGGAGTTACATGGCAGGCCCCTGAGGCTTATCATATTCGGCGGCGGACATATCGGAAGGGAATTGGCAAAGATTGCTGCTGGCCTGGATTTCAAGATAACTATAATCGATGACAGGCAGGATATACTGGATCAATACAGCCATCCGATTGAGACAGTCAAAACCGATATGGACTATGAGCATAATCTGCCCTCGCTGGATAGTAAATGCTATGTTGTTATAGTTACCCGCAGTCATCCAATCGACAAATTGATTCTGGAGAGGGTGGTCGGAAATAACTGTGCCTATATAGGGATGATTGGCTCAAAGACCAAAATCAGCAGGATGTTTTCTACCCTGAAAGAGGAGGGGATAGATGGATCGCTTCTTGAGAAGGTGCACGCGCCCATCGGACTCGATATAGGCGCCGAGGGTCCTTCCGAGATTGCTGTCTCCATAGCCGCTGAGTTAATAGCTGCTAAAAGAAAAACTACAGGGCCGGTGAATTGAGTAATCATTTCATGGGAAATCGGGTTGTCATCAGGGGCGCGGGAGAAATGGCCTCTGGCGTGATAAGACGGTTATTCCTGGCCGGGTTTGAAGCAATCGCTCTTGAACAGGAACAGCCGGATTGCATCCGGCGAACAGTGTGCTTTGCGGAGGCAGTGTATGAAAGTGAATTCTCAATTGAAGGTGTCACCGCCGGACTCGTAAAATCAGGAGATGGAATCTCAAGCCTGATGGCCGACGGTTTTATCCCGGTATTTATTGATGCAGAAGCCAGTCTTCTATCAGTCCTCAACCCATCGGTCGTTGTGGATGCACGGATGCTGAAGCAAAATATAAACGCCACGCTCGATAAGGTTCCCATTGTGATTGGCCTGGGACCGGGGTTTATTGCAGGTTCCAATTGCCATGCCGCAATCGAGACGAATCGAGGTTTTGATCTGGGACGAGCCATTTATAATGGCACTCCTCAAGCTTATACCGGGAATCCGTCTCCGGTGGAAGGCATAAGCCGGGATCGATTGTTATTTTCGCCGGCTGATGGTAAACTCAATACATTAAAAAAAATTGGGGACGAAGTTGAACCGGGAGATAATATAGGTGAGGTATTGGGCCGTCCGGTCAAATGCCGCATCGGGGGAATCCTCAGGGGCCTGGCGCGAAACGGTTTAATGGTAAAGCAGGGACAAAAGATCGGCGATATAGACCCCCGCAGAATCAGGGAGTATTGTTTCAGGATTTCCGATAAGGCTAATGCTGTCGCCGGGGGTGTTCTGGAGGCGATATATGTATTGGGGCGGCGAATGAATTTGAGTATATAATTCCGGGATAATCGTAATGAACCAGGCCAAGCAAAAATCATCACAACAGAAATTCAAAGCCGCTATACTGATCGCAAGCGATAGAGCGCACTCGGGAGAACGGCCGGATAGAACCGGACCGGCTCTGGAAAAGCGTCTGGGAGAACTGGGATATCCTGTCACCTTTCGTGAGGTTATTCCCGACGACCGTCGAAAGATAGAATCAATACTAAGAGAATGGGTTTCGGAGGAGAGGATTAATCTGATATTAGTTTCAGGAGGAACGGGTCTTTCTCCCGCTGACGTCACACCGGAGGCAACGCTATACGTCATAGAAAGGCGAGTGCCGGGAATGGAAGAAGCTATGAGACAGGCCTCGGCGAAGATAACGCCATTTGGAATGCTCTCCCGAGGTGTGGTCGGCACAGCAGGAGAAAGTCTGATCATCAACCTGCCGGGAAGTCCGAAGGGTGCGCTGGAGAACCTGAATATTATCGAACCGGCCCTGGAGCATGCGCTTGAGTTAATCTGTGGTGGCCACCCTGATCCGTAATGATGCCAATTTGCTGGTGGCTGTTTGGGATAAGAATTCATTATAGCCACCGCCTGCAATAAACAATACAATTATCAATTGGCTAATTTTCTTGCCTGCATAAGAACTATTGCTTAATTTCGAATTAATATTATGGTGACGATCGGGAGGATGTAGGAATGGATAGAAGTCTCGACGGGATATTCAGGCCGAAGTCAATCGCAGTAATTGGCGCCTCAACCAGGAAGGGGACTATCGGCAGGGAGATCCTGCACAATCTCATAGAAAACGAATTTAACGGCAAGGTTTTTCCCGTAAATCCCAAAGCCAGCGTCATTCATTCCATCAAATGCTATTCTACGATCCTGGATGTCCCGGACGCAGTGGATCTCGCTATAATCGTTGTGCCGCGCGACAGTGTCAGGATGATACTGGAGCAGTGCGGCGAAAAGGGGGTTAAGGGTGTCGTAGTTATTACATCGGGCTTTAAGGAAACCGGCGAAGAAGGAGCTGAGAAGGAGCTCGAGCTCTTGGAAGTTATCCGCAAATATAATATGCGGATGGTCGGCCCGAACTGTTTTGGAGTATTAAACACCGATCCGAATTACTCCATGAACGCTACGTTTTCCAAGACGAAACCTCCCGTGGGCAGTGTCGGCTTCATGTCTCAGTCTGGCGCACTCGGTGAGGCGATCCTTGATTACGCTAATCGATTGCAACTCGGTATCTCCATGTTCGCATCCGTAGGAAACAAGGCGGATATCTCCGGTGGTGATCTACTCGCATATTGGAAAGATGACCCCAATACTCAATTGATACTTCTATATCTTGAGAATTTCGGCAGCCCACGCAGGTTTACCGGAATTGCTCGCGATATTGCTCGCAAAAAGCCGATCGTAGCGGTTAAGGCCGGGCGTACTGCCGCCGGCGCTCGGGCCATAACTTCACACACGGGAGTGCTGGCCGGACTTGACGTCGGCACCGATGCCCTATTCGACCAGTGTGGCGTTCAGAGGGTAACATCGGTGGATGAGCTTTTTGATGTGGCAATCGCATTTACCAATCAACCCCTACCAAAGGGGGACAGGATAGCTGTGATCACAAACGCCGGCGGCCCCGGGATACTGGCCACAGATGCCATAGTCGGCCTGGGTATGAAAATGGCCGCTTTTGAACCGAAGACGCTTAGATGCTTGAGAGCGAATCTGCCACCGATTGCCACAGTAGACAATCCCATAGATGTAATTGCTGCGGGCGGCCCGGATTCTTATCGGGTCGCCATGGATGCTGTCTTATCGGATAATAATGTCGACGGTGTACTGGTCATTTTCGTTCCTCCGGTCGTGGTCGACCACAGGGCGGTGATAAGAGCGATTGTAGAGATGATAGCCAAGCATCGTAATAACAAAACGGTTCTGGGCTGTTTTATGGGCACGCCCGACGGAATCGCAGGTATTGAGGAGATGGCGAAACACAGGATACCGATCTATACTTTCCCCGAGTCTGCGGCCAAAGCTATGTGGGCCATGACCCGCTATCGCAAATGGATCGAGAGGCCTGAGGGGAAAATACCTGATTTCAAGGTTAAAAAGGATCGGGTTCGGAAAATAGTGGACGCTGCGGCTAAGGCGAAACGACAGATACTCCTGGGCGAAGAGGCTCTGGAGATACTCGATGCCTATGGTGTCGGGGTCGCCAGATCGATGAAAGCAAAATCCCTTAAGGATATGACGGAGGCGGTCTCGAAATTAGGATTCCCACTGGTAATGAAAATAGACAATCCGAATATTACACATAAGACCGACGTTGGAGGTGTCGTTACAGACCTTCGCAATCAGGCCGAGTTGGACGATGCCTTCCGCAAAATGCAAAAGAGATTCAGTCGTCCAAAAAGGAAGTTCACCGGAGTGATCCTGCAGGAAATGGTGAAAAGCGGAGTGGAAACCATTATCGGTATGCAAGACGATCCATCCTTCGGTCCTCTGATGATGTTCGGTCTCGGCGGGATATATGTGGAGATTATGAAGGACGTAGCATTCAAGATTCATCCTTTAACGGACTACGATGCCGAAGAGATGATAAAATCTGTCAAGGGATATCCGATGCTGACCGGTTTTCGTAATTCTCCGGCTGTGGACCTTAAGGTTCTGGAGGAGACTCTCCTGAGGCTATCGCTTCTGGTTTCAGATTTCCCGATGTTTGAATCATTCGATGTTAATCCGTTTATCGCAGCCGAAAAGACTGGCAAGTCGAAAGCGGTGGATGCCAGGTTTATCCTGAAGATTGAACGGGATGAGGATCTATCCCCTTAGATATATTTTCAGCACGAATTCTTTGGATTCAAATGATCTCTGCGCAAAGGTAGGGGATAGGCCCCATTTTCCCTTGCAGGCCGACACGATCAATGTTATTATTGAAAGCGCTCAGGCCCCCTGCTTGTTCTGGCCGAAGCGGGGCGATAATAGTACTCGAATTAGGTCAAAATCGATAAAACCTGTTTAAATTTAATAGATGAAGTTTTAAGAACATATAGCAAAGAAGAGGGAGATATGGAATTCTTTGAGCCGAAAAAACCGGAAGATTACGGATTTAAGGAGATTATCTATCAAAAGAAAGACTGGGTGGCTCGGATCACGCTAAACAGGCCGAAGTTTTATAATGCCTACAATACACCGTGTCTTCAAGAATTGACGACGGCTTTCACCGATGCTTCATGGGATGATAGTGTCGGAGTAGTGATCTTCACCGGCGCGGGCGAAAAGGCTTTTTGCACAGGTGGCGATGTCAAGGAATATGCCGCTTATTATACACAGAAACCGCGCGACTATTTCAAGTATATGGGACTTTTTGCAGGCTATATCGAGTCGATTCTTAAATGCGGCAAGCCGGTTATCTGCCGTCTGAACGGTATGGCCGTGGGTGGCGGCAATGAGTCGCATATGGCATGTGATCTTTCCATAATGGCTGATGATACGTATATAAGCCAGATTGGAACGAATGTCGGTTCGGTAGCCTGCGGGGGAGCTACGCAATGGCTGCCCATTTTTGTCGGCGACAGGCGGGCCAGGGAAATTCTCTATCTGAACGAAAAAATCAAACCCGAAAAAGCGCTGGACTGGGGATTGGTTAATCAAGTCGTACCTCGCGATCAACTTGATGATGCCTGCATGGAGATGGCCGATAAAATGCTCAACAAGTTCCCGGAATGCATGCGTTACACC
>SDBT01013522.1_pt1 | contig 13076 bp, 2 predicted proteins | sample 2277101 | NCBI WGS metagenome assembly SDBT01 (sample SAMN10404973, study PRJNA504765) | marine sediment metagenome | isolation source: marine sediment core GS10_PC15, 103 cmbsf | place: Arctic Ocean: Southern Knipovich Ridge | collected 2010 | reverse complement strand
CCTTTTATACACATAAGACACGCAAAGATGAAAAAAGAAGTAAAAGTTGCAGTAGCTGTATCAGCAGTTGTATCAATTATCGCGTTTTACTGCTGTCACTGTGTCTGGCAACAGTAAAAGAAGCTCGGCTATATAAACAATGAGCCGGACTAAAAATATTTTCATTTTTTTTATTGACAGAAACGCAGCAATCTTTTAATGTTTGACCTTTTGAACTTGGTTTTTGCTGATGATGGATGTTAGTGGAGAGTAATATGCATCTGAGGCAGCGGTCGTTCAGGGGACAATTCCATCTCTGCGAATCCGAAAACAAGGGCGGTATTTTTATTTCTTTGCATAATAAGGAGATTAAGCATGTCTAAACAATTTATTTTGGCTTTTATTATTCTGTTTGGCCTTATGTTTTTGTTGTCACCGGAAAAGTGTTTCGCCGATACAGCAGCCCTATTCGAGCAGGCGGAAACATATACCAGGAACGGTTGCACTCAGCAGGCCAGGGAAATTTATGACTCGATAGTAACGGATTACCCCGCAACCGGGCACGCCCTGAAAGCACAAGCTGAGCTTATAATCCTGTCAATACACAAGAAAGCAGACAGTGAAATTCAGCACCAGATTGACGGCCTGATTGCCGGTTATTCCGAACATACGACCCTGCCGACGGCACTATGCATAATCGCAAAAGGATATGCCTGGGCAGGACGGCTTCAGCAAGGCAAAGCTCTTTATCAACAAATAATACAGGATTATCCTGACAACCCTGCTGTTTCTGAGGCGCAAATAGGTATCTCAAGGACAGATATTTTGTCCTTGATAGAAGCAGGCAACTACACCACCGCTGCAGATGAGGTTAATAAACTAATTACCGACCATTCCAGCAGTGAGTATCTGCCGGGAACGCTCTATCACATCGCAAGGTGCTATCAATGGGCCAGGGAATTTGACCATGCAAAAAGTGTGCTACAGCGAATAATGCAGGTGTATCCGCAAAGTCCTCAAGCCGCCAGGGCACAGTTTTATATTGAGCGAGCTGATATTTTGTCACTTATCAAATCTGGAAACTACACGCAAGCTTCAGCCAAACTTGAGCAGTTCAAGCAGAGTTTCGCTACGGATTTGACTTTAGCCGTGGCGCTTTTCCATTTTGCGCAGGAATATGAAAGACAGGCGAAATACGAGAACGCAAAGGACCTGCACCAGCAGGTGATCCAGCAGTATCCCGATACCCCCCGTGCCGAGAGGGCACGGTTCGATTATCCGAGGACGAATATTCTGTATCTTATTCAGGCAGCAGACTTTACCACTGTTGAAAGCCAACTCGACAAGTTCAAAGCCGATTTCAGCAGTCACTCGAAACTTACCAAGGCCATGTTCAACATAGGCGAGGAATACTACAAGCAGGCAGTGCGGCAGGAAGCCGATGGTCTTGAAACACAGGCTAAAGAACTTTACACAAAAGCCACCTCGGTATGGCAGACGGTACTGCAGGACCCCCAATCATATGCTTTTACCGCGGATGCCTATTACTTTTCAGGCCAGTGTCACCACAAGCTCGACCAACACCAGCAGACAATCAACTGCTGCCAGCCGGTGGCGGAAAGCTGGCCTAATTACCAGTACGCTTCTGATGCGCTTTTTCTAGTTGGGAACAGCTACGAAAAGCTCCTGAAGGCCGGGCAGATTGCCGAATTGCAGGCCGTGTCACAGATAAGGGCCGCTTACACTCAGATTCTTGAAAACCACCCGGCCCACCCGGCTGCAAAATACGCCCAATACTGGCTGAGCAAGAATACGGCCAGATAACACACGCACTTACCTGTCATATAGGAGAAAAGGCAAATGAAATGCAAACTCTCAACCGCTTGTGTAATTTTAATCGCTGTAATTATAGGTAACGAAATATCTTATTCCTGCCCTCCCCAGTCTCCGATCGCAATAATAAAGGCGATACCGGAATATGCAATAACCGACAGAACAGTAATACTTGATGGCAATGATTCATATTCTGACATTGTTGAATACAAGTGGGACTTTACAAACGATGGCTCTTACGATTATACCGAAACATCCAGCTCTTATCCGGATGGCAAATTTGATGGTATAACCACGCATATATATACGGATTCGAATGATTATACGGTAAAGCTGAGAGTCAAAAAGGACAACGAATTAACGGATACCGAGACCTGTACGGTCTATGTGTGTGATGATTCGGATAATGACGACCTGCCTGACTGCTGGGAGACTATCTATGGTCTTGACCCGAATGACCCCAATGACGCCGATACCGACCTTGACAGCGACAGCTATAACAACCTAAGCGAGTATCTGCATGATACGGACCCAAATGATAACAATGATACGCCCGACCCTAATTGGCCCATCACCATTGAGGTCCCGGGTAATGTAAATTCTATTCAGCGTGCTATAAACGCTTCAATCGATGGCGATGTAGTCCGTGTGGCGGCGGGCACATACTATGAAAAAATCGATTTTGTCGGCAGGGCCATTACTGTAACCGGTGCTGACCCGAACGACTGGACCGTGATTTCGGTTACGAAAACCGATGCAAATGACCCAAACGATTACGCAGTCACATTTGAGAACTCGGAAGATGCCGATTCCGTACTTAAAGGCTTTACAATCACAGGTGGAGACCTTGGCATATACTGCGATGGTGCATCACCTACTATCACTAACTGTGTTATTACCGGAAATGGAAACGGAAGCAATGAAGGTGGCGGGATATATATTGATTCCGCTTCCCCAACGGTGACTAATTGTGTGTTTGTTGAAAATGATGCCAATTTCGGCGGCGGCATGTATGCCATAGATTCCTCTCCGAATGTGGTCAGCTGTATTTTTGGTGAAAACACGGCCACCCAGGATGGTGGTGGTATTTGTGATTTTAATTCTTCACCTGTTGTCATTAATTGTACGTTCAGCGGCAATTTTGCGGGGGGCGATGGCGGCGGGATGTACAATTACGGTGCCTTATCAGAACCTAACATCATAAACTGCATTATCTGGAGCAATGATGCCAACGGCTCCGGTGACGAGGTGTATAACACCAGTCTTGCCGACCCATACATTGCTTATAGCGATATAAACGGCTGTGGAGGCAGCGGCGGTGGCTGGGACCCCAACTATGGCACTGATGGTGGCGGAAATATAGACAGTGACCCGAATTTCATAAATACAAATAGTCCGGCAGGTTTGGACAACATCTTCGGCACACCCGATGATGGTTTAGGCATTTATCCAGACAGCCCCTGCATCGATGCCGCTGATGGCAACCAGGCACCTTCGACCGACATAATAGGCCGTTGCCGGGCTGATATTGAAGATGTCGATAATACAGGTGTCGGTGATCCTCCTTATGTTGACATGGGCGCGTATGAGTTTCCGATGATATGGTATGTCGATGTCACTGCCGATCCTAACGGAAGTGGTACATCCTGGGGGCAGGCATTTGATGATTTACAGGATGCACTTGCCGAGGCCAACGATGGTGACGAGATTTGGGTCGCTGAGGGTACATACAAGCCGACTGACGGCGCTGACCGGACCATTTCTTTCGAGCTTATCAACAGTGTCGGAGTCTATGGCGGCTTTTTCGGTACAGAATCATACAGGAACCAGCGGGACTGGACGCAGTATCCGACAATTTTAAGTGGTGATATAAATGAGCCCGATGACCAAAGCGACAACAGCTACCATGTGGTAAAAGGTGCCAATGGAGCGGCGCTTGATGGTTTTACAGTTACAGGTGGAAACGCCAACGGGTCAGGCGCTAACAGCTTGGGCGGTGGTATGTACAATTGGCAGACAAGTCCTACAGTGGCTAACTGCACATTCAGCGGGAACTTAGCTGGCGATTGTGGTGGTGGAATGCTCAATTATAAGGCCAGCCCTACGATAACCAACTGCACATTCATCGATAATTCGGCAAGCTCTGATGGCGGTGGGATCTTCATGTATAACTACGGTTGCAAATCTTCTGCAATCAACAACTGCACTATTACACAGAATAACTCTGGCAACGATGGCGGTGGTATGTACTGCGCTTTCAGTTCACCGACCATTAGTAATTGTACTATTGTAGATAACAATTCGACCGGTGAGGGTGGTGGCGTGTATTGCGAGAACAGTTCTCCGGTGATTACGAACTGTGCGTTTGCGGACAATTCCGCCTACGATGGTGGTGGGTTCTACAATATTTACGATAATTCAGCCGGCGAAAGTCACCCGATAATTACCAATTGTGTATTCAGCGAAAATGAGGCCCAGAACATTGGTGGTGGAATTCGCTTTGCTTTATATTACCCGATTTTTGCCGAGTTAACCAACTGCACCTTCTACGGCAACGAAGCCTATCGTGGTGGTGGAATGGCCAACGCGGACTGCAATATGCCGGCAACCAACTGCATCTTCTGGGCCAATACAGCCACTTACAACGACCAGATATACACCTCTTACAATGACGCCAACTATATCCCGACGTTCAGGTACAGTGATATACAGGACAGCAATGGCAGCGGCCAGGATTGGGACTCATCGCTGGGTATTGACGGCGGGGGTAATATTGACAGCGCCCCTTGTTTTGCAAACGCAAACAATCCGGATGGCTTGGATGGCATCTTTCGCACATTGGATGATGGTCTGCGGCTTATGCATGAAAGCGCCTGTGCGGATGCAGCAGACGGTGACGCCGCACCTTCAGCTGACATACTTGGCCTTGGTCGTGTGGACATTGACGATGTTAATAATACCGGTACCGGTAACCCTGACTACACTGACATAGGTGCTTATGAATGCGGCTATGATTATGATGGTGATGGCATGCCGGATGGCTGGGAGATTAAGTACGGCCTTGACCCTACTAATCATTTTGACCGCTATTATGATATGGATAGTGACGGATTGAACAACCTTGGAGAGTATACAAACAGCATCGATCCGAATGATTACGACAGCGATGATGATGGGATGTCAGACAGCTGGGAATGTTACTATGACCTTAATCCTCTAGACAGCAACGATGCCGATGACGATCCAGATAGTGATGGATATTCAAACTTTATCGAGTTTTTACACGAAAGTGATCCGAATGACCCAAATGCTGGTCTTTTAAACCTAATATTTACAGTCACAACTGAATCAGCTACCATTCAACAGGTAATCGACTGGAGTATCGACGGTGATGTAATTGAGGTTCTGCAGGGCATTTACTATGAGAACATTGATTTTAAGGGTAAGGCAATAACGGTAACAAGCGCTGCCCCGAATGACTGGGAGGTCGTAGCCGCAACAATTATTGACGCAAATGATGCTAATGAGGTGGTTTTGTTTAATTCAGGCGAAGATGTCAACTCGGTATTAACCGGTCTTACCTTAATCAATGGTAACTACGGCGTATCCTGTGATAATGTTTCGTCTCCAACAGTAAGCCGGTGTATTATTGAAGATAATAGCTCTCACGGTGTTTGCATCGAAGCAGCCAGTTCGCCAGTGACTAAAAATAATGTCATCAGATTCAATGGTGGCGACGGTGTGTATGTTTATGACACCAATTCGGTGCCGACCATCAAAAACAACCTGATATATGAAAATAATCGGGGCATAGAGTTCAACGATGCCAATTCAGTGACCATAGTCCGCAACAACACGATTGTCTACAACGATCAACAAGGAGTATATGTTTCTTCCGGTGGTGATCCAAATATCAGCAACTGTATAATCTGGGGCAATGATGCTAACCAGATGGATGGCTGCACCGCCAGGTACAGCTGCATCGAGGGCGGTGCTGATCCCAATTACAACAATATCGGTTCTGATCCGTGTTTTGTAAATGTCTATGATTTTATTGACCAGACCACTGCCGACGGCACCACAACCACCATAATTGTAGCCGACGCCAGCTTGTACGAGGTCAATGACATTGTAGAGTATGATAACGATGGGGTCGCCCGGACTGTGATTGACGTAAATACGACAACAGAGATAATTATTTTTGATGTTAATGATGCCCTTGATTCCAATTCCACTGCCGGAATCTACATTTACAATTGGGGGCCTGATACTAACGATCTGGATGAGGACTTCCACATTAGTCCAAATTCCTTATGTATAAATGCGGGAGATCCGAATGCAGACCCAAACTATGCTGATGAATTCGATGTTGACGATGACCTTCGCTTGCGTGGAGCGAATGTAGATATTGGTGCTGATGAAACACCGGCTATATGGTACGTGGACTGTGACGCCAATGGTGCCAACACCGGCGCTTCATGGACGGATGCCTTTACCACAATCCAGGAAGCTGTCGATGCCACCAATAACAATGACGATGATATTATACTTATAGCTGAGGGTACTTATTATGAGGTGGTCGACTTTGGCGGCAAAAGCATAAGGCTGCAAAGTACTAATCCGCAAGATTCAAATACAGTTGCTGCAACTGTTATCGATGCCAATGACCTGAACGTAACTGTGGTAACATTTGATTCGGGTGAAGGTGCCAATTCAGTTTTGGACGGTTTGACCGTTACTGGTGGTCTTGTTGGTATCTCCTGTAGCGACCTGGCATCACCAACTGTTACGCATTGTATGATAGTTGACAACAATAGTTACGGTGTTGATTGTAATTCAGGGTCCCCGACAATCAGCTATTGTATGATTAAGGACAACGGAGACTATGGCTTGAGGTTTTCTTCATCGTCAGCATATGTCAATAACTGTGTTGTTGCCGGGAATTCTGGAGGTGGTGTGAGCGGTGGATGGCCTTCACTTATCAATTGCAGTGTAGTTTACAACGACGGCCATGGCATATATAACGTTGATGGACCAACCAGGGCAAGGAACTGTATAATCTGGGGTAACGCTTATGCTGTTCTGAACAGCTTTTCAGCCAATTATTCGTGTGTTGATAGCTCAATTGGGGGCTTAGGTAATATCAATTATATGCCGTATTTTGAGGACATGAATAGTGGAGATTATCACTTGTTGAGTTATTCCCCCTGCATAGACACCGGCGATCCTAGTTCAGATTCTTCAAATGAACCTAATGATGGAGGCGGCAGGATTAATATGGGTGCCTACGGCAACACTCCAGAAGCTGCGACAGCAAGTGCGGATAGCGATAGTGACGGTCTTCCGGACACCTGGGAATTAGTGTACTGGCCCGGCGTCGACTCCAATGATGCCAATGATGACCCCGACAATGATGATGCGAATAATCTGGAGGAATATCATATTGGCCTTGACCCGAATGACTCAGACAGCGACGATGATGGCATGCCGGACGGCTGGGAGCTTGATTATGGTTTAGACCCGCTTAATTCCAACGACGCAAGTGAAGATGCCGATAGTGACGATTTAACAAATCTTCAGGAGTACAGTGCCGGGACCAATCCAAATAATGTCGATAGCGACAACGATGGTATGACAGATGGTTGGGAGGTTAATAATGGCCTGAATCCTCTTGTAGACGATGCAAACAGCAATTTGGATGGCGATGACTATTCGAATATTGTTGAATACCTGCATAACAGTGACCCGAACGATTCTAATAGTTTGCCAGACCCTAATACAATTGTTGTACCAACTGATGTAAGTACCATTCAACAGGCGATTGACTGGAGTATCGATGGTGATGTAGTTGAAGTTTTGCAGGGCATTTATTACGAGAGCATCGACTTTAACGACGCCAATGTAACGCTGACGAGTACCGACCCGAATGACTGGTGGGTGGTTGAGTTAACGGTAATTGACGCTAATAATGCTAATCAGGCGGTACAATTTGAATCAGGCGGGGATGCCAATTCGGTTTTAATGGGTTTAACGCTTACTAATGGTGAATACGGCATATACTGCAGCAATTCATCCAGCCCGACTATCACAAGGTGCATCATCGAAGACAACAACTCTCATGGTGTTTATTGCACATCCGGTTCACCGGTGATTAGAAATAATATGATTTGTCTAAACGGTGGTGACGGTATATATTCTTCATCTTCGGCACCGCCTACAATCAAGAATAACTGGATATATGACAATGAAAACGGAATAGGGTTCGGTTCTGCCGCCTCAGCGGCAATAGTCCGGAATAACACTGTTGTTGCCAACGACAGCAATGGAATATATGTTGATTCAAATACCGCTCCAACGATTAGCAACTGCATCCTGTGGGACAATGGAGACGACCTGGTTAATTGCAGCGCAACATATTCCTGCATCGAAGATGTCAACGATGCTAATGGCCTTGGTAATATAAGCAGTGATAGCAATGATCCACAGTTTATTGCCGACCCTAATGAAGACTGCCGCTTACTGCGAATTTCACCATGTATCGATGCAGGTGATCCGAATCAAACATACGATAATGAGACTGATATCGATAACGAGGTCAGAGATGCCAATGGCGTTGATATGGGAGCCGATGAGGTTTGTGAGGTACACAACAAAACACAGCAGGGTCTCTGGTACAATAATATCCAGCAGGCGATTAATGATGCCAACAACGGCGATGTAATTGAGGTTTATGAATGGACGTTCTATGAAAGTATCGACTTTAACGATGTCAACGTAACGCTGACAAGCACCGACCCTAATAACTGGAAAGTAGTCGAGTCTACGATTATCGATACCAACGACGATGATGCAAACGTGGTTACATTCAATTCGGGCCAGGATAGCAATTCGATATTGGCTGGCTTTACTATTACCGGAGGTAACTACGGCGTTTATTGCAACAATTCCTCCAGCCCAATTATAAGGAGTTGTGTTATCACCGATAATAACTCTCACGGTGTATTCGTCGTATCCGGCTCGCCGCTGGTCAGCAATAGCAAGATCAGCGAAAACGCCGGCGACGGCATTAATTCATCGTCTACTACACCGCCAACCATAAAGTACAGTTGGATATATGGAAATAACGTTGGAATAAGGCTGGCCGGTGCCACTTCAGCAGCTTGGATACAAAACAATACAATTGCAGATAACAATGACGGCGGAATTTACAAAGTTTCAGGCACTGATCCTAACATCAACAGTTGTATCATCTGGGGCCATGATGCCAATGACCTGATAGCTTGCAACGCTGTCTATTCGTGTATAGAGGATATTAACGATGCCGGCGGCGTTGGCAATATCATTGATGCTCCACTTTTCATTGACAGGGCTAATTACAATTATCATCTGCCAACATCATCTCCATGCCATGATGCCGGTGATCCGAACATAGACCGCAGTGCAGATTATGATATAGACAATGCCCTTATTGTCTGCGACACTATGGGTGCAGATAATCAATTGGTATGGCACGTCGATGGTACAAGTGGGACAGATGGTGCCCAGACCCCAAATACATGGGGGGCTGCATTTAAAGAACTGTCGTACGCTCTGAAGGAAGCTGATAACCGAGGTTTAGCCAATAGACCCCAGGAAATATGGGTCAAGGCAGGAATATACAAACCAACGGCAACCACAAATCGATTTGTATCCTTCGAGATGCTGACCAATGTCAATCTCTATGGCGGCTTTGCAGGCGATGAATTAAACCGTGTAGATCGTGACTTTAGTACCAATGAAACTATCCTCAGCGGTAACATAGGAACTCCGGGTGATGATTTAGATAACAGCTTTCATGTAGTTACTGGAACTGATGGTACTACTTTAGATGGGTTTATAATTGAAAAGGGATATGCTGCTGATTGGGGAGGGGAATATAGTGATGGCGGAGGCATGTTGAACATTGGATGCACACCAATCGTAGCGAATTGTACTTTCAGAAACAATTATGCCGAAAGTGATGGTGGAGGTATATGCAATTTTCTCTCAGATATTACATTAACTAATTGCAAATTCTACTATAATGCTTCTTATGAGGGCGGTGCAATCGAGAACTTCGGCTCTTCTCCAACAATCAATAGTTGTTTCTTTATAGAGAACACAGCAGTTTTTGGTGGAGGCGTTTCTAACTACCCATACTTTAAATGGCCATCAATAAAGGACCCTTCTTTTTACAAATGTGTTGCCAGCCCCACAATAACCAACAGCATTTTTTCCAATAACACTGCTTATAGCGGTGGAGGATTATACAATTTAGATGCCTACTTCTGGCGTTCACCTCATATGGAACCAAAGGTAGTAAACTGTACATTCATTGATAATACGGCGGTTTTTGGAAACTCTGTGTACGATGATCGTTGTTATTCAGAATTTACTAACTGTGTTATTTGGGGCACTTCCACAGATCAACTTTATGACTCTTATTCATATCCAGACATTACATGTTGTGATATCCACGGCTATTCTGGTGCTGGCAGTAATGGAAATATCGATCAAGACCCCATTTTTATACCTACAGTTGATAATGCCCTTGCCGGACTGGACAATACTTTGGGAACTTCGGATGATCACCTGGCATTGAGTTATGACAGTCCCTGCATCGATGCCGGTGATGATGTAACCGGCGAGCCACACAACATCAGCGACGATATTACCGGCAGCGACCGAAAAATAGGCAGCGACGTCGACATGGGCGCCTATGAATACGACCCCGATATCCTGCAGGCCAAGGACCTGATAATATCCGGGGGTGAATTACATACCCTGCTTATCAAACTGGACAAGACAGTATGGGCTTGCGGGTCGAACTCCTATGATGGATCCCGCAGGTACCAGCTTGGCATTGGGGAGACTGGAGACAGCAAAGCAATCATCGTGCCGGTCCATGACAGTGACCAGAAGCCAGTGCCGTCGGGCTGCTTGGAGGACATTGTTTTCATTGATGCCGGCTGGTGGCACTCTTTAGCTGTGGACAAGGATAATTTCGCCTGGGCTTGGGGAGATGGTGGTCGCGGAAGGCTAGGGACTAATAACGAATTCGATGCACCTACTCCTGTGAAGGTGGTTGATGCGGATGAAACGGGCCAGCTAGGAAACATCGTAAGCATCTCTGCGGGTAGGAGTGGTGCGTACTCTTTAGCTCTGGACAAAAGCAAAAATGTCTGGGCGTGGGGGTACAATTTTGACGGTCAACTGGGTGTATATGAGCCTCCAGAGGGTCAGAATCCCCCAGATGATGAAGTTAAGCCTAAAAAAGTTTTGGCCGGCGAGATGGAAATGGAACCTCCTTCTAATTTTCTGGAGAATATCAAAGATATTTGTGCTGGTGTAGAGCATTCTATTGCCGTGGATGACAGCGGTTATGTCTACACATGGGGTGACAATAAACACGGCGAACTCGGTAATTTAGATATTATGACAAAAGAATACACACCTGTGCGTGTTCTTATAAGCGAGGGTAATCCCTTGCCGAATATTGACAAAGTTGCTGTCAATTCTACTGGCGACTATACTGGAGGGTGGGATAGTTCATACGCTTTGGCTTCAGACCGCACTGTCTGGGCCTGGGGGTATGGTAAAAATGGTGAACTCGGTAACGGTCGTTATAAAACAACCAATCCAGTTCCATGGCAGGTTTTAGATGAAACCGGCGCGGTGGGGTCGGCACTGGACGACATTGTCGATGTATCCGCGGGTTTAGGGTATGCCCTGGCTTTGGCTTCAGACGGCACCGTCTGGGCCTGGGGTCTTGGACCCCTTGGCAGGGGAGAGGGCAAGTATGACCAAAGCAATATACCCATCCAGGTCGAAAACCATAGTGATGATACAGGTTACCTGCAAGATATTATCTACGTGGACGCCGGTACGAATCATTGTACTGCTATAGATAAATACGGCAGATTTTGGGCTTGGGGAAATAGCTACAGTGGTCGGCTCAGTATAGGAATAGTACCTTCTGGAGGCTGGGAGCCATTGCCCCGACTTATGATCACCGAACCGCCACCGAACCAGTGGTGCAAGGATGCCATTGCCGTTGTTGCTGGTCAGCAGTACTCCGGGTGGACGTATCTGGCAAGCGAGGGAAGCGTATGGTATTCGTATACAGCGCTAAGCAGCGGTGATGTGTCTATGTCTATCCGTCTTTGCGATTGCGGTACCAACTTTAACACTACGCTGACAGTGTACGAGGGATGTGGTGGGAGAGAGCTAGATGATGACTACTTTGACGGCGCTATACTCTCGGCGGTGGAGGGCCATACCTACGTCATCAAGGTTGCTGGTTACGGTGAAGAGGAAATGGGAGAGTATGTCCTGTACGTAGAAAATGACCAAGTGCCACTGAATGACGATTGTGAAGATGCTTTTGCCCATGAAGGTGCTTTTGTCGTTGAAATTGGTGTGGAATACACAGGCTCGACCTTTTTCGATAGCGATGGAAGTGTATGGTATTCTTATACACATACAGAACCGACCAGGATACTGTGGATCGATCTTGCCGGTAGCAACTTTGAGACGATTAAGGGGACAGTGTGGGAATATAACGGCAGTTGCGAAAATAAAACATACTGGTCAACTGATTCTGGTGCTTGCGACGACCCTGCGAGGGTTATATTCTATGCGTTTCAGGACGAGACCTATGTCATCGAGATTTCTGGTAAAGATGGATCAAAGGGAAATTATATCATGCGCATGGTGGAATAGGACCAATAGCTTTATAGAGCAAGTTTGTCTTAACCCATTTGATTAAAAGAGCTTACGTAAGACTTGAATTGGCCAACCACAGCTTCCGGTTACCGCTGTAACAGAGCCAGACGTTAAATTTGAAATTTTGTTCTCGGCAACATTACTTAAATAGTGTATAATGCATTTTGGGGAATGGTAGTCGAGGAGACGGTAAGAATGCGTAAAACAGACCCGGTTCGCATAATACGGTCACGGATGCGTAGGCAGGGCGTATTCATAATATTAAGGGCGGGGAAAATGAGTACAACGGCAAAAATTATCATAGCGTTTTTCCTTGTTTTTGTTTTAGGTATTAATAACATCCATGCCGAAATCATAACGATTAATCTTACCGCCGAAATAATAGCCGTGGAAGACTTCGATGCTCTGCTTAACGGACAGCTTGCAGGAGGTGATATAATAACGGGCAGCTATACTTATAATTCCGACACGCCGGATACCAATCCCTTAACTACTGTTGCGGGTTACGAACATTTCAGCCC
>SDBT01013521.1_pt1 | contig 13077 bp, 9 predicted proteins | sample 2277101 | NCBI WGS metagenome assembly SDBT01 (sample SAMN10404973, study PRJNA504765) | marine sediment metagenome | isolation source: marine sediment core GS10_PC15, 103 cmbsf | place: Arctic Ocean: Southern Knipovich Ridge | collected 2010 | reverse complement strand
CACCGAATCGACAACGTGTCCGGTGCCGTGAAGGGTACGATCTCCGAAGAGGACGTCATGATCTCGGCCAACCTAGCTGAGTCAACCGTCGACAACCTAGCACAGGCCTTCGATCGTTCCACACCAACGGTAGACGCGGGTCCGCCGGCAATCAAGACCCTCGGTCTTCACCGTGGATTGGGACTGTCGCCGGAGTCGGCAATCCTGTTCCGAGCCGGTTCGCCTTACGGGGCATTCAACTCTCAGCTATACCTTCCACGGGCAGTGCAGCAGGGGAGCTTTGGGATGGCCTTCACTAAGGATAGCAAGGTGCTGATCCCGGTAGAGTTCATGGCCCTCCACGAACCGTCGGCTTCGGTTGGCGAGGAACTCGGTATCTGGGAGGCGCAGACCTCATAACCGTAGCAGCTTAGGAGGTGAATCATGGCACGAGCAAATGTACCGTTCACGCAGATAGACCATCTCGGTGACGATATAGACGTAGGTGAGACGGCGTTCGATGAACCTGACGGCGCGATGTTCACGAACGTAGACGCCCAGACAGTTCTGGTGCTTCAGAATGACGGCGCCGGGACCCATGTCATCACGTTCACTACTCCCTTCCTCGCCGCCGGAGGATTAACAGTTGAGAATCCCACCGTGACGCTCCTCACCGGCGAGAAGCACATTCTGGGGAACTTTGACCCCGTAGTGTACAATCAGCCGTCGGGAGCTGACGTCGGAAAGATCTATATGGACTCTGATGGCGTCCAGTCGGAGATGAAGGCGAAGGTCTATCGTCCGTAATGTGTTGTCGCGAGGGTGAGATCAAGTTCAGCTTCAGCTTGGGGGCAGCAGATATCCCTGAGCTGACTCAGAACATTAAGAATCTCACCCGAGCATCAAAAGAGGCGCTACAAGCCCTCACGGCTCTAAAAGAGGAGCAAGCAGAACATTCTGCTACGTCCTCTAATAAAGCGCAGGAGGCTTCTAATGGAACCAGAGAACGAGCCCACTCAGCTTCGTAGTCTTGACCTAGACGACTTAGGTGCAGGGGCACCAATCCTCAAGCTTGGCGGGAAAGAATACTCAGTAATGATGCCCAATCGGTTAGGTCTATCCAAGACCGCTAAGGCTCAGAAGCTAGGTGCTCAGTTCGTGAAGTTCGGGTCTATCATTCAAGGTAAGGAAGACGACCCCGAAGCGATCGACGCCGCCATCGCAGAGATGGAACCGGCCTTTGAAGAGTTCCTCGATATCATCCTACCATCGATGCCTAAGGATGTACGTGAAGAGCTGGATGAGGATCAGAAGATGGCCATCTTCGGTTTTTTCTCCGAGGTGGGGGCGGCTTCACGGGAATACCAGAGGGCGATCTTGGCGCGTACTTCACGAGAGTCTCCTTCTACTACGGAATCGGATACGCCGAACAGCTAGAGATGCCCCCACATGTGTGGGTGAGGTATCTACTAAACGTCGAGAGGCACCTGGCAGAGGTCACGATCATGCAGGCTCAGGCGTCAGCATATGGAGCACTTGCAGAACACAAGTCTGCCCTATCAGGTAGGCAATCCTGGATGTCTAAGATGCAGCGACAAGCTTCACCCCCAGGGGAAATTAAAACTGCAATACCCAAGACAGTTTTCAAGTCACGTATGCGGGCAGCTGGGTTTGCTGTAAGGGAAGTCCCTAAGAAGGAGTCTGTCTAATGGTACAAGGTACCTTCTTCGGTGGAGGTACCGTTGCTGAGCCTATGATCGTTTGGGGTTCCGATTCGTCGGCAGCTCAAGCGGACATAGGCCGGATGAAGGGGCGGATGCAAGGATTCGCTACCACAGTACGTGGTGCTGGTATCCAGATGCAGATGTTCGGCCAGTCTATACTTGGTATGGTAGGTGGCGTGGTCGGCGCCTTCATGTCCTTCGAAGATGCTTTCATTGGTGTGACCCGAACCGTAGATGCTACCGAGGCCGAGTTCGATTTGCTAGAGCGCGGACTCCGTGATATGTCATTAGTCATTCCACAAACGGCAGCTGATCTAGCCGACATTATGAAGATCGCAGGTCAGATGGGTATCCGCGGAGTTGAGAACCTCATCATCTTCACCGAGACTGTCGCACGGATGGGTGACGTAACAGACCTATCAACCGAAGAAGCTGCCTTCGGCTTCTCACGTATCTCGGTTTTGTTGAACGTGGCCATCACGGACGTCGACCGCCTAGGCTCCGTAATAGTGGAGCTCGGTAACAACTTCGCTACCACAGAGCCATTGATGGTAAACGCCTCTGTGAGAGCTGCTGGTGCAGCAAAAACGTTGGGTCTTACTACAGCTGAGATGCTTGGTATTGTAGCCCAAGCAACAGTGATTATGCCTCGAGCACGTGCCGCTGGTTCGACCCTGAATATGGTTTGGACTGAAATGGCGGATGCTGCATTCACTGGAGGGGATGCTCTCGCACAGTTCGCTCGTCTAATGGAGTTGACTACTGAGGAGACGACAGACCTTATCAAGACTAACCCAGCTATGGCATTCCAGCTCTTTATTAAGGGAGCGAATGAAGCCTTCGATGCAGGGGAGAACTGGGTAGCTATTCTGGATGATATCAATCTAAACCAGAGGCAGTCACGAGAACTGGTCTTAGGTCTTGCAGCTAACTATCCGGAGCTTGCTAGAGCTATTGCAACGGCTACTGGAGAGTGGGAGGATAACAACGCCCTCACAAAAGAGTCGAACAGAAGGTACGCATCTCTGTCCAGCCAGATCCAGATCTTCAAGAACCTGCTCGGGGATATCAACATTACCCTAGGGAAGGCTTTAGCCCCGACAATCGTGTTTATCATGGAGAGGCTACGTCCCTTCATTGAGGCCCTTCGTGGGTTCATTGAGGACAATCCCAAGCTGATGGCAGCTCTGGGTGCTATCGTAGCAGTCTTTGGAGCTCTCGCGTTTGCAGCTGGTACTGCACTTATCGTAGCAGCTATCGTACCCGTACTAGGATTAGTCTTCTCTACTGTGGGTCTAATTGTTCTAGCCCTAGTAGCCCTTATAGCTATCGGGGCAGCAATCGTTATCTTCTGGCCCGAGATCACTGCGGCTATGAAGGAGTTCTGGGAGAACGTCAAGAAGTTCTTCACGAAGGAGGGATTCAAAGAACGGATGGATCAGCTTGGCGAAGCTATTGATGACTTCAAGATTATCCTTAGGGAGAAGTTCGCCGAGTACGCTCCCATCGTGATGGAGTTCCTCAGGAAGTGGGGAACATGGATGCGGAATGGCCTTAAGGAGATCGGGATCATTATCCGTGACGAGCTAAAAGAGTTCGGGGTAAAGATACGTAACGGCCTCAAGCAATTGGGTATCGACATACGTAACAAGCTAAAGTCCACCTTCATGAACGTAGTTGATACGGCTGCAGACTTTGGTCGAACTATTGCGCGCGTCCTAATAGACTTCGGAAGGGATATCAAGGATACCCTCCGAGAGACATTTGATGGTATTATTACTCCGGTAATAGAGGCCTGGAAAGAGATCTGGGCCACGATTGAGTTCTGGTGGCCCAAGTACGTAGCCGTAGTCGAGTTCTACATTAAAATATGGACGGCGATCATCAGATTCTATATCGGGATCTGGAGAGAGATCATTCAGTTCGTCTGGCCTATCATCTGGGGTATCCTGACGCGTGCATATGACGTGATCAAGAGTATATTTATTACAGCATGGGATGCATTAACCCTAATTATCGGGGTTGCGTGGGACATAATTGTTCCCCTCATAGTCTTCTATCTAGAGTTGATCATGATCATTGTTACCCTCGCCTGGGACACCCTCAAGAACATATTCAACCTTGCGTGGGGCATAATCAGTGCTTCAATTAAGATAGTATGGGTGGTTATCAAGAACTACGTACTCATAGGGATTCAGTTAGTCTCAGGGATCATACGTATAGCAATGGCTCTTCTTCGCGGAGATTGGAGTGCTGCATGGGACGCTGTCAAGGATACTGTTAGCCGTGTGTGGGAGCTTATACTTGAAACAGTAACGACAGTAGGTGCAGAGATCTGGGGGGCAATCAAGTTAGTATGGGAATTCATTCAGACGGAGACTGAAATTATATGGGAAGCTGTTAGTGAAGCTATTTTATCAGCACTACGAGCTGTACGTGATACTGGAGCTGCAATCATCGACGGCTTCATTGCCTTCTTTGAGACGGGAATCAACAACATCCTAAAGGGTATAGCACTATTCGTTAGTAAGGGTAGGGATCTTCTAGCTCTACTACCTGGACCAACACCCTTCGGAGATGAGCTTAGTGCCGCCATATCATTTTTAGAGACCGGGATTACTATTCCTAGGATCCTAGGCGAGGGTGCACTGGTGATGGGCCCGACACTTGCCATGATAGGAGATAAAGGACCAGAGCTAGTCATACCCTTAGATCAACTAGATAGCATAGGTCAAGGACAGAATTTCTATGGCCCCGTATACCAAACGATAAATGCTGAGGATGCTGATCACGCATTCGACATCATGAGAAGGATAAGGACGTAATGCCTCAGACTGAACTGAAGCCTATCTCATACAATTCGGTCACGCTTAACAATGCTTCTAGGTCAGTCTTCTTTCTTAAGGGGCACGGAGTGCATGACAATACACCCCCATCAATAGTTAGTGTGGAACGTATTGGAGTATCCCCCTCATATGTTAGGACTCAGCCCGGACACGGTAAGATATATGTGCTGGCGCTCTTTCCTATAACGGATCCAGCAGCTGTAATTGATGCACTGCGTCCGGTATTCGATCCAGCTATTCAGACTGCTCCGATACTTATCGTTGAGGATGAGAACGGGGTACAGAAAATTTGCCCTATGGTACCACAAGGAATGCACTTTCAGCCTGGAGGTTGGTGGGAAATACCGTTGTGGGCACCAGAACCCGACTTCGTGTCTATAGTAGTAAATACACATACCGTTACAAACCTAGCCGATGTGACGAAGTCTTTCACTCCTGCTATTGTTAATGATGGAGATGGTAACGCCTTTCCTCATAACATTATTATTGCTCCTCAAGCAAAGAAGAGTGCTTGGAGTGGTTGGCGGGAGATGTGGGAGCTTACGTTCGCCTGGCGAAGCGAGTTCTCAGCTACTAGTCCTGGTAGTGGTAGCTGGCTACTAGACGTTACTGATGGTGGTATCGATACAGCCGCCATAGTAGACATAGCAGCTATCACGACTACTTGTACTACTACTATATCAGCTGCTCAGGCAATGACTCGTGCAGCTCCCTTCTCCTTGGTAGTAGGTTCTACAGCTGGATGGGACACTAAGGGAATCCTTCTTACTACTGATACTGAAGAGCAGTTCGAGTACGAGGTTATTGATGCCACTCACATTGACGTATCTGCTAGAGCTCTTGGAGGTACTATAGCTGTAGTACATACAGCTACCTTTACCATTCACCAGAGTCGTATGCTCAAGGACGGTCGGGACATAGCCGTCTTTATTAACAACGTACAGGTGGTGTCGGAAAAGGTAAACCTAATCGGCATGGATACCTCCTCCACTAAGATCTGGGTGGAGTTCACGCAAGGCCCAGGTTCGCAAGCAGTCATTGAAAATGCTGGAGACGGACTAAGTACCGAGACCGACTTCATACTTGATAGAGCTGACCACGGATGGAAGGTAGGAGACTACCTGGTTAGGGATTCAGCCGGTGCAGATGAGCAGGTACGTATTTCGGCTATTGATGGATTGAACATCACCGTTGCGAGAGGAGTGCGTAATTCACCTGCGGGCTCCGTAGCAAAGAACGACGTCTTCTGGAAGGTTAATACGCACTTCCAAGTAGCCTACAACTCGACAATAGCACTCGAAGAGAGACCTATTAATCCAGATCCTCCCTTAATCGATCTAGCCCTGTCTACTAATCTTCAGTGGGAATGGACTACAGCTCCTATTTGGAGTGCAGCTAGTCGAAGCTCAGGGGCTTGGACACGAAGTCTCTACTCTGGGTCTGCAGCTATTCCTAGCCGACTATCTGCTATGATGGGTCTAGACGTAACTGGTTCGTCCATACGTTTTACAGATATTGAGCCTACTGCTAGCAAGCCTAACTTCGACTGCGTAGACTTTCAATCCGCTTGCGGTATTGAAGCTAGTGCTGGAGCGATTGAATACGATGCATCTGTACCTTGGAACCTCGCACTAGAAGTAATAGGAAGGGATTTAGCGGGGCTTGACCAATTGATCGAGCGACGACATGGACACGAGAGTGGTACTTTTCACGGATCTCCAACCGTCTATACTGATAGAGCGGAGACTCCTTCAGCAGTACTTTCAGCTGTACTCATGCGTGCCCATAATCTTGTAGTCGCTGCAGTTGAAACTAACGATATCATGGACGAAGATCTTGCCGGCCCAGATGACGATACTATTGGTGTTGACTTTCAAGTGTTTGCCCTAGATCAAGCAACCCCACTATTCGATGTCGTCGTACGAACTAAAAGGACTGGGGCCTCTAATAAGACTGTGTCTGTCAGGATTTATGAACTTGTGAATGGTGAACCCGATCCGGCGCTTGCACAGATCCTTGTAAATCCGGCGGGGTGGTCTCTTGCTGCTTCAGGTCTAGGTACTTCTTATGGCCAGCTCTCCTTCTACCACTCCGAGAATATTATCCTTCCCGCAGGATCGTATGGAATCCAATATCGTTTCACTTCGGGATCAACGGGCGTTATAGACTGGTCACAGTCCGGGGAACCAATCTATGCTAGGGGAACCCACTGGGAAATGTCAGGTGTAGCTACTCTTACTCAGGACCCTGGAAGGGATATGTGGTTTGCTATTATGTCGGCCGATGTCGACAACCAAGCAGAGGTCAAAGGTGGAACAGGTGAAGTACTTACTATAGACGACATCAAGATCAAGTTCGATACCGCACGCGTACCTATGGTAGCTAAGCAGGCCGACGAAAATGCTTACTACATGGACACGTCTATCAAGAGGACGTCCCTCAACGAGATGCGTGTTAGGTTCCTCGATCGCTGGGCAGACATGAATACATTTAACGTCACCATCAATAACGTAACTCGCATAGTAACCGCTTCCAGATATAGTGACGAGATACGTTCAATTCTCACTGTACAGACAGATGACTGGATGATTATTCCTACAGGAGCACACACAATAGATGCTGTACCTAACTTAGAGGCTGAAGATGAAGACCTCACCTTTCAGTTCCGAGACCTATGGCAAGCATAGCTGTACGGCACGTACGCGCAATGGTTAGAGACTCTGAACCTCCCTATACGATTATAGCCGGACCTATTAGCTTAGTATCGACATCCCGGTTCTACGCTCTGTCAGAGCCTATTGAGGGTTCAATAGAGATATCCACCGATGATATGAAAGTAGAGTGGGCTCGTGTTGGAACGTGCTGGGAGATAGAGTCGGAACTGGGAGAACCTCCTTGGGTAGGATTCGTATCAGAAGAATCTTGGACCTATGGGATGGATACTATAGAGCTTCCCCTCTTAGGTCCTATGGAAGGCTTATTGCAAGTCAAGCTACCCAACATACCGACATCTCAACGTCCACTGGGAAGCTTTATAGAGCAGGCCATCCAAGAAGCAAATAAGATACATTCTACAGGAGTATTCCCAGGAAACATTGAACTGGGGGAGACTCTTGATTTAGAATTCCGTCAGGAGACAGCTTCTGACTTCATTAGCAACATACGTGACTTATCCGACAGAGACTATCGGGAGAGGACGGAAATCGATGAATTCGGACACGTGACCTTCCTTATAGACTTCGGCGTCTTCACTGAACAAACCCCAACACAACTAGGTAGTAGAGAGATCGTTGCAGGAGTATTCCGACGAGAGCGCCCCATAGAAACGCTTACCGTAGTAGCTGGTAGTGGGATACTAAGGGAACGTCATATATCTACTGTGGGGGAAGAAGGCTCAACCTCTACCGATCCAATACGATTTATACCTCCTACACCTACTCTAGTCTTTGTACCCCCCATACGCGGTATCAGTCCACCCGTAGGACCTGGGGGTAGCATTCAATTTATAACTCTGGAGGATCGATTAGAATTCCAGGGAGACTCTGTAGCCTTAAGGGTATACAGAGATAAGCTGCGGGACATTAACATGTTGTTTCTGACCCTAGATACTTCCTTCGCCCCTGTGAGATCTATCATCGTAGGTCAGATACTATCGGTGATTGTAGATGATTGGACTGCAGGTATCGTTAGCCTTAATCTTTGGGGTAGAGTTATGGAAGTACATCCTCATGAGGAAGACGGAACTAAGGATATAGTAATGCAGGTGTTGACTAGTGCCATCTGATTATCGTCGGGAAATGGCTACGGCTAGGCTTCAGAGGCTGATAAAGAAACGTGATGCTCGTAGGGCTGCTAAGACTCTCTCTCGCAGTGTCCGAAATCTAAAGCGGAGGCCGGTATAATGGCGTTCCGAACTCATAAAGGTTCCTTCAGCAAATCGACCGGCGGCGCTCCTGCGTCACAGGAAATCACAGGCATCCCCTTTCTACCTAAAGCACTCATCATTTGGGCCACTACGAACCCAACGCTCGACACGAACTTGGCAGGCCACCAAATGGCAATGGGGTTCACGGATGGCACAGCAGAACAGCCTGTATTCGGTGCTAGCGAAACTGCTCTGCTGCCATCTGATACAGACCGAAGAAACCTGGATACAAAGCTCCTGACGTTTCTTAACTTCGCCCAGGGTATAATTGCGGAGTGTGACTTTACATCGTTTGATGACAATGGTGGAGGCGATTTCGGATTTACGATTGACTGGACGACGAATAACGTGATCGCCTATCAAATCCACTACTTAGCTTTGGGTGGAGATGACCTCACCAACGCTAAAGTCGGTTCGTTCAACAGTGCTACTGCAGTTGGTGGTCAAGCAGTGACAGGAGTTGGGTTCGAGCCAGACGCGGTGATGTTTCTGAATAGCTTTCAAACCGCATTCGGCACGGTCGCCGGACTTAGCTACGGCTTAGGGATGGCCGTTTCACCCGATGAACAAGGGGCAGTGTCAGTTGCCTCAGAAGATGGGATAAGCGGTTCCACTAACACTAATCGTTATCAGAGGACGAATCGTTGCATCGCTATGCTCGGCGATGATGGTGTCTTAGAAGCTGAGGCACAATTCGTAACTGTGGCCTCTGGTGGATTTACTGTCGATTGGCTGACAGCAAATGGTACGGCAAGGAAGATTGCATATCTTGCGCTGAAGGGTGGTCGGTATAGTGTCGGTGCCGAGACGCAGAAAACTTCTACCGGAACGAAAGACACACCGGTTGCATTTCAGCCTACGGGTCTTCTCCTGGCAGGGTTTAATAATGTTGCTTCTGCATCAGTGGAAGCCCACAACCAATTAGTTATTGGTGGGGCAAGTGCTGTAGGAGAGGAAGGGATGACATGGGTACGTGACAATGACGCCGCTGTTGCTGTAGCAACCGGCGCGATGGTATCATCGGCAAGCCGGATCATTGAACACCGCTCTACTGTATCTTCGACCCTCCAAGCTGATGCTATTCTGGATTCTTTCGCATTCAATAAGTTCGTCTTAGACTGGCAGACCGCCGATGCTACTGCTCGCCAGTTCCTTTACTTTGCATTTGGCGATGGGGATGGGCAGAAGATAGTCAAGGGCACATTCGCCAAGGCGACGGCGCTCTTCCCAAGTGTGCTCGCCACCAATACCTCCCTAGAAGATACAGGCAATCCAACCAACCATACTGTGAGCCTTCCTGCTGGCATCAGCGCGGGCAATCTACTCATCGTTGTGTTCTCATGTGATGGCGCGGAATCAGTAGGGTGGCCTGCTGGCTGGACAGAAATCTTTGAGGTATCGAATAGCATCTTCAATACGTTGGCGGTAGCTTATCGCCAAGCTGATGGACTTGAGGGCGCTACTATCATTGTGACAACGGGTACTGGTGAGAGATCAGCTCACGTTTCGTATCTCATCAAGGATCACGAAGATCCTGCTACGAGAGCGCCTGAAATTAGTACAGGAGCGACGGGTGCTAGTATCAATCCTGATCCAGATTCATTGACACCTACTGGTGGTGCTAAGAACTATCTATGGCTCGCCCTCCATGGACATGATGTAGATCATGCAACGACGGCGATTCCTAGCAGTTATAGCAACCAGGTCAGCGATGAGGGAGGTGGCAGCACAGGCACGGGTGTGGGATGTGCTGAGAGGCAGCTCAATGCGTCGGTCGAAAACCCTGGTACATTCACTATCACTTCTGATCAATGGGTCGCTGCTACTCTGGTCGTGCATCCTCTACCAGCACAGGATATTATCCTGCCCTTTGAGCCTAAAGCCTTGATTCTTTGGGCGAGTGAACAGACATCAGAGGGGGCCGTAGTAGGAGGTCGTTTCACCTACGGATTTTCCGATGGTGCAGACCATTATTCCATAGGCGGCTCTACCGAGGACGCTGTCAATCCGAGTGATGCGGATCATCGGCACGCCTCAAAGGCCCTGACGTTCATCAATAACACCCCTGCCGTCTTGGCAGAGTGCGAGGTTAGTTTCGATAAGCGGAAGTTCACAATCAATTGGACGACGAACAATGGGTCGGCTTACATCATTCACTATCTTGCTATTGGAGGCATCGACAATGCAAAGGTCGGTGTCTTCAGTGGTGGAGCTGGCTCAGGGGAGCAGTCCATTACTGGTGTGGGATTCCGACCGGATATAGTGTTGTTTGCCTCGGCCCACGTACAGGCGGACCCCCCTGGAAATGGAGACGACTTGAAGATGATGATGGGGGCAGCGATCTCTGCTAGCCAGAGAGTCGTAGTGGATCTAATCGAATCCGATGATTTGGATGCTCTCTTCAATAGTAGACGGATGACATCCGAAGCCCTTTGCTTGCTGAAGCTCTTTCCAACTTCGTTCTCGAACACCACCGTGAAGGAAGCGGATTTTGTTTCGCAGGATGCAGGCGGATTCACCATTGACTGGACCAAGGTCAATTCGGGCAATGACAGATTCGGCTATCTTGCCCTCAGAGGGGGAAATTACGAAATCGGGATAGAGGATATACCCACATCCACAGGAGAGGTAACGACTACGCTCTCTTCTGTTCGTACTCCTCGCGGCGTTCTGTTCTTCCATGCGAGGCAGATTACGATGGAGATTGTCGAGCCTCCTTCCACGCTTGCTATAAGTGCTGTTGACGCATTAAGGGAGGGATTTGCGGGGTGGAGTGTATTCGACGGTATCACTACTACTGACTCGGCAAAGTTCACTGGAACCGACAAAGCAATTGCTTATACCATCGCAGGAGGCACGGTTACGGACGCCGAAGCTGACCTGGCGCTTTTGTCTGCTTCCTCATTCACTTTGGACTGGACTAAGGCATCGACTGCTATCGGTAAGATGGTGTTCGTTGCCTTTGGAACAACAGCTCCGGATGAACAGTGGGCTTCGACTCAATCTCTGGGAGGTCAGCCTGTAAGGCGACGTCCGGAAATGATAGCGTACTAGTAAGGAGGTAGGCATGATCAAAACAACAACGTGGAGTCCTGACACCTGCGGCTGTAGGATTGAGTACGACTGGGACACCGAGGTGGCGCAGGATTCTCGCACCCACACCCTCAAGCAGTTTGTAAAGCGTTGTCCTGCTCATTCGACAGGGACAGAGGTCGTTGCCTACGCTGCCGTCACAGACGAGAACACGCGCAAGAACATTCTGCGCGGTGCAATCCTTACCGACTTCCCTGCGCTGCGCGTTGTTGATGGAGACGGCAACGCCGACTTTGCTGACGGCTTCTCCTGGTCGTTTGATGATCAACGCAGGCTAGTTGTCACCCTACCGAAAGTGCCAGCCCAAGTGCTTGTCAACATCCAGTCTCTTGCCGACTCGACCTTCGGGGCAGGAAAGGTGATCATTCAGTAGATGGCTGCGACAGTTCTTGTTACCGGACACGGGCCTGGCCAAGGTGCTAGTCTCACTAGATATATAATGCTGGGTCTCGCTCACCCTGACCTCGAAGTTACTGAGGCTGACGCTGAGGTAAGGTGGCGGTCGGCGGGAACACTCTCTGACTTCTTCGTTCGTATGCGTACCAATAATCGTGGCGCATCCACTATAACGCTGCGGATCAACGGTGTTGATGGTAACCAAATCCTCTCCATTCCTGATTCCGAGACAGGGGTATTTGAAGATGCTGATACGGACAGCATCTCCGTCGCTGATGACACAGCCTATGAAATTGTTACGGGTGCGGGGGGTACAGCCTTCACCGCCTCCATGCTTTCTAGCCTCTTCGCCGCCGACACGAACACCGTCCAGAAGTTCAGCGCATCTTCCGGTGCCTTTGCTGGAGATAACAACACAATCTTTCTTGGAGTAGTTGGTATTGCGTTTGCCACCCTAACGGAAGATGAGACTTCGGTGTTGGTTAACGCTGGTGGAACCCTTGAGAACCTCTCTGTCTTCGTCCCCACTAACTCGCGTACTACAACTTGCACCTTTGGGTCTCGTGTCAATGAAGCTGCTGGTAACTTGTCGGTAAGTGTTACCAGCACCATGACTGGCCTATTTGAGGACACATCAAGCTCCGACACCTTAGTTGCTGATGATCGGATAAACTCATTCCTCACCGTACTTGGGAGCGGCGGCACCATTACCTATACAATTGCCTTCGAGCTAACGAGCACTGACGGAACTTTCCATCTCGGTGCTAGAAATGATGCTGGTTTGGGCGACGGTTTTGTTCAGTTCTCTCCTCTAGGCGGGCGTTACAATCGTTCCCAGTCCAGCACCGATTTCAACATGGTGCTACGCCGTGCTGCTTTGGTTAGCAACCTCACATCCTTCCATTTTCAGAACAGCTTGAACGCTGCTACGACGGTGGCGTTTCAGGTGAACGATACAGATGAGCTATCCTACTCTGTTCCGGCGACCGAGACCGGACGGTTTGAGGATTCCGATTCGTTCAATGTATTGGCGACTGACGATGTGCGCCACCGGATGGACACTACTGCCAGCACGTCAGGGAGCATCGATCCTGGGCCTGTGGTAGTCATGATG